>VYLF01000003.1_pt1 | contig 293338 bp, 213 predicted proteins | sample 5114371 | NCBI WGS metagenome assembly VYLF01 (sample SAMN12291773, study PRJNA351875) | freshwater metagenome | isolation source: freshwater lake | place: USA: Michigan, Kent Lake | collected 2013-08-15 | reverse complement strand
CCCCGCCCCACCAACGAGCTCTCCGACTCCGACCTCGCCAGCGAACTCGCCGCCTCGGCCCAAGAGATCCGCGAACTCGTCCACGAACTCACCACCGCCAACCCCGCCCTCGCCGCCGAAATAGCCGCCTCCCTCCAATCCACCCTCGCCGCCGCATAGATACTCCCCATCCCCATAAGTCCTACAGGGCCCATACGACCCATCCAGCTTGCGCCCGCACTCCCCCACTCCACCACTTCCTCTTCCCCCCTTCTGCTACCCTTCCCCCATGCCTCAACGCCGCACCCTCGTGAGCCAGACGGTTTCGATCAATGGCCGCGGGCTCTTTACCGGCGAGCACACGTCGGTGATCATCGCTCCGGCTTCTGCTGGGGGCATCCGCTTCCAGCGCCGCGACCTCCCCGGCCGGCCCGAGGTTGATGCGCTGATCGCCAACGTCGCCAAGGACCCCACCGAGGCCGGGCTCCCCGCGGGGTTCCCCGCTCGCAACACGATCCTCGTCAATCGCGACGAGCCCGGGTGCAGCGTGCTGACCGTCGAGCATGTTCTCTCCGCGCTCTGGGCCCTGGGCGTGACCGACGCCATCGTCGCCGTCGACGGCCCCGAGGTCCCGATCATGGACGGGGGCGCCTCCGAGTTCGTGACCAACATGCTGCACGTTGGCCTGGGCAACATCGGGTGGGTCGACCCCATCGAACTCACCCGGGAGATCGTCGTCGAGGACGGCAAAGGCGGCCGCATCGTGGGTCGCCCGACCTCCGATCCGGTCCCGGAGTTCATCTACGAGCTCGATTATGGGGCCAACGCGCCCATCCCGCCGCAGGCCGCGTCTTGGAGCGGAGACACCGGGGCGTACGTCTCGCAGGTCGGCCCCGCCCGCACCTTCTGCCTCCGGGCCGAGGCCGAAGCGATGCGTCAGATGGGTATGTTCAAGGACTTCACCCCCGAGGACATGCTGGTCATCGACGACAAGGGCTCCGCCATCGACAACGCCTTCCGCTTCCACGACGAGCCAGCGCGGCACAAGCTCCTCGACCTCATCGGGGACCTCGCCCTCGCGGGTGTCCCGATCCACGGGCAGATCACCGCGACCCGCTCCGGCCACGCCCTGACGCACGCCTTCTGCCGAGAGCTCCTCACCGTTTCGGGGCGGTAGGTTTGTATTTTGGCCGGTAAATCCCCCTTCATGAAACGAAAACGGTGCGGCGTTCGTAGCAATGGGGTCGAAATACAGTCAGAACGACCGCCGGGGTGCTCAACGGATGCCAGTTGCAAACGACAAATCGCGGGGCCGCGCCTTCACGCTCATCGAGCTGCTGGTGGTCATCGGCATCATCGCGATCCTCATGTCGCTGCTCTTCCCTGCCCTCGGGCAGGCCCGGGAGTCGGCGCGCCGGACCAAGTGCCTCGCCAACCTCAAGGGAATCGGCGTCGGCATTCAGATCTATATGGACAGCGAGGGCAAGGGCTTCATCCTCCCGCTGGTGCGCCCCCTCAACAGCGGCTCCAACGAGAACGATCCGTCATTGCTCGACGTGATGGAGAAGTACGTCGACGCTCCGCGGCCGTTCGAAGAGTCCGAGGGCGTGTGGGTCGCGAGCGACCCGTGGGTCTGCCCTTCGGATAAGTCCGGCGGTGATGCCGCGACGGGCTTTGGTCCGTTGTGGCGTTCGAGCGGAACAAGTTGGGAGTACGGGCCGGCGGCGATCATGCTGGCGGCGGAGGCGTTCTTCATCCCGAACGTGCAGTTCGCGGTGAGCAAGGCGTACGAAGCGTCGAACCCGAAGCTCCCGATCATCACCGACGCGGACGACTGGCACAACCCGCGGTTCAACGTGAACAGCCGCTCCGAAATGGCGGACGAGGCCCGCTGGAACCGCAACGCGCTCTTCTGGGGCGGCAGCGCCGACAAGGTGAACCCGCCCGACGAGGCCCAGACGCAGCGGTTGTTCGAGGACATCGTCCGGTTCTCCGGGCGCGGAGGGCTGTGAGACCACAGCGGCGAACTCATGACACAGCTTCCCAGCCTCATCGATGACTCCATCACGCTCGCACCGGCACCCAAGCCGTCGCGTCGATTCCGGCTGGACGTGCCCGAGTCGTGGAAGAACAAGTGGCGCGCGTGGATCGACGACCCGATGAAGGGCCCGAGCCGCCGCAAGCGGACCAGGCTCGCCGCGATCTTCGCCGGCGTGGCCGTGATGGGCCTGGCGACCTGGGCGTTGCTCCCCCGCAGCCAGCCCGACTACCTCTATGACCCCATCGACGAGCTCTTCGACTACACGCTGCTGACCGACGACTTCAACAGCCTCCCGCTCGACGAACGGCTCGCGCTGCTCAGCCAGCTCATCTCGCGCCTCAAGGGGATGTCCTCCGAAGACTCGCTGCTTCTCGCGGCATTCGCCTCGGGCATCGCGGGCGAGGCCCGCAAGCAACTCGAAGAGAACGCCTCGCGCCTCGCGATCGACATGTGGGACAGCTACGCGGTCGACTACTCGAAGGTGCCCGAAGGCGATCGGGAGCAGTACCTCGAGAAGACCTTCGTCGACTTCACCCGCACGATGGAAACGCTCGCCGGCGAGCAGTCCGACGCGACCGACGAGGAGCGGATCCAGGGCATGAAGGACCAGGCCGCGCGAGAGCAGCAGCGCATGACCTCCAGCCAGGGTCCCAAGCCCCCGGGCGAGGCGCTGGGCATGGTCTTCGACGTCATGAACGGGAACGTCGGCGGTCACGCGAGCCCGCAGCAGCGCCAACGAGGCGCCCAGATGATGCGGGACATGATGCGGCACTTCCGCGGGCGCGACCCCGAGACCGGCAAGGCCGATCCCAAGCCCGTCGAACCCCCGAAATAGCTCTTACTCCCGCGGCCGACTCCGAGTACGCTTGGGGCCATGCACCCGCCGACCTTCTCACTCGCCGTCGCTCTCCTCGCGTGTCCGTTCGCTGCGCTCGCGGGACCCGAGGAGCAACTGCTCTCGGTCGCCGAGCGGAGCGGATACACCCAGACCGCGTCTCACGCGCAGGTCGTCGAGTTGCTCGACGCGCTCGCGGCAAGCTCCCCGCACGCCCGGCGCGCGTCGATGGGCACCACCACCGAGGGTCGCGAGATCCCGATGCTGATCCTCTCCGACCCCGCGGTCTCGACGGGCGCAGAGGCCCGCGAGCTCTCGCGCGCGACGGGCCGCCCGATCGTGCTCGCGATCGGGAACATCCACGCGGGCGAGGTCGACGGGAAGGAAGCGCTGCCGATGGTCGCGCGCGAGATACTGACCGGCACCGCGACGGACCTGCTGAAGCGGGTGATCGTCGTCGTCGCGCCGATCTACAACGCCGACGGCAACGAACGCACAGGGAAGAACAACCGCCGCGGGCAGAACGGCCCGGAGATCGTCGGCGTGCGCGAGAACGCCAACGGTCGCGACCTCAACCGCGACTTCATGAAGCTCGAAGAAGCCGAGACGCGCGGGCTCGTGAAGACGCTCACCGATTTCGATCCGCACCTCTTCATCGACTGCCACATCACCAACGGCTCGCACCACCGGTACGTCATCACCTACGGCGGGCCGCGCTGCCCCGGGGGAGACGCGGCGATCAACGACTTCGCACGCGACCGCATGTTCCCCGAGATCGACGCGTCGTTCGAGAAGGCCACGGGGCTGAACTCCTTCTGGTACGGGTCCTTCGAGGGCGAGTTCGGCGATGCGAACCGCGGGCACACGCGCTGGGAGAGTTACCCCGCGGAGCCGCGCTTCGGCACGACGTACGTCGGGCTCCGCAACCGCCTGAGCGTGCTCGTGGAGTCGTACACCTACGCGCCCTACGAACAGCGCGTGCTCGCAACCCGCGACTTCGTCTTCGCCACGCTCCGCTGGACCGCCGACAACGCCGCGACCGTGGTCACCCTCACGCGCGAAGCCGATGAGCGCACGGTGCACGCGGGCGAGATCACGACCGACGATGACTCCGTCGCGCTGCGATCCCGGGCCGAGGCCCGCGCGGAGAAGGCCGAGGTCCTCGGGTTCGTCGAGGTCACTGAGAACGGCCGCTCGCGATCCACCGGCGACCACGCGACGTACACCGTCGACCTCATGGACCGCTTCGTGCCCACTGCCGCCGCGACACGCCCGCTGATGTACGTCATCCCCGCGGATCCCGCGCTCGCGCACGTCGTCGAGCGTCTTCACCTTCACGGCATCCAGACCGAGACCATCGGCCACGACTTCATCGCGGGCGTCGAGGAGTACACCATCACCGGCGTGAAGCCCGCGTCGCGCGAGTTCCAGGGACACGTGCTCGTGTCTTGCGAAGTCGCCGCGTCGCCGTCGACACGCACCATCCCCAAGGGCTCGGTGCTCGTGACGACCGCGCAGCCGCTGGGCAACGTCGTGGTCGCGCTCCTCGAGCCGCACGCAGAAGACTCACTCGCGACGTGGAACGCCTTCGACCCGTGGATGAAGCTCGGCGAAAAGTACCCGGTCCTCCGCGTCGTCAAGCGCGTCGAAGGCCCGTGATCAACCGCCGAGCTTCGAGAGCGCATCACCCTTGAGGCGGTAGACGGTCCACTCGTCCATCGGGACTGCGCCGAGGTACTTGTAGAACTCGATCGCCGGTGTGTTCCAGTCGAGCACCGACCACTCCAGCCGCGTGCACTCGCGCCGCACGGCGATCCGCGCCAACTGCCTGAGGAGCGCGCCCCCGAGTCCCCTGCCACGGAACGCGGGCCGCACGAAGAGGTCTTCGAGGTAGATGCCGGGCTGGCCGGTCCACGTCGAGTAGTTCATGAAGAACAGGGCCATGCCCTCGACCTTGCCGTCGATCTCACCCATGATGCACTCGGCGACGCCCGCGCCGCGTCCCTGCGTCTTCGGATCACCGAACAGGGCCCTTCGAACCTGCTCGGGCGTCGCCTTGGCCTCCTGCGGGGCTTTCTCGTACTCCGCCAACTCCCGCACGAGCGCGAGGATGTGCGGGATGTCCCCCTCGGTGGCCCAGCGGAGGGTCACCCCTACGGGCATGGCGGCGGTGTTCAGCGGTTCGGGTGCGGTGGTCATGGCCAGATTTGTACCAGCCCCGGCGGCGAACGTCCTGCGCTCCGCGGAATTCCGCCCGCGATTGTGGAATCCGCCGCCCGGTTTTGTCGTTATCCTCGCATCATGCACCGACCCCGCGCGGCGTTCGCGTTCCTCCCGCTCCTGCTCCTCGCCCCCGCGGCGATGGCGCAGCGCGCCGGTGAGTCCGGCGTCGTCGCCGTGGTCGAGGCGTCGTTCCATCGATGGGACAGCGACGGCGACGGCGAGATCTCCGCGCCCGAGATCGACGCCGTCATCACCGACTCCAGCATCAAAGGCCCCGACGCCGCCGCGGCCGCCGCCATCAAGCTCGCCATGCGCAGCCCGAAGGTGAAGATGGGGGCCATCTCGCGGGGTGAGCTCGAGGCCGCCGCGGCATCCGAGAAACGCGCATCCGCCGACGCCGACGACGAGACCGAAGAGGACGCGAGCACGACGCCGCCGAACCTGCAGAAGCGATTCGCGGCGGCCCGTCGGAAGATCACGAACGCGTCGCCGCTGCTGTTCGCCGAGGGCGGGCCGGTGTTGAGCTCGTGCCACCAAGGGCCGCTGGGCGATTGCTACTTCGTGTCGGTGGTGGGTGGGATGCTCCACACGCGACCGGATGAGCTCAAGGCGATGTTCCACGTCGGCGCGGGGCAGCGTGTCGCGGTCACGTTCCCGGGGCAAGAGCCCGTCGAGATCGAAACGCTCACGGACGGTCAGATCGCGATTTCCTCGAGCAGCGGGAAGTCCGGGCGGTGGCTGCCGACGCTCGAGCACGCGTTCGGGAGGGTGCGGCAACTGCGGCGCGACGCGGAGAAGCGGCCGGACGAGCCGACGGACCTCATCGCACGCGGGGGTTCGGCGGGGGAGAGCATCGAGTTCCTCACCGGCCACGACGCCTCGCGCCTCGAGTTGTGCGGGAAGGAGAAGGAGCCGACGGACGACAAGGTGCGCGATCGCGCGGCGAAGGCCCGCGAGGTGCTCGGCGAGGTCATGAAGCACAAGCGTCTCGCGGCAGTCGGGACCGACGACGATCGCATCACGCCGGGGATCGCGCCCAAGCACGCGTACGCGGTCCTCGCGTTCGACGAGAGCGCCGACCGCGTGACCATCTGGAACCCCCACGGCAACACCTTCAAGCCCAAGGGCGCGCAGGGCCTGAAGAACGGGTACGCCACCTCGAAGGGCGTCTTCACCATGCCCGTCGAGGAGATGGTCCGGGTCTTCCGGGGGTTGGTGTACGAAACCGATCGCAAGGCGATGGGCCGGCGGGGGAACATCTCCGATCGGCGAAAGTAACCACGCGCCCGTGCGGCAGGCACGCGAGCCCCCAACAATCACCCCGAAGGAGCGTGTCCCATGTCGAAGAAGGTTGCGGTCGTGCTCTGCGGGAGCGGTCGATCAGACGGCAGCGAAATCACCGAGGCGGTGAGCACCATCGTGCACCTCTCGCGTCACGGCGCGGCGTACAGGTGCTTCGCGCCCGACAGCCCCCAGACCGAGGTCATCAACCACGCCACCGGCAAGCCCATGCCCGGCACGCAGACCCGCAACATGATGGTCGAGGCCGCGCGGATCTCGCGCGGCGAGATCTCGCCGCTCACCTCGCTCTTCGCGGCGGAGTTCGACATGGTGGTCTTCCCCGGCGGCAACGGCCTGGCGAAGAACCTCTGCGACTTCGCGACCCGTGGCTCGGAGTGCACGGTGATCCCCGATGTGGAGCGCGTCATCCGCGAGTTTCACGCGGCCAAGAAGGGGATCGGGCTCATCTGCATCGCGCCGGTCCTCGCGGCCCGCGTGCTCGGTGCTCGCATGAACGGCCCCGGCTGCAAGGTCACCATCGGGACGAGCGAAGAAGTCGCCGGCAAGATCGCGGAGATGGGCTCGACCAACGTGCCCAAGGGTGTCAGCGAGGCCTACCTCGACGACAAGAACCGCGTGTACTCGACGCCCGCGTACATGTGCGACGCCAAGCCCCACGAAGTGTTCGAGGGAATCGGACGGTTGATCGATCTGATGATGCGGTGAAGTCGATCGGAGGCTGTGATGCGGATTGTGTGCGGATGGTGGGGTGTGGTGTTCGCGTCCGTCGCGACGGCGGCGGTTGCACCCTCGCTCCGTGGGCCCGAGGACACGCAGACCGACGCCGATGCCCAGACCATCGACGACCGCGAGCTCGCCAAGATCGTGGAACGCGAGGGCGGGGCACTCCTCGAGCCGGGCGGGTTCCTTAGCGCCGAAGAACTGCTCGAGGGCCGGGGAGAACTCGCCATCGCGCAGCTTGCCGACGCCCCCGACAAGGAAATGACCGAGGCCGAGCTCTACGAAACCGCACGGCACGGGGTGCTCGTGGTCCGCGAGTTGTACAAGTGCGACAACTGCCCCCGCTGGCACACGGCCGGCGGCGGCACCGCGTTTGTGCTCAGCGCCGATGGAGTCTGCGTCACCAACTACCACATGTTCGAAAGCCGCGGGCAGGAGCACAAGGTGTACCCGATCGTCCTCACCGCCGACGGCGAGGTGTTCACGGTCAAGGAAGTGCTCGCGGCGAGCCGCCCGGACGACGTTGCGATCTTTCGGCTTGGGAACGGCCGCAAGGACGGCGAGGAGATCGACGTCGGCACGCACGTCTTCACGCCGATCCCGCTCGCCGAGTCCGCGCCGATCGGCACGCGGGTCGGGCTGATCGCGCACCCGGACAACGAGTGCTACACGTTCACGACGGGGATCATCGCGAGGCGATCGCTCGCCCACCGCGGGATCAACGGTGAGTCCGGCGAGAACGACGACGTGCCCGCGATCAACGTGACCTGCGAGTACGGCGTGGGGTCCAGCGGCGGACCCGTGATGGATATGCGCGGCCGGGCCGTGGGAATGGTGTGCAACACCCATACCGTCTGGTCCGGCGAGGGGCGTCGACGCGAACCGCAGATGGTCCGTCGCCGCTGCATCCCCTCCGACCGGATCATGCTCCTGCTGGCGAGCCCGCCCCCCAAGGTACAAGACTGATCATGCGAACATTCCGAAGCGACCGTTCTCCGACCGACCCTTCCCAAGGCATCACCAAGGGGGAGCTCCTCGAAGCCGCGGACATCTCCTCCAAGACCTTCGACATGATCCGCAAGGCCGCGCGCGTCAAGGGCCCCGGGCACGGCGGGCTGGAGTACGTCTTCCCCATCGAGGACATCAAGCAGATCATCCGCACCGCCGAGGGCGGCCGCTTCACCGAACGCGGTGCGCCTGCCGCGCAGGGCTGGCGGGCCATGCTCGCCGAGCGTGGCATCGAGATGGAAGAGCAGAAAAAGCTCAGAGGCCGCGCTGGTGGCGGCCTCTGAGGGTGACCCTGCTCGAGTTGTCGTGACGATCCGGGCTTAGCAGCCCGAGTCCCAGCGCTGGAAGAAGTCGATCACGTCGTCCCCATCGACGCCACCGTCGCGGGTGATGTCCGCGAGGATGTCGCTGCTGTCCCACAGGGCGAAGAAGGTGATCACGTCGTCGCCGTCGACGCTGCCGTCGCTGTTGTAGTCTGCGCGGCAGGGGGGCAGGCCCGGCACGGGAATCCCGGCCACTGCGATCTCACCCAGGGCACCGGGCTTGAACAGCGCGATGCTGCCGTTGCCGGTGGTGGGGGGCGTGTTGGAGTCGAAGCGGAAGTTGTACATGGTGCCCCAGCGGAGGGCGTTGGAGGTGTTGCCGTTACCGCTGTAGGGGGCGCAGGCCCAGGTCAGCTCGTAGGCCGCGAGCGTGTTGGCCCATGCCGCGGGGTTGGCGGCGGAGTTGGGGTAGGGCTCGCCGGTGTGGGTGAAGATGCCGTGGAATCCGACGTTGGAGACGGTGACGCCCGGACCGGCGGGGATGGAGAAGCCACCGGCGCAGCGGTCGGCGTTGAGGTTGTGGACCGCGTACTCGTAGTGCCAGGTGCCGTCGCCGTTGCTGGTGGCGCGGCCGGCGACCCAGAAGCGGGCGACGATGCCGGGGAGGCCGAGGGAGGTGTCGATGTAGTCCGCGGCAACGAGGCTGACGGCGGGGTCGGCGTCCTTCCAGGCCTTGATGGCGGGCATGTGGCGGGTGATGGTGCCGGTGAGGGCGGGTGCGCTGGTGGTGTTGGCGACGGTGATCCGCTGGAAGCTGGCGTTGTTGAGGCCGTTGATGGCCGGGGCGCCCTGGATGCTCCAGCGGGCGTCGTCGGCGGTGATGTAGTGGGTTTCGGCGAAGAACTGGGCCCCGGAGTTCAGGGCGGGGTCGATGTCAACGGTCTTGACCTGCAGGCGCTTGTCGATGTTGGTCGACGCGGTCGCGCCGCCGAAGGGCCAGGAGTACGCGCCGGTCGTCGCGTTCACCTCGGAGCGGGGGCCGAGGTTGCCCTGCGAGCCGTTGAGGCCTGCGCCGTACGCGTCGGAGCAGTTCACGCCGAGCTGCTGGCCGCCCAGAGGAGGGGTGATGCAGGTGCCGCAGGTCCCGCTGTTGGTGGAGGAGAAGCCGTGCTTGAGCCACGACTGGCCGATCTGCTCGAAGCGGCCACCCTTCAGGCGGTAGAAGTTCTGGGCGATCACCGGGTGCTGGGTGTTGCCCGCGATCCACTGCACCGGCACGTCGCCCATGTTGCAGGCGTCGGTGCCGACCGAGTACGCGGTGATGTCCCCGGTGGTGCCGTAGAAGCCCACGTCGGTCAGGCGAGCGACGAAGACGTCCGGCCCGAGGATCGGGCACGGGTTCACCAGCAGGGCGATCGCGCCGCCGGAAGAACGGCCCTGCGCGTCGCTGACCGTGAACGGGATGACCTTGTTCCCGGGCGTGACCGAGCCGGTCACCGTGATCTGGTACGTGTGCACGCTGTCGTTGGCGGTCACGTCGCCGTTGGTGCCGTTGTTGAAGAAGACCTGCGAGGCCGAGCCGCCGATCGAGGAGAGGTTCGCGGTGACCGACAGGCCGGTGCTCGCGGGGTTGAATCCCGAGGTCACGTTGACCGTCAGACGCGTCGCCTCGCCCGCGCCGCAGGCGTACACGGAACTCGGAGCCGAAGCGCCCGTGCCCGCGGGGGGTACGGAGTCGTTCGTGCAGGCGAAGGTGAGCTTGGTGCCCGGGGTCAGCACCGCGGTGTTGCAGGAGTACTGCCGGTGGATCCCGGAGGAGTGCTGAACCCCGACCGTGGCGCTCGCGCCGAGTTGGTCCACCGTGCCGTAGATGATCTCAAACCGGGAGGCGTCCTCGAAGAGCCGGATCTCGAAGTTGCTGGCCCCGCCGCCGCTGTAGTAGGTCGACCGCCACTCGACGTTGAAGACCCGGTTGGGCGCGACGCCCGTCGTCGAGGTGAAGATGCCGTTGCCGGCGCCGTCCGTCCGCAGGTCGTCCCACTGGGCCAGGATCGAGGTGCCCAGAATCGCCTGCTGGGGGAGGCACGCGTTCGCGAAACCCGTGTTGCTGGTCCCGAACTGCAGGTTGCCGTTGCTGCTGACGCTCACGGACGAGTAACTCGCCCCGTAGAGCGTGACCGGGAAGGGCAGGGCTACGTTGGTGACGCAGTCGTCGCAGCGGTTGCCGATGTCGGTCACCCCGGGGTCGATGGTCGCCCCGCCGGTGCTCGTCACCCCGAAGGAGGCGCATTGGGCCAGTGCCGGGGCCGCCAAAGCGGACATAAGGGCCGCCGCGAGAATCCTGTGGTTCATCCGTTGTCTCCCTCCCGGCGGTGGCGCCGGGTGGGGCCAGTGTACTGGTTTAGGAGAGATCTTTAGCGCCAATCCTGCAAGTTGGCGCACATCGTCTGCCCAGAGCCGGTCCGGTCATTCCCCTTCGCCAAAGGGCAGCACCCCCCCGGACCGAATACACTGTGGCGTGCCGCGACCGGCACTTTGGGAGTTCACCGTGTCCAACTTCTCGGTCCCCTCGACAATCTTCAGCGAACTCCCTTCCAAGCTCCCGACGGGGTACGCGCCGGCCCCGCTTTCGGTGGAGCAGGTTTCGGCGTCCGTGCGCCTGAGCGTCGTGGTGCGGACCGAAGCCGGCAAGGGCCTCGAGGGGGGACCGTTTGTCCTGCTCCGCGAGATGCTCGACGCCCGGGTCTACCTTGGGTGCATCACCGACTCGGCCTCCCGCGTCCTCCAATGGGTCGAACTCTGGGTTCAGGACCTCTCGGGCCTCGCCGGGGCTCTGCCGACGTACCGCGAGATCCTGACCAACCGGACCTTGGACGACCGCTGGGCCGAGCGCTGCGCCTGGTTCGAACGCTCGCAAGCCGGTTCCGGTCGGCCCTTCGGCGGCGGCGGCCTCATCCAGACTGGGTGGGAGTCTGTCCACCCGAAGCCCATCATCATTGATCCCAAGAAGCTCGTTCCCATCCCGGCCCGCGATCGCCGTACCAACGGGGAATGGGCCCTGTGCACCGACGATTCGGTCCTGGCCGCGAAGGGTGCCCCGTCGTTCTCGGGCACGCTCTCCCGGTTCCTGTGGCAGCCGGACATGGGCGAGCAGTCGCCCCTGCTCGAGGTCGACTCCTCGGGCGTGGACCTGGGGGCACTGGGTGCGCCTCAGGATGCCGCGGCACTCAACCCCGGGGGCGGGTTGATGATGGTAACTCCTTACTGCCCCTTGAGTTATGAGCAGTACGTCGACGCCCTCACCGGTGGACCCACCGACTCACCCGCAGGCGATGCCCTTCAGCGACTCCTGACGCAGGCCGCCAAGGCCGCCAGCGCGGAGCGGGGTGGATGGCTGGGTTTGGGTTCGCTCGCCGAGAGCACTCGACTCGCCGAGACACTGCACCTGAAGTTGATGGCGTTCACCGGGGCCGTCGTGGCGGTCCGGTCGGCGCTGCTGGCGACCCAGACTCCCTTGCTCAACGTCACCGGTGCGAGCTTCCGGGTGCGGACCGCTGAGGGCGCAGGTATTGCGCCGCTTTGGTGGACTGCCCGGACCGCGATGGTCCTGACCGGAGAGTCGGTTGAGCTCCCGATCCCCGCGACCCAGGCGAAGTACTACGTCGGGGGGCGGACCGCGAACCTTTCGATCTACTCCCCGGCGACCGTTGGGCGCTCGGCCCAGGGGCGCGGGTGGCTGCGGCTGCGGAACGTGATCGCGGACCAGGCCGGCGCGATTCTTGAGGGAACGCTGGCGACGCAGGAGCGGGTGCAGGCCGGGTCGAACGATCTGCTGTGGCTGCGGTTTGGGGTGGGGGCGACCCGGGTGGATCTGTACGCGGTGGTCGACTCGCAGCAGGCGATGGCCGCGGGCGAGATCCGGATCCGGACGCTGCCGCACATGCTGAGCGACGACGTGGTCGCGCGGCTGAAGTCGGCGTTGGGCGTGCCGATTCAGGACGTGAACTTCGAGATGGTGCCGCTGCTTTCGAGCCCGTACGACATGTACGCGTTGGCGGTGCTGGGGGTGCGCACGTTCCTGGCCGGTGGGGAACGGCCGTTGCCGGTGGCGCTGGACGACATGCTCAGCCTGTCGGTTCAGGCGGGCCGGGGCGCGGGCGAGGGCCGGGACCTGGCGGATCGGATCGGCGATGCACTGGCGGCGGACGAGCGGTTTGTCGACTCGCTGGGGCCGCACCGGCTCGTGTACGAGTCGAAGACCCCGCAGGACGCGTACGGGGCGATCCCCCCGCGGCTGTGGCACCGAACGCTGGCGACGATCATCCGGATGTTCTCCGGGTTGGGACCCGACAGCTTCTGCAGGGACTACGGTGATGCGCCTCCGGGGGGCATTCACAAGATCTTTGACCCCGTGTTGGCGGAGTTGTACGCTCTGCTGGTCGCGTGCCGATCATTGATCGTGCCGGACATGGCCCAGCGGTCGGAACTGCGTGGGGTGGTGAACGATTGCCTGCAGTCGGTGAAGCGCTAAGGCGCGCCGATGGGTGGGTGAAGGAAGCTCTGTCTCGGGAAGCGACCGGCGGCGACCGGTCTATACAAGGATGACAGCAATGACAAACGCGTGGACGAAGGCTTTGGTGCTCGTTGGGATGCTGGCCTCGGTGCTCTTCATGGGCGTCGGCTGCGGCTCCAAGCCCAAGATGGGCGTGTACGAGATCTCGGTGGCGCCGGGCGGGGACCTTTCCTCGACCCTGGGCGCGGCACCGCTTCAGGTTGACCTGGTCGGCGTGAGCGAGAACGACGTTGCCAAGTGGAACGGCGTCTCCGTCGACGAGTACTTCGCCGGCGCCAGCCCGCTCCGCAACGAGGCCGCCGCCTCCCGCCGAACCTTCAACTTCAACGCCAACGCCTCGGGCGCTCAGGTGCTGACCGTGAAGGACTCGATCTGGAACGAGTGGCGCAACCGCGGGGTGACCCAGTTGGCCATCCTGTCGACCAGCCGTGCCATGTCGCCGATGGGCGGGATGGACGTGCGGAAGAAGATCATTCCGCTGACGACGGATCGCTGGAACAACGGCCAGCGGATTGACCTGATCGTCGGCAAGAGCGGCGTGGACTGCCCGACGGCGATGAAGCCGGTCAAGCAGTAAACCAAGTTCCGCGAGCATGATGCAAGGCGCCGCTCGCCCGACCGCGTGCGGCGTTTTTCCTGATAGGGGGCTTGATGGCTGGTTACGGGCGATTCGAAACGGTTGAGCAGTTGGCCTCCTCGGGGCCGTTCACGCTGTACAGCGCGCGGCCGGCGGGGGAGACCAAACCGCCCGAACTCGCGATCAAGGTGTACGAAGGCCAGGCCGGGTTCCTCGGCGCTGCCTGGGAACGCAAGGTCGGCGAGTTCCTCGGCGCTGCCAACCTCCAGCGGCAGCTCGTCGAGAAGGGCGCGAAGCACTGGGCCCCGATCTACGCGGCTGAAGCTACCGAAGAAGCCGCGTACTACGTCACCAAGCTCTTTCCCCTCAGCGCCAAGAAGATGACGACCGGCGCGTGGCAGCGCAACGCCCGTGACATCGGGATCGTCGTCGCCGGCGCGGCGTCGGGGCTTCTTGAACTCCGCGACATGGGCGGCGGCCGCGGGCACGGCAACCTCCACTCCGGCAACGTGCTCATCGAGTCCACTCCCTCCGACGGCATCACCTCCGTCTCGCTCATCGACCCCAGCCCCAAGGGCGAAGCCAACGCCGAGGAGCTGCTCGCCGACCAGGTCAGCCTCGGCCGGCTGATCTTCGAGCTCGTCATGCGCCGCGAAGCCCCCAAGGCCGGCGGCTTCTCACTCACGCAGGAGTGGACCAGTCTCGGCGCCGCCGGCAAGGTGCTCCACGACCTCGCGGACTCGCTGATGAGTCCGCAGAAGGACTCGGGCACACTCGAGCAGCTCAGGGATCGACTCCTCAACCTCCCGGCCAGCTCCTCCGGCGGCGGCAAGGGTGTGATGATCGCTGCGGCGGTCGTGGTTCTCGCGGGAGCGGGTGCGTTGGTTGTTCTCAAGCCGTGGGAGCAGAAGAAGCAAACCGGCGGCGGCACGACCGGCGGCAGCGGGGGCGTGGTCGTCGAAACTCCGACGGTCAAGACCGGCGCGTGCGTGACCTTCGACGAAGCCAACAAGAAGTGGATCGTGACCGTCGTCGAGGAAGCCGAGTGCGCGACCGTCAAGGGGCGGTACTGGGGCGACGGCAGTTCGTTCCCATTCCCCGAGTACCTCGCCGATCCGCGCGTCGAAGGCTGGCCCGGCAAGGTTCCCAAGGAGCACGAGACCGAGTGGGAAGCCCTCCGCACGGCCTCGCGGTTCCGCAAGGACGGTCTCGCCGAGTTCAACAAACGCTACGACGCCGCCAGAACCGCCCTCGATGAGCGGATCGCCGCGGTGCTTCGGGCCCGCAAGTGGGTCCCGGGTTATGCCGAGGCCGATACTTCGCTGCCGCCCGCGGAGCAGCAGCGGTTGGTGGACGAGTGCAAGGCCGTCGAGCTCGAACTCACTTCGTTCGCCCCGACCGGCGAGCGGCTCGCGCAGGCCAAGGCCGCGATCGATGCCCTGCCCTCGGCCCTCGATCCGCAGGAAGTCACGGGCGCTGTTGCTCGACTGGCTGCCGCGGAAGCGAAGATCGCGGACCTCGCCCGGGAGTTCGGCGACGAGTTGATGCAGCAGTCGGGCTACCGGAAGGATGAGTTCGACAAGCTCCGCTCGGATCTGCAGTCGCTGCAGCAGTCGACGCAGGGCGTTGCGCCGACGGAAGAGCAGATCGAGCAGGTTCGTCGCGTCGTCGCGCGGGTGGACGCCATCCCGGCGAAGCTCGAGGACTACAAGTATGGTCTGGAGCAGGCGGTGAAGCGGGAGATCGCCGCGGCCGAAGCCAGCCTGAGCAGCGACCTTCCAGAGGTACTGGTGAACGCGCTTCGGGGCCAGATCTCGCGGTTGGAGGCCAGCACCGTTGCGCCGCCCGAGAAGATTGCCCGCGCGAAGGCAGCCGGCTACTGGGCGGAGGAGATTCGAAAGGCCTTTGAGATCCCCGGGATCTCCGGGCTGGACAGCGTTTTTGACAAAGCCGTGTTCGAACGGCTGAAGGGGGATCAGTCGAAGGCGGCGGTCGAGTCCTTTGCCACGACGGTAGCTGCTCTGTCCGTGATGCCCGCACGCGATGACGCGGCCTTTGCGCAGCAGCTTGCCAGTGCCTCCGCCACCCTCAGGCAGTGGGGGCAGAAGGTCAGCCGCCTCGCCGGGGATGCCACGCGTGCCAAGACCCTGCTTGAGCACGGGTACGGCATGGAGGACCCCGCACCGAGCGGGGAGAGCATCAAGTCCCTCGTCGATGGGATCGCCAAAGACGCCGACTGGAACCTCATTCGTCCCGCCTTCAAGCCCCTCGAAGATGCCGTTGCCGGTCTCGCGAGAATCGCGACCCTCAACCCCACCCAGTTGGTGGCCGAACTCCCCGCACTTCAGGCCCAGCCCGCTCCCGCCCGCCTTGGCACCATGCTCGCGGCATGGAATCGCCTGACCGGCCCCGGGTCGGCATGGCCAGAGACTTTCGAGCAGTGGAACGGTTTGCCCAGGACGGTCGCGGACCTGGAGGCGAACATCGACGCCAGTGCGTGCGACTCCGCCCGCAAGACCAAGCTCAAGTCCGATCTGCGGGCCCGCCGCCTCGCGTACTGGGTGGACTATGTGTCCACGAAGGCGACCGCGGACCAGGCGACCCGCGTGTTCGCACCTGAGACCCGCGAGGCGTTCGGGGTTACCGACAAGGAACTGGGTGCGCTGAGCGGGAACGCGGCGTACAACTGGGCGCTGCTGCGGGCGAAGGCGGAGGTGGCGACACTGCAGGATGCGGGCATCGGCGCGTTCATCAGCACCTGGCGCGGTCCGCTGAGCGCAGACGACGCCCTGAAGAAGGCCTTCGACAAGGCCGCGGACGGCAAGTTTGGGACGGAGTGGTCTGCGGTGGGTCCGATGGCGAACCCAGCCGGAGGGTGGGCACTCTCGAGCTCCGCGGACGCCGAGGACCACGCGGCCTATACGAAGAACGGCCAGACTATCCGGTTCAACAAGGTGCCGGGCACCGAGACGATGATGGCGACGACGGAGGTCACTGTTGGGCTGGTGGCGGTGCTGCTCGAGGGCGACAAGTCCCCGTTTCAGTTCGGAGCGACGAAGGCGGGCAGCAAAGGCGTAGCTCCCTGGTACTTTGAGAACAAGAGCGCGAACGTTCGGACGCCGCCGTCGGCGAAGCTGACCCTGGGGTGGATGGTTGAGGCCCCCGAGTTGCCCGCAGGACCGCTCTATGCGGACGGACTGCGGATCGAGCCCCCCGTGGCGGCGACGCCGGTGAACCTGGTGTCACCAACCGATGCCGCGGTGCTCGCGCGGGGGATTGGGTGCCGACTTCCGACGGTGGCGGAGTGGGGTGCGGCGCGGGGGGTAGGGACGGGGTCCCCGAACGTGCGGGACGGCGCCTTCGGGGTGCAGTGCAACTTCGCGCAGCAGAGTGGCATCCCGGTCCTGTACCTGCCGTCGGCGAATCGGTTCCCGATGGAGGGCTCGGCGGTGAACGCGGCGGCGGACTGCGGCGCGGTTGCGGGGAATGACGGGATCGTCTTCTTCAGGGCGGCACCGGCCGGGTCGGACCGGTTTGTGGATTTGGAAGGCAACGTGGCGGAGTGGGTGCTCGAGAAGGAGACCGACATCCCGGCCGGGGTGCCGATCGGCCAGGTGGCCGAGCGCCTGGGCCCGGTGGTCGGGGTCATCGGCGGGTCGGCGTTCTCGCCGCCGGCGGTCGCGCCGGACACGTTCGTCAAGGGGAGTTCGGTCGCATCGCTGGGCTTTAAGGCGCGGTCCTCGAACTACTCAGATGTGGGCTTCCGGCTGGCGTTCACTGCCGAGGGCGGTGGCGGGGGCAATACCTCCGGCGCGGAATGGATGCGCCGGAAGCTGGACGCCGCTCGGTATAAGTAAGGACACAGATCAGTGCGCCGGCTGGGCGTCGGTCAAGGTGGGGCCGGACGTCTGCGCGCCCGCGGCGATCTGTCGGCTTGTGCTGGCCAAGGCCATTCTCGCCCCGAAGCGGTCCGCGGCAGCGGTGTCGCCCCTCGAACCGGCGGAGTAGCTGTGAACGTGGGTGGAGGCGCGACACCCCGAGAGCGTGCACAAGCAGGCGAGGCCAAGGGGGACGAGCAACCGGCGGTTCAGCATGGGGCGTTCCTCGATGGGTTCCATAGAGGAAGGTCGGATCCGAAGGCGGGTGGGAGCGGCGTGGGCAGGGGCTTGGTGTCGGATGTGGCGGTGCCCGTGGGGGCTGTGGTGGGTGGGAGGTTCATGGCGGCTGGAGGTCCGTACCGATAACCAGCGATGACGCGCCTCTTTGCGTGCGGGGCGGGTTGTTGTCGCGTTTGAGGTACGGGTCCGGTATCATCTGGCTGCGTTGCGCAACGGACGACCCTGTACGGATTGTGGAAGGGAATGACGGTGGTTGAGCCCACAACAGATCGAGCCAAGAAGGTCCTGGCACTCGCGGCGAGGCTGCGGGTGTTGCACGCCGAGCTTTCGGGGGAGGATCCTGGGCTTCGAGGGGAGCAGTTGCGGGACGAGGTGAACCGGGCGGTGGCGGCGGTGCAGCCGCACGAGCGGGAGAAGTTCCTGCAGGAGTTGCTGGTTGAGTTCCCGACGTGGGCGAGCGAGGGTGGGGGGTCGCAGGCGCGGACGGTGGTGAAGGAGGTTGAGGAGCGGGTGATTGTGGAGGAGGTTCGGGATCCGGCGGAGCTGGTGAAGCGGCTGCTGGAGGCGACGAAGGGGATGAGCGAGGGGGACCGGGCGAAGATCACGGAGAAGCTGGCGGCAGGGGGGCTGGTGAAGCGAGAGGTGACGACGGTCGCGGGGCCGGCGGTGGTGTCGAGTGGGGGTGGGGGCGGGGGATTGCCGGAGGCGACGGTGGGTTCGCTGCGGCGGGTGGTTGGCGCGGCGGCGGATTCGAGTTTCGGCCCGGATCGCATGGGCGACATGCTGGTGATCGCGACGGACTACCTGATCCGGGTGGAGATGATGTCGACGACGTTTGCCCGGGACATCGGGGTGGACGGGAAGTACTCGGCGTTCGTGCAGCAGACGATGAAGAAGGATGCGGAGCGTTTCCTGACGGGGGACGCGAAGGTGACGAAGGAGATGCTGCAGAAGTCGGAGGCGAACAACCGGGTGTTGATCGCGGCGGTGGTTCGCGCGGTGCGGAGGGCGGGGGAGCAGTTCGCGGCGGACCACATGACGCGGTTTGCACCGGAGGAGATCGACAAGGCCGTGGGGGCGGCGGCGTTCGGGCGTGCCGGCAAGTGCTGGGATGCGTATTGTGCGATGATGAAGGCGATGGACAAGGCGTCGATTGCGCGACGGATCCAGGATCTGGTGAAGAAGGAAGTCGAGGCTTGGCTGGATCAGTTCACGGGGCAGTGATGGGGTTGGGGCGTGATGGGGCGTAACGGTTCGGACATTCTCTAGCTGGCACAAGGGCCGGGAGATCAGCAGCATGTCGAGTGTTGGGATGGTTCACTGGCACGAGGGCCTGTTTCTTCAGCCGCACCACCTGCAGGCGATGCAGCGGGAGGTGTTGGACACGATCGCGCGCGAGAGGCGCGGGACGAACCCGTTCCCGTACGGCGTGATCGACATGAAGTGGTCGAGCGATGCGCTCGAGAACATGCTGGTGCGGATCGACAGGCTGCGGGCGATCATGCCCAGCGGCGTGGAGATCGACGTTCCGGGGAACACCGATCTGGCGGCGCTGGATGTGAAGCGCGTGTTCCAGGCGGCGTCGGGGGGGTTCACGGTCGGGCTGGCGCTGCCGCTGTGGCAGTCGTCGCGTGCGAACACCGTGGAGCCGATGGCGGCGAATGCCGCGGCGGCGAGGCGGGCGGTGGGTGAAGAGGCGCGGGTGAAGCGGTTGTATCGGGTGACGGAGGGAGCGCGGCTGGACGAGAACACGGGGGAGAACTCGCAGCCGGTGCTGGTGCGTCGGTACAACGCGCGGCTGGTGGTTGAGGGGGATGACACGAGCGACATGGAAGTGATCCCGCTTTTGCGGGTGGAGGCGTCGGCGTCGGAGCAGACGCTGCCCCGGGTGGATTCGCGGTTTGTGCCGCCGTGTCTGGTGTTGGCGGGGAGTTCGGGGCTGCGGAACATTGTGCGGGATCTGGCGCAGGCGGTGGAGGCGTCGCGGAAGGTGATGGCGAACGGCCTGGCGCGGGGCGGGTGGGTTGTTGAGAACATCAAGGGCCAGGTGGTGCTGGATCTGATGCGGCTGCGGACGCTGAACAAGTGGGCGTCGCGGCTACCGGCGCTGCTGACGGCGGGTCCTGCGGGGATTGGGCTGATGACGCCCTTTGAGGCGTACCTGGAGCTGCGGGAGATGCTGGGAGATCTGGCGGCGTTGTCGCCGGACCGGGATCCGTTTGAGGCTCCGAAGTACGACCACGAGAACCCGGGGATCGTGTTCCTTGAGTTGGACAAGAGGATCCGGCCGCTGCTGACGGGCGAGGTGAAGACGAAGGTGAGGAGCAAGCCGTTCGTGAAGGACGGGACGATCCTGTCGCTGAACCTGGACGAGGCGGACTTCACCGAGCCCAACGGCTTCTACCTGGGGATCAGGACGCGGATGGAGCCGACGGTGCTGGCGAAGCTGGTGGAGAACGCGGACAGCTTCAAGCTGATGCCCAAGAGCCTTGCGCCCAAGAGCTATCTCTTCGGGATCAAGCTGGTGGAGGAGCGGCATCCGCCGCAGGGGATGTTCAGCGCCGGGGATCTGCACTACTTCCGGCTGGTGCTGGGGGAGAGCGAGCAGATGTGGAAGCGGGTTCAGGATCCGAAGGAGCGGGGGCTTGGGATCCGCTGGCCGGAGGCGGAGACGTTCGAGTACCAGGACGTTCAGTTGTACATGACCTTGCCCTCGTAAGTCTGGGAGTTGACTCATGACGCTGACGGAGATTTGCGAGCCGTTGTTTCAGTACGTGTGCCGGTTGAACAGGCTTGGGCGCAAGGGGGGGCGTACGGATCAGGGGCTGGTGAAGAGCGAGATCAAGGCGATCTTCGCGGACATGCGGAGCAAGGCGGAGGCCACGCCGGGGATGGTGGGTCCGTACGAGCAGACCGAGAAGGTGTTGATGTTCTTCACCGACTCGATGATCCTGAACAGCCAGATCACGTTCCCTGGGGGGTGGAAGCCGTTCTCCGCCGATCCGCGTCAGCTGGGGATCAACGAGGGTCCGGAGCTGGCGTTCGAGGAGAAGTTCTGGGACATGCTGGAGGAGACGCTGCGGGACCCGACGGAGGGCGCGACGTTCAAGCTGTCGGTGTTCTACGAGTGCATCGGGCTGGGGTTCACGGGGCTGTACGACGGGCAGCCGGACTATCGGCGGAAGAAGATGCTGGAGATCTCGGCGCGGCTGCGTGGGATGATCGACGCGGACCAGGCGGGGAAGATTTGTCCCGCGGCGTACGAGGGCGTGGACACGAGGCCGTTGCACCTTTCGCCGGCGCGTCGGTTGACGGGCGTGGTGATCGCGTTGACGGTGCTGACGGCGGGGGTGCTGGTGGGGTACGTGTACTTCTTCCGGCAGGCGCAGGAGAACTTGACGATTGACCTGAAGACGGTGGATGCGTCGAGGACCGGGGCTGTGGTCGAGAGCAAATGAGTCGTGGTGAACGAACAACGGGGCCCGACCGGTGGGCCCGATGACGGGGATCGCGTGGGGCCTGTCGAGAGCCCGGCGCGGGGAGGATTGCGATGGCTGACGAGAAAAAGGGTCCGTTCACGCCGATGGCGGCGTTGTACGTGCTTGGCGGCGGTCTGACGATCAGCTCGGTGGCGGGGCTGTTCCTGTGGCCGGACAATCCGTTCTTCAAGATCATGCTGATCTCGGTGGTCGCGATGGCGGCGGCCCTGGGCGTGTATCGGCTGGTCCTGATGCTGAAGGACAAGTCCAAGAGCGGACCGTTCGCGCAGCTGCTGACGAAGTCGTCGGCGGGTGGCGCGGTGGACCCGGCGACGAAGGCGCGCATGGACGATCTGCGGCGCAAGTTCGAAGAAGGCGTCGCGGTGTACAAGTCGGCGGGCAAGGACCTGTACACGCTGCCGTGGTTCATCCTGGTGGGGCCGAGCGGTTCGGGCAAGACCGAGGCGCTGCGGCGGAGCAACGTGGGGTTCCCGCAGGGCTTGCAGGACTGCCTGCAGGGCGCGGGCGGCACGCTGAACATGCACTGGTGGTTCACGAACTCGGCGGTGGTGCTGGACACCGCGGGTCGTCTGTTCATGCAGGAGGACGACCGCGAGTGGAAGGAGTTCATGCGGCTGCTGAAGCTGAGCCGGCCCAACTGCCCGGTGAACGGCCTGCTGCTGGTGATCTCGTCTGAGAACCTGCTGAAGGACACGGCGGAGAAGATCGAATCGACCGCGGGCGCGATCGCGCGCAAGCTGGACGAGATGCAGCGGATCCTGGACGTGCGGTTCCCGGTGAACGTGATTGTCACCAAGTGCGACCGCATCATCGGATTCAAGGACTTCTTCGAGACGCTGAACGACCCGGTGCTGCAGCACCAGATCCTGGGCTGGGCGAACCCGAGTTCGCTCGACGAGGCGTTCAAGCCGAGTCTGGTCGAGGAGCACCTCGACACCGTGCGGCAGAAGCTGCTCAAGCGCCGCATGGGTCTGCTCCAGAACCCGGTGCACACTTCTGATGCTTCGGCCCGTCGCATCGACCAGATCGACGAGATGTTCGAGCTGCCGGACAACCTGGTGCGGATCGCGCCGCGGCTGCGGCTGTACCTGGAGAAGATCTTCGTCGCGGGCGAGTGGAGCCCCAAGCCGTTGTTCCTGCGCGGGATTTACTTCACGAGCTCGATGCGTGAGGGGCAGGCCCTTGATATGTCGCTGGCGCAGGCGCTGGGCGTGGAGGTCGAGAGCCTCCCGGGCAGTCGCGACTGGGACAAGGACAAGGCGTACTTCCTGAAGGACCTGTTCCTGGAGCGTGTGTTCAAGGAGCGCGGGCTGGTGACGCGCGCGACGAACGTCGGCAAGCAACTGGCCCGGCAGCGGATGGCGGTGGTGGGCGTGATCGCGGCGATGCTGGCGATCTCGGTGGGCGTCGGGGCCGTGAGCTTCCTTGGGTACCAGAAGTCGCTGGGGCAGCCCTCGTCGTTCTGGGCCAAGGTGCCCAAGCTGTACGAGTCGATGGACAAGAAGGGCGGCGAAGAGGCCCCGATCCCGTTCATCGCGGTGCGCGACGGCGCGGCGACGTACAACGGGCGTGCGAAGATCGAGGGCGACGGCGTGGACGAGGAGTTTACGACGCCGGTCGCGGTCATCGAGCAGACCACGGGCATGACCAAGCGGATCGACATCCCGGCGATGGCCAAGCCGATCGCGGCGTTCGGCAATGCCTCGGGCGGGTTCGAGGACTCGCAGGTCGCGGCCCATCGTGCGGTGGTGGAAGTCAACGTCGTGCGTCCGCTGGTGACGGCGGCGCGGGCGCGGCTGGCGAAGGAGACGACCTGGGACGAGGGCGCTGTGAACGCGCTGCGCGAGCTGGTGCGGCTCCAGACCTACTCGATGGGCGCGACGCCCAGCGACACCGAGTTGCAGAAGGAGATCGAGAGCAACGGCAAGTCGGTGAAGGGCAAGGGCGCGACCAACCGCCCGGTGATCGACGCTGAGGCGTTGTTCGAGTACGTGCTCGCCGACGACCCCGATAGTCTGAAGGAGTTCCGTCAGGACAAGGACGTGATCGAGGCCGCTCTCGCGCGTGCGTACGGGGGCGACTACTGGGCGAAGAACCCGCCCGAGCAGAGCTGGGCGGTTGACGAAGGGCTGGAGGCGCGGGTGCGCGCGATGGCCTTGGCGTTGTTTGACTTCAAGGCGGACGCGGCGAGCCCCTTTGGTCGGCTCCAGGCGCTCACGGCGTCGCTGATCGAGTACCAGGCGAAGGAAGGTGCGCTGCTGGGCGCGGCGTACGTGTCCGACACGGGCGCGGGGACGGCGGCGGGGGCGGCGAACCCGCGGACGATCGCGGACTACGAGAAGTTTGACAAGGAGTGGAAGCAGCGGTTCGACGAGTTGTCCGTGCAGTATGCCGCGGTGAACGAGCAGGTTCAGGCGCTGGGCGAGGCGGCGGCGGATCCGATCAAGCTGTCGCGAGAGGAAGGGGACAAGCTGGAGGCGCAGGGTCGGCGGGCGTTTGTGGTGCTGTTGGACCAGCTGCCGGCGAAGGCGGAGGAGGGCGCGAAGGACAAGACGGCGAAGGCCGAGCCGGAGCAGATCACGCAGTTGCGGGAGTTGATCGCGACGAACCAGGGGCAGGTGGCGGACAAGGTGAAGGAAAGCCGCGGGAAGCTGGACCGGGACCTGGTGGCGGGAGCGTCGCTGCTGGTGATGGGAACGGAAGCGGATCAGCGGCGTGTGCCGGCGTATCGGGCGCGGTTCGAGACGTTGCGGTCGGCGGCGGAGTTCGTGGCCTCGGCGGCGTCGCTGCCGGAGTCGGCGGAGTTCGTGACGATCGAGGACCGGCTGGCGCGGGTGGACAAGGCCCGGGATGTGGCGCGTGAGAAGGTGAGCGGGCATTCGTCGTGGAAGGCGGAGGCTGGTTCGCTGAAGGCGCTGAACATCGCGGAGGGGGCGGCGAACGCGGCGGCGCATGATCGCGCGATCCGTGGTTCGGACAAGGCGGTGGGTCTGGCGCGTGCGCGTCTGGTGCACGAGCACCTTCGGCAGTACATCGGCGCGAGCCCGAAGAGGACCGAGGAGGCTCGGGCTCGGGTTACGGCGATTGCGCAGGCGGGGATAGACGCGAAGCAGATGGATCGGTATTCGCAGCCGGCGTTGCCGCTGTCGTCCTTCACGGAAGGCGAGGATTTCGCGGCGGAGTATCACCCGCAGGGCGCGGCGAGGTGGCTGTCGAACTGGGATCGGGTGCGGATGATGCTGGACTCGAAGGCGAGCGACCCGGTGCTGGGTGCGGAGCAGTTGACGGGCGAGTCGTACCGAACCGCGGAGGACGCGGTGAAGGGGTACGTGGCGGCGTACTCGGAGTACTGGCGGAACCAGGCGACCGAGCGGGCGTTGCCGGCGAAGCTTCCCCGGGAGTGGATGGCGGTGAAGGGCGCGTTCCCGGCGGTGGTGTCGGAGGTGAATCTGCCGCTCAAGCGGCTCCGGGACATTCTGGTGGGAACGGGCGGGGGTACGTCGGGCGGGATCGGCGCGATGGAAGCGATCCCTGCGGAGCTCCAGAAGGAGCGTTCGTTCGTGGACGCGAAGAAGGAGATCGAGAAGGCGTTCAAGGGATTGAGCGATGACGGGTTCGAAGGCCGTGCGCGGGCGACGCACAACGCCTGGAACCAGCTGGCGCAGACGCCTACGGCTTCGGCGGCGGCTGAGAGACTCTTGACGGCGTTCCGTGCGGGTCAGGCCGGAGCGAAGACCGGGTGCGACCAGTACTACCACGTGATGGTCGGCGAGCGGGTTCTTTACTGGGACGACCTCGCGAGCCGCTGCACGGCTGCGCTGGCGAACGCCACGTCAGGCGACGTGGGTCAGGCGCTGGCACGGCTGGGTGGGAAGCGTGGGAGTCCGCTGTACCTGGCGGCCAAGAGCGGCGGTGAGGTCGGGGCGGTTGTGCCGCTCGCGGAACTCAAGCCTCTGGAGGAAGACGCGAAGCGGGTTGCGCAGGCGGCGGTTGCACGCGGCGGCAACGAGTACGACTTCTCGTGCGTGGGAACGGATCTGTCGGCGCAGCTGCAGGCGATCACCGGGCAGGGCGCGATCAAGGACAAGGCGACGCAGGACTGGGCCCGCCGGGTGGGCGAGTTGTGCGTGGCGTTGTCGAGTTCGAACGTGAAGATCATGTTCACCGGCGACGTGACGTTCTCGACCGATCGCGGCGAGAACGTGTGGAACCGGGCGAACTACGTGCGGGTGGTGGACAAGGGGCAGGCTCGCGCGGGTATCGGCGCGGGCAAGGTGGGCGAGGACCTGCTGAAGGAGCGGACCACGCTCGTGCCCAACGGCTCGTACGAGATTCAGTTCTACAACGAGGGCAACGCGGGCCAGCAGGAGATCATCGCGACGATCCCGCTGAACCCGGCGTGGCCGCTGCTCCACGAGATGCTCACCAGCGGTGAGGCGGTCTCGGAGGGCGAGTGGGGTCAGGCCGGCTGGATCGAGTTCCCGCTGAAGGCGGGGACGAACAAGGTGTGGCTGCGGATGCAGGTGAAGACCGACAAGGGCGTGATCGGCCTCGACAAGTGGCCGGCGGCGACCGAGTGGCCGTGAGCGTGAAGGTGCGCGGGCAGGGAGTGCCCGCGTCCGGTTGCCCGCAGGAGCGACAAGGGCGATCGGTGTTGGCGTGTGGGTTGGTTCGCTCTCGGGAGTGTTGGCTTGGCTACGACCATCCTGAAGGACAAGGCCCAGCGGGTCCACGTCGCGGCGTTCGGGAAACACCCCGGATGGGATGACCACATCGAGGAGATCGGTCTCACGAGCTCCGAGCTGGTGTGGGCGCGGCGGGTGCTGTACACGGATGGCATCGCGGGGAACATCGACTCCGGCGCGTGGGACCGTCTTGATGACGAGAAGCGCCTCCCGGCCTTCAGGCATCAGTTCTTCTGGCGGATCGGCGGTAGCTGGCTCGTTGGGCGCATGTGGTCCAGCAAGGACGGCAAGGGGCGGGCGAAGTACCCGATGATCGTGTGCGCCCAGATCGAGGGCGCGGCGCCGGGCCCGGCCTTCGCGGCGATCCTGCCCCGGTTGGAAGAGGTTGAACGCAAGGTCACCCAGACGGCGTCGGCGGAGCTTGTGCGGTTGGCGATCGGCGAGGCCCAGCGGCAGCTCGAGTCGGGTGGCGGTGCAAGTTCGGTGGGCGACGACTCCGCGCTCCTGCGCGCGCTTGTGGATCATCCGGGGCTCAATCCCGCGGGCGATCCGAGCCAGGGCTTCGAGCGGGTGATGTACGAGATGGAGCGGGAGTTGCAACCGTTCCGCAAGACCTCCACGCTCGGCGCACGAACCCGCGCGGGCGGTGCGGAGAGCAAGGCCCAACATCTGCGCGTGCCACGGTGCTTTGACGGGATCGGGGAGCCTGCGCGGGCGTGGACGGCGCTGCTTGACCAGGTGATCGACCCGGCGACGCCGGTGCTGACGATGGAGCCGACCGACACGCGGTTCGTTGATGTGCTGGTGGGTGAGCCTGGGGTTGGGCATGTGTTCTGCGTGCGGGCGTCGGAGAAGGGCATGGGCCTGGCGACCGACGTGCCGTACACGATCGATCCAGACTTTGCGCTCTCCGTGCGGTCGAAGCAGGCCCAGTGGAGGACGGGGGCGAAGGGCCCTGCGCGTCCGACGCCGTCGACGAGCCAGGAGCGGTCGTCCGAGGGCGGGTCGTCCAAGATGAAGTGGGCGATCATCGGGGGTGTTGCGGTCGTGGGCGCGGTGATCGCGGGTGTCGCCCTCTCGGGTGGCGGCAAGAAGGAAGAGGCGGGCGGAGAGGTGGCGCCCAAGGAACCGGTCGCCAAAGAGCCCAAGACGGAAAGTCCGAAGGTCGAGAAGCCCAAGGCAGAACCCAAGGCAGAGCCGAAGACCGAACCCAAGACCGACGCTGGTGCGGCCCCGAAGGTCGAGCCACCGTCGAAGCCCGCGGTCGCGGCGGAATCCAAGCCTGCGGAGCCGATGCCCAAGGTGGCGCCCAAGGCGTACGCCTCGGGGGATCCGCGCAAGGACTGGGGCGCGCCCGCGAAGCTCGAGGCCGCTCAGGCGAAGTTCGAGGGGTTGCGGTCGGCGTTTGACGAGCCCGCGGCGGAGGCGGCCCGGGGTGTGGAGCAGGCCTTCCGCGACGCGATGGCGAAGTGGGAGGAGTTCCGCACGCTCGACTACCCGGCGAAGGAACTCGCGATTGTCTCGGGGATGAAGGCCCTGGACCAGAAGGTCTCGGAGGTCGAACGATCCGTGGACGGGTTGGGCGCGGGTTTGACCCAGCGGGCTCGCGCGGTGATCGAGGACGGGAAGTCGAGGGTCGCAACGGGGCCGATGGCGGAGGCGTGGAAGAAGCGCGTCGAGTTGATTGATCCCAGCATCGGTCCGCCGGCTGTGGTGCGCGCGCTCGAAGCGGCTGAGCAGGATGCCGGGGCGATCGCGGCGGAGTTGGCCAAGGGCGTTGAGGCGGGACCGGGGGTCGATCAGGCGAAGCTCGCGGCGTTGGTCGCGCAGAAGCGGGATGGGGCGATCGCGCAGGCGGCGGCGGCGTTCGCCGGGGGCGACACGGCGAAGGCGAAGGAAGCCGCGACCGGGTTCAGTGGGTGGACGCAGCGGGCGAAGGAGAGCGCGGCGTTGGCGGGCCCGTTGGCGGGGATGCTCGCGGAGGGGTACGGGCCGGGTGAACAGGGACCCGGAGGCTCCACGCTGGAGGTGATGGCGACGAGGCTGAAGGGTGCGCCGGGGTACGAGGAGATCGCGCCGGCGGTGGCGGGCGTGATCGCGAGCGCGGAGAGTCTGGGGGAGATTCCGGAGTCAACGGACATCCCGGGGCTGATCGCGCGGGTGCGTGATGGAGCCGGTGCGGAGGTGACGGCGGCGTTTGCGCGGCTGGGTGCGCTCGAGTGGCCGACGGACGAGGCGGGACTGGCGCAGGCGGCGGATCTTGCTTCGAAGCAGGTGGCCGGTGCGGTGGCGGCCGTGAAGGACCCGGCGCGGGCGACCAAGGTGTCGAGCGCGGTGCAGGCGGCAGCGGGTCGGATGTGGCAGCGTGCCGCGGGTCGGCTGGGGGGCACGGAGGCGGGGCTGGCGGCGTTGGATGGCGCGGCGAAGGCCCTCGAGGCTGGGACTGGCGCGAAGGTTGAGGCTCCGGCGTGGGTGAAGGCGAACCAGACGCTGGTGGCGCTGAAGCGTGCGGCGGGGGACGAGGGTGCGGATGTGGTGGGGGCGATGGATGCCTTCCTGGCGGCGGCGGAGGCGTTGGAAGGGCCGTCCCAGCAGGCGGTTGCGCCGGTTGTTGAGGCCTTGAAGGCGATCAAGCCCATCGAGCACAAGCCGGACATGGCGACGCTCGGGCCGGCCGCGGCGGGGTGGCGGCTTGAGCAGGGGGATGAGGAGCGGGCGGTGTACGTGGGGCCGTCGGCGGGGGGGGCACCGGCGCGGGTTGAGTTCCGGGCGGTTGCGGCGGCGGAGGATCAGCGGGCGATGGTGTCGACGACGGAGGTCTCGGTGCGGGTTGCGGCGTCGTTGATTCCGAAGGCGAAGGAGCAGGTGGCGAAGCTCGGGTCGGTGATGGGGTATACGGCTGTGAGCGACTCGATGGACCAGCGTCGCGGCCCGCGGAGCTGGATCTGGCTGGGTGCGGAGCCGGGGAACGAGCTTGCGCCGAGCGGAAGTTGGATCAAGGGAGCGCCGGCGGGTTTGGCGGGTGCCTCTCTAGGAACGGTGAAGGTGCCGAGCTGGGATGTGCCGCTGCAGTATGTGGGTGCACCCGGGGCGATGCTGCTGGCGCGATCGGCGGGGTGTCGGTTGCCGACGGTGGATGAGTGGAAGGCGGCGGTTCAGCAGGAGGGTGGGGGGACGGAGGGGAACCTGCGGGACGGGGCGTGGAAGGCGGCATCGGACGCGGCGGGCTCACCGGACGTGGTGACGGGTGACGCGTACGTGTCGAAGCCGGCGGAGAAAGAGGACAAGGCACCGGCGACGGGCGGGAACGACGGGGTGGTGTGGTTTGACCGGGTGGATTCTGGGGGCGGGAAGGTGTTCAAGCACCTGAGGGGGAACGTGGCGGAGTACGTGCTGCCGGGGATGGCGGAGGTCGAGAAGATCGAGAAGACGGCACCCGAGGGGTTGGCCAAGGAACGGACGATCGCGGTGGTGGTGGGTGGGTCGGCGTTGTCGCCGGGGAGTCTGAAGTGGGACGAGCCGGGGGCGGTGAGGAACCAGACGGCGGGATTCGCGGATGTGGGGTTCAGGTTGGCGTTCTCGATGAAGGCACCGGCGGGCCCGCGGGTGCTCGACCGGGGGAAGGTGACGGAGGCGATCAAGGGAGCGAAGTTGTTGGCAAGTGGAGGGTAGGTAAACCCCCGGGTAGCTTGACCCCATGGCTTGGGGTTGGCTAGCCTGTGGAAGCCCGGGCGATATTCTCGGGCGGAGTTCCGCGGGAGCGCGGCGGGGGTCTTGGTATGTCGGCGTGCCGCGGGGCGCGTTGTGGGGACGGAACAACTGATAGCGGCCTGGTGCGTGCGGGCCTTAGCGATTCATGAAGGGACTGGGGATGACGACTTTCATCGACGTTCGTGGCGGCCGGAAGGTTCGAGGCGCGTGGACGGCGGCGTTGGTGAGCCTGCTGGCTGGGGGCACTGCGGCGTGGGGGCAGGCGCAGGAGCCGATGGATGTGAACGCGGTTCAACCGGCGGCGCCCGCTGCTCCGGCTGCTGCGGCGCAACCGGAGGGCGCGGCGGGTGATGCGGCTGCGGCGAGCGGGGGTGCGCAGCCAGAAGCGACGGCGACGGATGACGGGTCGGTGTACCCGGTGTCAAAGTTCCTGATCGATTACGCGTCGGCGCATCCGAACCAGCCCTCTGTGGATTCGTTGATGAGCGCCGAGGTGGAGTTGGCGGTGTTGCCGGGTGGGTACGCGAAGCCGGGCGAGGGGCGTTCGACGGTGAAGATGCGGCTGCGGGACTTGGCGGAGGGCGGTGGCGGGAACTTCTATTGGTCGGGGCTCGCGGCGGTGGGCGGGGCGATTGTGCGGGAGCTGAACGCACAGGGTGTGATCGCGTGCTACGTGATGTTGCCGGATTTGTCGACGGACACGTCGCACCGGGACATGCGTGAGGGCGTGACGGAGATGAAGCTGGTCGTGGTGGCGGGCGTGATCGCGGAGAACGGGGTTCGGACGATTGCACGAGGGGATCGTCTGGAGTCGGCGGAGGAGAAGGTGAACGCGATGGACCCGGTGCACGACCGGATTCGTCGGCAGTCGCCGCTGGCCGGGGGAGACCTGATCAACAGCCGGAAGCTGGACGACTATCTGTTCGCGTTGAATCGGCATCCGGGTCGGCGGGTGGATGCGGCGTTGGCCCCGGGCGAGAAGGACGGGGAAGTGAACCTGGACTACCTCGTGGCGGAGAACAAGCCGTGGTCGCTGTATGCCCAGGTCTCGAACACGGGCACGGAGGCGACGAGCGTTCTTCGTGAGCGGTTCGGGTTTGTGCACAACCAGTTGACGGGCAACGACGACATCCTGCGGGTGGACTACATCACGGGGAACTTCGACGCGTCGCACGCGGTGACGGCGTCGTACCAGTTCCCGCTGATTTCGGACCGCGTGTGGATCAAGCCGTACGCGTCGTGGTCGATGTTCGACGCGTCGGAGCTGGGTCAGGACGACTTCAGCGAGTTCAGCGGCGACAGCACGACGCTGGGTGCCGAACTCGCGGGGAATGTGTTCCAGCACAAGAACCTGTTCGTGGACGTGTTTGGCGGGGTTCGGTGGCTGGACACGTCGATCGAGCAGACGCAGCCGATCTCGGTTGAGGGCGAGGGGCAGTTCCTGCTCCCGTACCTCGGGGTGAGGGCGGAGCGGTTTACGGAAGAGATGACGACGCTGGGCAGCATCAGCATCGAGACGAACATCAACGAGTGGGTGGACGAAGAGGCGGACCGGGACCTGCTGGGCCGGGCGCGGGTGGACGAGTTCTGGACGCTGTTCAAGTGGGAGTTTGAGCACAGCTTCTTCCTGGAGCCGTTGATCAACGGCGCGGGGTGGCGTGGCGAGTCGAGCGAGGGCGCGAAGTCGCTGGCGCACGAGATCGCGATCACGTTCCGCGGGCAGTACTCCCCGGGCGAGCGGTTGCCCCCGATGGAGCAGGAGGTCGCGGGCGGGTTCTTCTCGGTGCGTGGGTATCCGGAGTCGGCGACGGCGGGCGACACGGTGCTGATCGGGTCGATCGAGTACCGGTTCCACGTGCCCCGGGCGCTTGAGATTTCGGACCCGGGTTCGATCGGGAAGCGGCAGATGGGGATGTTCGGACAGGACTTCCGGTGGGCGCCGCAGACAGAGTTTGGCCGTACGGACTGGGACCTGATTCTGCGTGGGTTCCTGGACACGGCGAGCGTGTACACGGCGAAGCGCCAGGTGGGCGAGGACGCGTACGACACGCTGGTGGGTGCGGGTGTGGGCATCGAGTTGCAGGTGAAGCGCAACTTCACGGCACGCCTGGACTGGGGTCTGGTGCTCAACCCGGTGGACGAGACCGAATCGAACTACGACGACGGGGACACCGAGGTGCACCTGTCGGCGACGGTGTTGTACTGAGTTGGGAAGGTGTTCGCGGCGGTGCCGCGAACAGGGATCGGGCGTCGGAAACTGAAAATGATCGCCGTGGGAACGAACACGGCTTTGGAAGAGGGGAACACGATGTTCAGGGGCTCCAAGATGAAGACCACGGGCAATGGCAAGAGTGGGTCCGGTCGCTGGGCGAACGGCTTTGGAACGGCGGCGGGCCTGGTATCGGCCGCGTGCGGGTTTGAGCGCGGGGAGTGGGGGCGTGGGTGGTCGCGCGTGATGGCCGGTGCGCTGGTCGCCGCGGCGTGCGTGCCTGCGTTCGCGGGGCCCGAGGGCGAGCAGGTGGTGCGGGGCAACGTGAACATCACGCGGGACGGCGCGACGACGCTGATCCGCGCGAGTGACCGGGCGATCATCAACTACCGGTCGTTCGATGTGGGCGCCGGGGAGTCGGTGCGGTTCCTGCAGCCCAGCGCGTCGGCGCGGGTGCTGAACCGGATCACGACGGCGGCTCCGACGCGGATCGACGGCAACCTGTCGGCGAACGGCAGGGTGTACTTCATCAACCCGGCGGGCGTGTTCTTCGGGCGGAACTCGGTGGTGGACGTCGGCGGCCTGGTGGTCGCGGCGGGCCGGATGAGCGACCAGGACTTCGTGCGCGGGATCGATCGTTTCAGCAACGTGACCGGCTCGGTGGTGAACGAGGGCCAGATCAGCGGCGGGTTCGCGGCGCTGATCGGTTCGCACGTGCGCAACGCCGGGACGATCGTGGCCCCTCAGGGCACGGTGATCATGGGCTCGGCGGAGGAGGCGTTGATCGGTAAGCGCGACGGCAACGTGTTCGTGCGGCTAAGCGGCAACGCGGGCGGCGCGGCACCGGCGGGTTCGGCGGCGGTGGAGAACACCGGCACGGTCGATGCTCGCGGCGGCGCGGTGGTGGTGGCGGCGGGCGACGTGTACTCGATGGCCGTGCGCTCGAGTGGGACGATCCGTGGGCGGGACATCAAGGTTCAGGGCCAGGGCACGGGGATCGTGTCGGTTGAAGGCCGGCTGGACGCGTCGAGCGCGACCGGGAAGGGTGGATCGATCGAGGTGACGGGGCAGAAGGTCGGCGCGTTCGGCGCGACGATCGACGCTTCGGGCGCGACCGGCGGCGGCCAGGTGAACATCGGCGGCGGCCTGCGTGGCGAGGGCGACCTGCGCCGCGCGGAAGTCACGGCGATCAACAACGAGACGACGATCCGGGCGGACGCGACGGGCAACGGCGACGGCGGTCAGGTCGTGGTGTGGTCGGACGAAACGACCCGCTTCTACGGCAACGTGACGACCAAGAGCGCGGGCGACGGGAAGGGTGGTCTGGTCGAGACATCGAGCAAGGGCAGTGGCGTGTTCGCGCCCAACTCGATCGATACCGGCGAACGGGGCACGTGGCTCATCGATCCGCGGAACGTGACGATCGACGCGGTTGCGACGGCCGGTGGTGCGTTCGCGGGCAGCGACCCGTCGACCTTTACGCCGACCGCCGACGACGCGATCGCTGACGTGGCGACGATCAACAGCGAACTCAGCGCTGGGCGTGACGTGATCATCACGACGAGCGACTCGGGCGGCACTCAGGACGGCAACATCACGGTGGATGCCGCGATCTCGAAGACCGGCGGCAACAACGCCACCCTGACCCTTCTGGCGGCGGGCACGATCCAGCTCAACGCGGGTATCAGCGCGACGGTGAACGACCTGAACGTGGTGCTGACGGCCAACGACGCGGCCCAGTCGGCCGAAGACCCGAACACCGCGGCGGGCGATGTGAACTTCTCGGGTCAGACGATCGACAACAACGGTGGTTCGCTGACCATCACCGGCGTGAACATCAACGCGGGCACGGTTCTGGATGCATCGACGGTCACGCTGACGGCGACGGCCGGGGTTTCGCTCAATGCGCCGATCGTCGCGAGCAGCACGGTGGGCGTGACGGCTCCGAGCGGGATCACCGCGGGCGGCACGGCGAGCATCACAACCGACGGCGGCGCGGTGACGCTGAACGACACCCTGGAGATCGACGCGGGGTTCCAGATCGACACCACGGACTCGGGCGGCAACAACGCGGGCGCCAACATCACCCTTGATGGCGTGACGAGCGTCGGCTCGGCCCAGGGGTTGACGCTGATCGCGGGCACGGGCGGCACGGTGGACGTGAACGGCGCTGCGGGCTCCTCGACCGATCCGCTCGGCGGGTTCACGGTGTCGAGCGCGGACATTGTCACGACGGAGGCGATCACCTCGAACGACATCACCGTGAGCGGTGGCACGAGCGCGACCTTCAACGGCACGATCACGGCGGTCAACCACACGAACATCACGATCAGCGCTGACTCGGTGACCGCCGCGGCGATCACGACGACGGACGACGCGGTGGGCGACGGCAGCGTGAGCATCACGATCGACAACGCGGGTTCGCTCAACTTGCAGGGCACCGTGACCGCGGTGGGCGGGTTCTCGCAGAGCGGCACCGGTTCGGTGACCCTCGGCGGCAACATCAACACGGTCGGCGTTGACGCGACGATCGACGGTGACGTGAGCTTCGCGGGTGACGTGACGGCGTCAGGGAACCGGACGATCACGGCGGGGGCGGGGACGGTCGATTTCAACGGGAACATCGCGCTGGGCAATACCACCTTTACGGTGAGCGCGGACGAGATCGAGTTCGACGGCGGCGACAACAGCGTGACCGGCGGCGGCACAGCCACGCTCGTGCTGCAGCCCGGACAGGCGACGACGCCTGTGAACGTGGGCAACGCGGCGGACAACGCGGGCGAACTGGACCTGAGGGCGGGCGCGGGGCAGGACCTGGCCGCGATCACGGGCGATTTCGGCAGCTATGTCTTTGGTTCGACGGCGCAGACGTCGACGCTCACGCTGACCAACGGCCTCTCGCTGAGCGACCCGGCGACCTTCCGGGCCTCGGTCACGGGTGCGATTTCCGGTGGCACGCTCACGGGCACCGGGAACGCGTCGTTTGTGTTCGACGGGCCGACGACGATCGGCGCGATCACGACGAACAACGGTGCGGTGCGGTTCCAGAGCACGGCGTCGCTGGGCGGCGACATCACGGTGACGGGCGGCAACTCGTCCTCGTTCGTGCAGTTTGACGGTGCAACCACGACGACGGCCCCGGTGACGATCAACACGGGCGACGGGGTGATCACGATCGGCTCGACGTTCGGCGCGGGCGCGAACGCCCTCAATCTGGTCGCGGGCGAGGTCGGCATCAGCAACGCGCTGACGGGCTCGAGCACATTGGGCATCCGCACCAGCGACCCGGCCATGGCCATCGTGGTCGCGGGCACGCCGGCGGCGGGTCAGCTCGATCTTTCCGCGGCGGAGGTCGCGTTCATCAGCGGCTTCAGCGGGATCACGATCGGCAGCAACGCGCAGACAGCGAACACGACCATCGGCGGAGCGGTGAGCTTCGCCGACCCGGTGACGTTCGACACGGGCACGGGCTCGATCCTCGTCAGCAACGCGCTGACGGGCACGGGCGACGCGTCGTTCACGTTCGACGGACCCACGACTCTGTCGAGCACGGTGGCGACGACGAGCCAGCCGATCACGTTCAACGCGGCGACGACGTCGTCCGGAACGGCGGCGGCAGACGCGGGGACGTCGCAGGTGACCTTCGGCGCAAGTGTGTCGTTGGGCTCGAGCACGTTGACGGTGACGGCGGACGAGATCGACTTCAACGGCGGGGACAACAGCGTGACGGGCTCCGCCGCGTCCGTGGTGCTCCAGCCGGGACAGAACGGGACCGCGGTGAACATCGGGAACGGGGCGAACAACGCGGGCCAGTTGGACTTGACAGCCGGGGCGGGTGAGGACCTCGCGGCGTTCACGAACAACTTCGGCACGTTCCTGTTCGGATCGACCGCGAGCACGGGGGTGATGACGCTGACCAACGGGCTCTCGCTGTCGGATCCGGCGACGTTCCGATCGGGTGGCCCGGGCGGCTCGATCACGGGCGGCGCGCTGACGGGCACCGACAACGCGTCGTTCGTCTTCAGCGGCCCGACGACGATCGGGGCGATCACAACGAACAACGGCGCGGTGCGGTTCACCTCCACCGCGCTGCTCAACGGCGACATCACGATCACCGGCGGCAACTCCGCCTCCTTCGTCCGCTTTGACGGCGCGACCACGACGGGCGCGGCGGTGACGATCGACAACGGCGACGGCACCACGATCATCAACTCGACCTTCGGCGCCGGCGCGAACCCGCTGGTCATCCGCGCGGGCGAAGTGGACCTCGCGGGTGCGCTCAGCGGCACCGATGCCCTCACGATCGCCACCAGCAACGTCGCGACGCCGATCGTCATCGCGGGTACCGCGGCGGGCGGTCAGCTCGACCTGACGGCGGCGGAACTCGCCTTCATCGCCGACGGGTTCAGCGGCATCACGATTGGCCGCAGCGGTCAGACGGCCAACACCACCATCGGCGGTGCGGCCAGCTTCTCCGATCCGGTGACGTTCGAGACCGGCACGGGCTCGATCGCCGTCAGCAACGCGCTCACGGGCACGGGCGATGCGTCCTTCACGTTCGACGGCCCCACGACGATTGCCGCGAACATCACGACGGCGAACCAGAATGTGATCTTCAACGACGCCACGACGGTGGGCGCAACCGCGACGGTCAACGCCGGCTCCGCGCTGGTGGCCTTCAACTCCACGCTGGGTCTGGCGAACAACGCGTTCACCGTCACGGCGGACGAGATCGACTTTGACGGCGGCGACGGCAGCGTGACCGGCGGCGGATCCGCGGGAGTGGTGCTGCAGCCCGGCCAGAACGCGACCCCGATGAACGTCGGCAACGCGACCAACAACGCCGGCGAGTTGGACCTCACGGCGGGCGCCGGCGAAGACCTCGACGCCTTCGCGAACAACTTCGGCACGTTCACCCTCGGCTCGACGACGCAGACCTCGAACCTCGCGCTGACCAATGGTCTCTCGATGCGCGACGCGGCCACCTTCCGCACCTCCGGTACCGGAGCCATCAGCGGCGGCACGCTGACCGGCACCGACAACGCCTCCTTCGTGTTCAATGGCCCGACGACGATCGGTTCCATCACGACCAACAACGGCGCCGTCCGCTTCATCGGTACCGCCAGCCTCGGCGGGAACATCACTGTGACCGGCGGCAACCCCACGGCGTTCGTCCGCTTCGATTCCGCGACCGTCACCACCGCGTCCTCCACCATCAACGCCGGCGACGGCAGCGTGCTGATCAACTCGACCTTCGACGCGGGTGCCAACGACCTCGCGCTCGTCGGAGGTGAGGTCGACCTCGCCAACACGCTCAGCGGCACCGGTGCCCTGACCATCCGCACGAACAACGTGGCCACGGCGACCGTGCTGGGTGGCACCGCCACGGCGGGCCGCCTCGATCTGACCACGGCGGAGATCGCGCAGATCGCCGACGGCTTCAGCGGGATCACGATCGGAGGCGTGGCGCACACCGCCAGCACCACGATCCAGAACGCGGTTTCCTTCGCTGATCCGGTGAGCTTCGAAGCCGGAACCGGCACGATCGTCGTGGACGCGGCGGTCACCGGCACGGGCAACGCCTCGTTCACGTTCAACGGCCCGACGACGATCGGTGCCAACATCACGACCGCGAACCAGAGCATCGTCTTCAACAACCCGGCGACGGTGTCGACCACTGCCACGGTGAACGCGGGGACCTCGTCGATCCAGTTCGCCAACACGCTGGCACTTGGTACCAACGATCTCACGCTCCGCGCGGATCTGGTGAACCTCCCCGCGGTTCCGGGCACGGTGACCGGCGGCGCCGGTTCTGTGCTCCACTTCGAACCCGGGCTCAACTCGGGCGGCATCGGGCTGTTCGGCGGGGGCGGCACGCTCCAGCTGACGACCACCACGTTCAACGCGATCGACTCTTCCGTCGAGGACATCGTCATCGGCCGCAGCGACGGCACCGGCGCGATCAACGTCGAAGCGGGTTCCTTCTCGAGCGACGTCGCCTTCATCGGAGGCGGCACGGTCACCGTCACCGGCGCGATTTCGGGCACCGGCTTTGACTTCCAGGCCCCCGCGGCGGTCTTCAGCTCGATCACCGCCACCGGCGGCGGCCTCGGTTCCGTGGTGGAGGACATCAACTTCGCCGACCTGACCGTCAACGCCCCGGGCGTGGCCTTCGACGCCGCGGGTACCGTGACGTTCAACGGCAACACCGACATCAACGGCAACGATCTGGCGATCATCGCCGAGGAGGTCAACCTGACCGCCGGGGCCGACTCGTTCAGCTCCACGGGCGGCGGTTCGCTGCTCACCATCAGCAGCACCGGGGCCACCCTCATCGGCGGCGCTACCGACAGCGGCGCGACGGTTCTGGATTTCACCGACGCGGATCTCGCGGCGATCACCAACGACTTCGGGACGTTCCTGTTCTCGCCCGCCACCGGTCAGTCGATCGGGATCAGCACGGCATCGTTCCGCGATGCGGCGGAGTTCTCCGTCGCGGGCGGTGGAACAACCAGCGTGACCGCGACGCTGACGGGCACCGATGACGCGTCGTTCCGATTCACCGGCACGACCCAGCTCGGCGCGGACATCACGACCGCCAACGGCTTCGTCCGCTTCGCCGGCACCACGAACGTTTCGGGTTCGAGCGTCGTAACTTCCGGCGGCGGCTCCTCCGAGATCACTCTGGTGGATGGCAACCCGATAAACCTCAACTCGGGCACGCTCGACCTGGTGTCGAACGACATCGACCTGGGCGCGGGCAACTCGACGGTGGCCGGCCCCGGCGTGCTGGTGATGCGTCCGCTCCTGGCGAGCGACTCGATCGGCGTCGCGGGCGGCGCGGGAACGCTTGAGATTTCGCAGACCGACCTGAACGCCATTCAGTCCACCGTGACGCGCGTGGACATCGGCACCGCGACGACCGGCACGCACGACATCGTGATCAACGGTGGCACGCTCAACTCCTCGACGCGATTCCTCGCTCCCGCGGGAGGGACGATCACGGTCGGGCAGGCGGGCTTCGCGGACACCATCACGGTCGCGAGCGGCGGCGTGACCTTCCTGGGCGTTAGCGACGGCGTCGAGACGACCTTCCTCAACGCGGACATCGTGACCAGCGGCGGCGCGGTCAGCGTGGACGACGATGCCCGCCTGGGCGATGACGTCACCATCGATACCACCAACGCCGGCGCGGTCGCCGCGGGCGGCGACGTCGACTTCAACGGCTTTGTGATCGGCGACGGCAACATCAACGACCGGGACCTCACCGTGACGGTTGGCACCACCGGCATCGCCACCTTCACCAACGACATCGGCGGCACGGGCGATCAGGCCGTCGGTTCGCTCCTGGTGAACGGTGCCTCGTCCACCGTTGGAAACGTCACTTTCCGCACCGTCGGCGGCGTGATCTCTGATTCGGTCGACTTCAACGGCACCCTCGACTCCAGCGGCGACGTGACCATCGTCGCGGGTCTGGGCGACGTGATCTTCCGCGGCGCGGTCGGCGGCAACTCGGCTCCCACGGCACTGGTCGTCTCTTCCGCGGCGCACGTGACCACGGCGACGACGGCCCCCGTGAACGCGGGTCAGATCGACTTCACCGCCTCCGACAACATCACGATCCAGGCCCCGATGGAGTCCACCAGCGCGGGTATCAACCTCACCAGCACCACTGGTGGCGTCTTCGTCATCAACGGCGGCACCCTCACCTCCGCGGACGCGGACATCGTGATCTCGGGCGGAACCTCCGTCACCCTCAACGGCAACGTGGACGCGGGTACGGGCGACGTTCAGGCGACCGCGACCCAGCTCACCTTCGGTGGCCTGACCACCGCCGACGACGTGACCGGCACCGGTACCTCGTTCATCCTCGTCAACGGACAGATCGACGGCGACAACAGCGTCGGCCTCACCGGCGGCTCGGTCGATGTCAACGCCCCCATCAACACCAGCACCTTCACCTCCACCGGCACGAGCTACACCAGCGGCGCAGCCGGCGATGTGCAGGGCACCAACTCCGCAACGATCGACCACGGCGACGACGTCACCCTCGCGGGCGATTTCCGCTCGGATAACGGCTCGGTCACCATCGCTGCCGGCACCGATGGCACAGGAAACCTCACCTTCAACGCGGCCCGCATCGGTGCCCCGACCATTTCGATGACCGCCGGCAACGGCACCGGCCTCGCCATCATCGATGCGATCACGGGCACCCCGATCTTCACGGGCACCTCCATTAGCTCCAACCCCAACAGCTTCTCGATGACCCACGCCGCCGACTGGTCTGACAACACTCTCCCCGCGGCATCTCAGTTCGGTGGCCCCTTCTCCGTGTCGAACGACCCTGCACAGCGGATCCAGTACACGCTGACCTCGACCACGGGTTCGATCTCGCTCACGAGCGCACTCGATACCTCGACGATCGACAACTCCTACCTCACCCTCAATGCGGGTTCGATCTCCATCGGAAGCTCCATTTCCCCTGCCAGCCTGCTCGTGAACGGGGCCCTGACCATCACGGAGCCCGTCATACTGACCGCCGCGGACGCCACCAACGGTCTGCTGGACTTCACCGACACCATCTCGGTGCTGGGTGACACAACCCTGCGTGCGACGGAGATCAACTTCGCCGGGGCGATCACCGCCGCCGGCTCTCCGGTGCTCGCGCTCCAGCCTGTCAGCGACGCGACCGCGATGCGCATTGGTGCGGCATCCGACTCGGGGGCGTCCGTGCTGGACATCACCGCGTCGGAGCTCTCCCTCATCGGCTCGGGCTTCAGCGAGCTCCGCTTCGGCAGCCCCACGGGCACCGGTGGAATCACCATCGCCGCCCCGGTGGCCTTCGACAACAGCGTCGCCTTCCTGGGTGCCAGCGGCGGCGTGAACGTCGGCGGCAACGTCAGGACCAACGGTCAGACCATCTCCTTTGACGATGTTGTGATCATCAGCGGTGACGTCTCGATCGACACCACCAACAGCGGCGCTGCCCCCGCGGGCGCCAACATCGACTTCGGCGACGAAATCGTCTCCGACGGCAACGCCAACGACCGCGACCTCGCCATCGAATCCGGCACCGCCGGCACCATCACCTTCGGCGGCAACATCGGCGGGTCCTCGGTCGGCGACGAGAAGCTCGGCTCTCTGCTCGTGAACGGCGACTCCACCTTCAGCGGCGGCACCTCGGTCCGCACCGTCGGTACCGCTTCGGGCGACGACATCACCTTCAACGGCGACGTGAACGGCACCGGGGCGCTCAGCTTCGAGGCCCTTGCCTCCGGTCAGGCCGCGGGCGGCAATGTCACGTTCAACGGCGACATCGGCAACCTCGGCGCGGTGACCTCGGTCGCCGCGGTCGGACAGAACATCACGGTCCGCAGCGTGAGCACCACCGGCGGGCAGACCTACACCAACAACGCCACCACCAACACCGGCACCACCACGGTCTCGAGCTCCGGTGGTACCGCGACCTACAGCGCGGCGGGTGGCAACGTGATCTTCAACGGCGACACCATCCTCGCCGCTGACGCCCTCATCAACGGCCAGGCGATCACCTTCGCCCGCACCCTCAACTCCGATGGCACCGCTCGTTCGCTGACCGCCAACTCGTCCGGCTCGGGCAACACCAGCTTCGGCGGCGCGGTCGGTGGGACCAGCGCCCTCTCCAGTGTGACCACGAACGCGGACGGCACCGTCGAGTTCGCGGACGACGTCACCACCACCGGTGCACAGACCTACAACGAGACCGCTTCCACCACCGCTGACGTGGACTTCACCTCGACCTCCGGCGATGTCACCTTCGCTTCGGCCCTGGTGCTCGGTGGCGACACCACCGTGAGCAGCCAGGATGCGACCTTCGGTTCCACGATCAACTCGGACGGCATCGCCCGCAACCTGGTCGTGAACTCCAGCGGTTCGGGCGCAACGGCCTTCGGCGGCGCGATCGGCGGTTCCTCGCCCCTCGCCTCGCTCACCACGAACGCGGACGGCACTGTGACCTTCGCGGGCAACGTGTCCACCTCGGGTGCCCAGAGCTACGCCGACAACGCGACCACCTCGGCGGACGCGACGTTCTCCGCCGCGAGCGGCGACGTGACCTTTGGCGGAACTCTGGTGCTCGGCGGTGCGACCATCGTGAATGCCCAGGATGTGACCTTCGGTTCGACCATCGACTCCAACGGCACGGCTCGTGCCCTGAGCGTGAACACGTCCGGCTCGGGCGTTACGACCTTCGCCGGTGTGGTCGGTGGTGACGGCACCATCGGCCAGGCGGGCCAGCGGCTGGCCAGCCTCACCACCAACGCGGACGGCACGGTCGTCCTGGGCGCGACCACGGTCGCGGCTACCGGTGACCTCACCTTCAACGACGCTGTCACGCTGACGACCAGCCCGACGCTCGTCGGCACCAACGTCACCTTCGCCGACGATGTCGTCTCCGACTCCACCACCAACCGCGCTCTCGTCGTGAACACCGAGAACGCCGGCATCACCCGCTTCAACGCGGGCGTCGGCGGCTCGACGGTCACGCAGCGCCTCGCGAGCCTCACGACCAACGCCGACGGATCGACCCGCCTCGCGGGCAACATCCGCACGACCGGCACCCAGACCATCAACGACGCGCTGGTCCTCACGACCGACGCCATCGCCGATGCGACGACCGGTGACATCAACTTCCTCTCGACCGTCAACTCCGACGGCACCACCCGCTCCCTCACCGTGAACTCCTCCGGTGCCACCGTCTTCGGCGGCAACGTCGGCTCCACCTCCGCCCTCAAGCGGCTCGCGACCGACTCCGGCGGTACGACGACCCTCCGCGGCAGCGTCACGGCCCAGGCTGGTTCCCTCGCCAGCGACGGCGACATCGACTTCGCCGATCCCGTTGTCCTCAACCCCAACGACAGCTCGGTCGCCATCACCGTCAGCGGTCAGGACATCATCTTCCAGAGCACCGTTCAGGCTTCGACGGACGGTGTCGGCCAGCTCGTGGTCAACACCGCCAACAACGGCCAGGCCCAGTTCCTCGGCCAGGTCGGCACCGCCGCGGCCAACCGCCCCGCGTCGGTCACCAGCAATGCCGACGGCACGGTCGTCGTGAACTCGGGCATGCACACGACCGGGGCCATCACGCTCAACGACGCCGCCACCCTGCGTGGCGACATCACGGCGGGCTCGATGGCCTTCGGCTCGACCGCCACGGTGGGTGACGGCACCGCCGTCGCCGACCTCGTCAGCCAGGGCGCCGTTTCGTTCGCCTCGCCCGTCACGGTCAGGGGCTCGATCGCCGGCGGCCGGGGCACCGGGTTCAGCGGCACGGCCGTCACCTTCGCCGGCACGGTCACCCTCACCGGTGACGCGACCATCGACGGTGGCCTCGGCAGCCTCTTCTTCCGCGGCAACGTACTCAGCAACACCGACAACACCCACAACCTGACGCTCCTCAGCCGTCAGGCGGCCTCGGTGAACGTCGGCGGAGGCACCGCGGTGACCCCGTTCAAGTTCAACGGCACCGTCGGCGCGTCCGCGACGACCTCGCGTCCTCGCTCGGTGACCATCGGTGTGGGTCAGGCTGGAGCCACGGCCATCAACGCCTCGGGCGTGCGCACGGCCACGGCTTCGAGCGTGGTCTTCGGGAACTTTGATTCCAGCGGCAACCTGCTCAACACCACGACCGGAACGTCGGGCCTGTTCGCGGGCACCGGCGGCGTCTCGGTCGCCCAGGGCGACCGTATCCTGTCCACCCGTGCGACCGGCCTGAACGTCAACTCGACCGGCCCCGTGACCCTCGGCGACCTCTCGTCGCTGACGACCATCGATGTCACCGGATCCGCCATCAACATCCGTCTCCGCAACGGAGGCGGAGTCGACGGCGACTCCAACGACAACGGGGCCGACTGGGTTGCCGCGACGCAGATCCGCAACAGCCGTGTGCCGTTCGCGGCATCCGGCTCGTCCGGCGGGTTCCTCTACTCGAACAACACGGGCATCCGCCCGATCAACGGCGGCAACTTCACAAACACCAAGAAGCTCGACACCGACGCGGTGAGCGCGACGTTCCTGTCGCGGAACGCGCCCGCCGGTCAGTTCCTCCCCTACGACCTCACGGCCTTCGGATCGACGGACACCAACGTCGCGACCTCGATCGCCGGTGCGATCCCGCGTGACCAGAAGGAACGCGAAGTGACCACCACGGTCGGCGTGAGCCGAAGCATGCAGGCCAGCCTCATCGAGATGGGCCTGGGCGTGCGTGCCAAGCTCGAGATGGAAGAGATGATCTACCTGCTCGCCGGCCGCGGGATCTACCTCGACGACGCCCGCGACCCGCGCGTCAACCCGGATCGCGAGGGCCTGCCCCTCATCGCGATGCCCCGCGTTCCCAACGCCCCGGCGGCCGACGCCGTCGCCGCGTACAAGAACACGACCGTCATCGGCGACAAGCAGAAGGCCGACATCCAGAGCACCTTCAACGACGTCTGGCTCGCCTACGCCGACAACGCCAGCGAACCCTCCGCGAAGGGCTTCGCGGATTGGCTCTGCGAACGCTGCAACAGCGGCTCTGGGACCCCCGAGGAACTCCTCGTCCTGGACCTCATGAAGAACCGCGTGCCGGAGTTCTTCCGCCGCCTCGATGTCATGGGCCTCTCGCCCCGCGAGATCGCCTACCCCAAGCGCAAGCTCTTCCAGGAAATCGGCCCCAACGGCGTCGAGTACAAGGACCTCCTCGAAGTCATGGAGGCCCTCAAGGCCTGCCCGGCTTCCGGGGCATCCGTTGCGCCCGCCGCCTCTGTCCGTCGCATGGAGCAGGACGCCGTCACCATCGCCGGCGCCCGGTAACGAAACGGGGAATCAGTGCCAGTCATCAACGCCGACAACCTCCTCAAGCCTCTCGCGGGTGAATCCCCCTGCGGGGAGAACCTGCGCTACAAGTTCAGCGACCTCGAACGCCTCTCCGAAGGTAAACCCGAGGACCCCTTCACCAATACCCCCGCCGAAGAACCCAACTGGCGCGAGGTCGCCGACAAGGCCAAGGAGTACTTCACCCGGGGTAAGCACCTCACCATCGCCACCATCCTGACCACCGCGGCGGTGCGCCTCGAGGGCTATCAGGGTCTGCGCGACGGCCTCAAGCTCATCCACGGGCTCCTCCGCGACCAATGGGAACCCATCTTCCCTCAGCTCGACGTCGAAGATAACAACGACCCCACCGAACGCATCAACGCCCTCGCCCCCTTGGGCGCAGCGCCCGGCAGCGGTGGCACCCTCCGCTTGCTCGACAAGGTCCTCGAAGCCCCCCTCTGCGACTCCCGCCAGCTCGGCAAGTTCTCGCTCTGGGACATCAGGTACTCCGGCGGTCAGATCGTGCTCCCGGAAGCCATGGCGGCCGCCAAGCCCCCGCGCTCCACGGGCGAGATCGATGGTGCCTTCATCGAAACCGACAAGGAGCGGCTCGAGGAGATCCTCGGGTCGATCCGTGAGGCCACGACAAGCGCCCAGGGGATCGAGCAGGTCTTCAACGAGAAGCTCGGGGTCGGGAAGGGCCCCGATATGCGGCCCCTCCTCGAACTCCTTAAGGATGCCTCACTCCAGATCGAACGCCGCACGGGCCAGGCGTCCCCCGGGACCGAAGCCGCGGACGCGGGCGGAGCGGGTGGCGGCGGTGGCGGTGGTGGTGGGGGGGGCGGCGGGCACGCGATCTCTGGCGAAGTTCGAAATCGCGAAGACGTGCGCGTTGCGCTGGAGAAGGTCATCCGTTACTTCGAGAGCAACGAGCCCTCGAGCCCCGTGCCCCTCATTGTGAAGGGCGCGATCCTGATGATCGGCCAGCCGTTCCTCAAGATCGTCCAGGTGCTCCAGCCCGATGCGGTCCGCGTGCTCGAGCAGATCAGCACGCCGCCCGAAGGCAGCTAGTAGCATCGCGATCGTGTTTTGATAGGTGTAGAGACGAGATGGTGTTGGGATCGCGTAGAAAAAAGGTGACGTTCTCGGCCCACCGCGGCCCGAAAAGGTACCATCGACAGTCAGGTCGTCCGCTCGGTTGAGTGGAGACCCTTCACGGAAAGGATCGGACGATGGCGAAAGCCAGCAGCCAGAAGTTCATCGCTCGGAACCGGGCGCCCCGCGTGCAGATTGAGTATGACCTCGAGCTCTACGGCGCCGAGAAGAAGGTGAACCTGCCGTTCGTCATGGGCGTGATGGCCGACCTTTCCGGCAAGCCGGCCGAGGCCCTCGCTCCCGTTGCGGATCGCAAGTTCCTCGACATCGACGTCGACAACTTCGACGACCGCCTCAAGAGCATGAAGCCCCGCGTCGCCTTCAACGTGCCCAACAAGCTCACCGGCGACGGCAACGTCGCCGTTGACATCACGTTCGAGAGCATGGCGGACTTCTCCCCGGCGGCGGTCGCCCAGAAGGTCGAACCCCTCCGCAAGCTCCTCGAAGCCCGCACGCAGCTCGCCAACCTCCTGACCTACATGGACGGCAAGAGCGGCGCCGAGCAGTTGATGGGCAAGATCATGAATGACCCCGAGCTCCTGAAGAGCCTCGGTTCGGCCCCCAAGCCCCAGGGCTAATCCGGTCCGATCCCGACGGCCTGTACTCGCACCTTACGCGGAGGAACGCGTTCAATGTCCGAAGCCAACACCCAGTCACAGGGTCTCACAGGTATCCAGTTCGGCGGCAATGACCTCGAGTCGCTGCTGCAGAAAGAGTTCAAGCCCAAGACCTCGAGCGCCAAAGAAGCCATCGAGACCGCCGTGCGCACCCTCGCGTCGCAGGCCCTCGAAGGCGTGGCCACGATCTCCGACGACGCCGTGAAGTCCATCGAGGCGATGATCGCCGCGATCGACCGCAAGCTCTCGGACCAGATCAACGAGATCATCCACCACGCCGACTTCCAGTCCCTGGAATCGTCGTGGCGCGGTCTCCACTACATGGTCAACAACACCGAGACCGACGAGACCCTCAAGATCCGCGTCTTCAACATCTCCAAGAAGGAACTCGGCAAGACCATCGCCAAGTTCAAGGGCACCGCCTGGGACCAGTCCCCCCTCTTCAAGAAGCTCTACGAGAACGAGTTCGGTATGCCCGGCGGCGAGCCCTTCGGCTCCATCGTCGGTGACTACTACTTCGACCACACCCCCCCGGACGTCGAGATCCTCGCCGGTATGGCCCAGATCGCCGCCGCCGCGCACGCCCCCTTCCTCACCGCTCCGAACCCCAGCCTCCTCAACATGGAAAGCTGGCAGGAACTCTCCAACCCCCGCGACCTCACCAAGATCTTCCAGGGCGCCGAATACGCCCCCTGGCGCAGCCTGCGTGAGAGCGACGACGCCCGCTACATCGGCATGGCCATGCCCCGCACCCTCGCCCGTCTCCCCTACGGCGCCAAGACCAACCCGGTCGAAGAGTTCGCCTTCGAGGAAGACACCGAGAGCGCCAAGCACGACAAGTACTGCTGGTCCAACGCTGCTTACGCCATGGGCGTCAACGTCACCCGCGCCTTCAAGCACTTCGGCTGGTGCTCCCGTATCCGCGGCGTCGAGTCCGGCGGTATGGTCGAAGGCCTCCCCTGCCACACCTTCCCCACCGATGACGGCGGCACCGACATGAAGTGCCCCACCGAAATCGCCATCACCGACCGTCGCGAGGCCGAACTCGCCAAGAACGGCTTCATGCCCCTCTCGCACTGGAAGAACACCGACTACGCCGTGTTTGTCGGTGCCCAGAGCCTCCACAAGCCCGCCGAATACGCCGACGCCGACGCCACCGCCAACGCGGCCCTGGGCGCCCGCCTCCCCTACCTCTTCGCCGTCTGCCGCTTCGCCCACTTCCTCAAGTGCATGGTCCGCGACAAAATCGGCTCCTTCAAGGAACGAGTCGACATGGAACGCTGGCTCAACAACTGGATCCTCCAGTACGTCGACGGCGACCCCGCCAACTCCAGCGAAGAAACCAAGGCCCGCCGCCCCCTCGCGGCCGCCGAGGTCAAGGTCGAGGAAATCCCCGGTGCGCCGGGCTACTACAGTTCCAAGTTCTTCCTCCGTCCCCACTACCAACTCGAAGGCCTCACGGTCTCTCTCCGCCTCGTCTCCAAGCTCCCCTCCGCCAAGGGTGGCAAGTAAGCAACACTCCACCCGCGCGGCCGGAAATCGGCCCCGCGGGTCTTTGAAAATCGCATAGTCCTTTGTTCCCGCCCACGGCATCGGCCTGCAGACGGGGGTCCAAGATCGCGACATGAGACGGTGGCGTGTCACGATCATCGGCCCTGTGCAGGGTTCGGATGGCAACCACGAGGTAGGCACCGATACTAAGTAAGGAGTTGGGGATGGCTTTTGACGCATTTATCAAGATCGACGGCATCACGGGCGAAGCGGAGGACCACAAGCACAAGGGTGAGATCGAAGTGATCTCGTACAACTTCGGCGTCGCGCAGACCGGCACGTCCGCGGCCGGTACGGGTGCGGGCTCGGGCAAGTGCGAGCTCAAGAACCTCGCGTTCTCCAAGAAGATCGACAAGTCCTCCCCCGTGCTCTTCCAGAAGAGCGCGACCGGTGAGCACATCCCGACCGCCCTGCTCGTCGTCCGCAAGGCCGGCGGTACGCAGCTCGAGTTCGTGAAGGTCAAGATGACCGACGTGGTCGTCTCCAAGTTCGACACCGGCGGCGCCGGCGCTGGCGATGACATCCCCACCGAGAACGTCGAACTCAACTTCACCCAGATCGAGTTCGAGTACCAGGCCCAGGACGCCAAGGGCGCGGCCGCCGGCGGCCCCGTCAAGGGCAGCTGGAACGTCAAGACCAACAAGACCGTCTAACCACGGTCCCACGCGAGTGGCCATCCACCGCTGTGCCAATCATCGCGAAGACTCCCGGGTGGGTTCCCCCGCCCGGGGTCTTGCGCATTCACGCCCGAGCACCGCTCACGCGGACTCCGGGCGATTGCACCTCTCGACCCCGGAGCTCTCATGACCGCAGCAGATCTCATCAAGCAGGCACGCGTCGATGAGGCCCTCACCGCCCTCGAAAACGAGGTCCGGAAGGCCCCCGCCGACGCCAAGCTCCGGGTCTTCCTCTTTCAGCTCCTCGCCGTCCTCGGCAAGTGGGACCGCGCCACCACCCAGCTCGAAGTCGTCGCCGAGATGAACCCCGCCGCCCTCCTCATGGCTCAGGCCTGCCGCCAAGCCATCCTCTGCGAACACTACCGAACCGAAGTCTTCGCCGGCAAACGCTCCCCCCTCCTCCTCGGCGAACCCGATCCGTGGGTTCAAGGCCTCATCGCCGCCATGACTATGGACGGCCAGGGCAACCACGAAGCCGCCGCCCAGCTCCGCGCCGACGCCCTCGACGCCGCCCCCGCCTCCGCTGGCTTCCTCACCACCACCTCCGCCGCCGGTGAACCCGTCAACACCCCCTTCGAGTGGATCGCCGACGCCGACCCCCGCCTGGGCCCCATGCTTGAGGCCATGGTCGGTGGCAAGTACTACTGGGTCCCCATGCACCGCGTCCGCGCCATCAAGATCGACAAGCCCGCCGATCTGCGCGACACCGTCTGGGCACCCGCCCGATTCCTGTGGACCACCGGTGCCGCGCAGGACGGCTTCATCCCCGCCCGCTACGTCGGGTCCGATGCCGCCGCTAACCCCGGCACCATCCGCATGGCCCGCGAGACCGTCTGGGCCCAGACCAAGTCCGGCGAACTCCCCCTCGGCCAGCGGCTCTTCGCCACCGATGCCGGCGAGTTCTCCCTCTTCGAAACCCGGTCCATCCAGATCGGCGAGGGCGAGCCCGAGTGGCCCTCCGACCGCATGGCCTCCGCCGGTGTGGGCGCCGTCGCCAATCTGCCGAAGGATGGTGGCAATGGCTGAACTCACAACCAGCGACCGGCTCCAGCCCTCCCTCCTCGACCGCCTCATCGACGACGCCCCAGATCAGCGCGTCGAAAGCCGCGACCGTCGCGTCATGTCCATGCGACAGCTCCGCGCCGCAGTTCTCCGCGATCTGGGCTGGCTCCTCAACTGCCCCTCCCGTCCGCTCGACGACGAGATCCATCAGTTCCCCCTCGTCGCCAAGAGCGTCCTGAACTTCGGCCTCCCCGACCTCACCGGCCTCACCGTCTCGGGCATCCGCGCCGGCCGCCTCGAACGCATGGTCCAGGACGCCATCACCAACTTCGAGCCCCGCATCACCCGCCGAACCCTCGTCGTCCGCGCGACCGACGTCACCGAAGCCGCCGGCAACCGGGCCCAGTTCGAAATCGGGGGCGACCTCTGCCCGCTCCCCATGCCCGAGCCCCTGTTCGTCCGAACCGAAGTCGATTTCGAAACCGGAAGGTGCGAAGTCCGCGAGGGCGCGGCCTAAGCCCACGCCCCCCCGCCCACCGAAGGAGATTCACCGGGAATGGATCGCAGGTTGCTCCGCTACTACGACCGTGAACTCCGCCACCTCCAAACCGTGGCCAAGGAGTTCGCCCGCGAGTTTCCCAAGATCGCCGGCCGCCTCGGCATCGAGGACTTCCCCTGCGTCGACCCCTACGTCGAACGCCTCCTCGAGGGCTACGCCTTCCTCGCCGCCCGCGTTCAGCTCAAGCTCGACGCCGAGTTCCCCCGCTTCACCCACAACCTCCTCGAAACCGTCTACCCCCACTACCTCGCCCCTACCCCCTCCATGTGCGTCGTTCACATGCAGCCCGATCAGGCCGAGGCCGGTCTCGCCAAGGGTGCCCGCATCCCCCGCGGCACCGTGATGCGCAGCCAGTCCGGTCCCAACCTCGCCTCCTGCGAGTACCGCACCGCCCACGACCTCACCCTCTGGCCCATCAGCGTCGCCGAGGCCCGCTACTTCACCCGCGACGTCGGCGTCCTCGAACTCAACCGCATCTGGGGCACGGACCAGGTCATCCCGACCACCGGGCGCGGGGCCGTCCCGCCGCCCAAGGCCGCGCTCCGCCTGCGCCTGAAGACCTCCGCCGGTCTGCCGTTCTCCAAGATCGGCATCGACGAGCTCACGGTCTTCCTCAAGAGCGGCGACGGCACCGCCGGTCGCCTGTACGAGCAGATCCTCGGCCACGCCAAGAGCGTCATCGTCCGACCGGTGCCCGTGGGCAACAAGCTCGGCTCGTGGCAGGTCACCCTCCCCGCGTCCATCATCGGCCGCAAGGGGTACGACCGTGCCCAGTCCCTGCTCCCCTACGACGGCCGCTCGTTCCAGGGCTACCGACTTCTCCACGAGTACTTCGCGTTCCCGCAGCGCTTCATGTTCATCAACTTCAAGGACATCGCGCCCGCGTTTGCGAAGTGTGATCTCCAGTACGTCGACGTGATCATCACGTTCGATGCGGAGGACATCGACCTCGATGGCGCGGTCGCCGCGGAGCACTTCGTTACGAACTGCACGCCCGCGGTGAACCTGTTCCCGAAGCGGTGCGACCGGATCTTCGTGTCGGACCGCGCGAGCGAGTTCCAGGTGATCCCCGATCGCACCCGCCCGCTGGACTTCGAGGTCTACCGCGTGACGGGAGTGGGGGGGTTCGGGACCAACGGCGAAGAGCAGACGTTCCACCCGTTCTATGCCGCGACGGACGACAGCTCGGAGGACCCGCTGGAGTCGTCGGCGTACTTCGCGGTGAACCGTGTGCCCCGCGTGATCTCGGAGCGCGAGCGTCGCTCGGGGAGCCGCACAGGGTACGGCGGCAGCGAGCTGTACCTCTCGTTGGTGGATGCACGCAACGCGCCGTACAGCCCGGGCCTGCGGCAGCTCTCGGTGGAAGCACTCTGCACCAACCGCGACCTTCCGCTCCAGATGCCCGTGGGCAAGGGCCGCACGGACTTCGCGCTGGACATCGGCGCCCCGGTCGAAGCGGTGCGCGTGGTGGCCGGTCCGACCCCGCCCCGCGCCAGCTACGCCGAGGGCGACGCCTCGTGGCGACTGGTCAGCCACCTCGCCCTCAACTACCTCTCGCTCACCGACGAGGACCTCGACGGCGACGGCCAGATTTCCGCCGAGGAGCGCCAGGGTGCGGCGTCCCTCCGCGACCTGCTCCGCCTGTACGGCAACGTCGGCGACCCCGCGATCCGCAAGCAGATCGACGGCCTTCGCGCCCTTCAGACCAAGACCATCACGCGCCGGGTTCCCTCCGCGGGGACCATCGCGTTCGCCCGGGGTCTTGAGGTGTCCGTCACGCTCGAAGAGTCGCTCTTCGAGGGCACGGGCATCTTCCTCCTGGGCTCCGTGCTCGAACAGTTCTTTGCCCGGTATGTCACGATGAACTCGTTCACCGAGACCGTTGTGTGCTCGGTCGAACGAGGGGAGATCATGCGGTGGAACGTCCAGGTCGGCCAACGCCCGACGCTGTAACCTCGCGGCCGAGCCCCGACGGCTCCGGTGCCACTCTCGAAGAGGCACTCAACGCCGCCGCGCGCACCGACGGCGGCATCGACCTCCCCGACCACGCCCCGCGCCTCACGTCGACAAAGGGAGTCGATGAAGCGGCGCGATCGGCGCTGCTCGATGCCCTCCGCTCCGAGCCCTGGAACTTCAACTTCCACGCGCTCGTCCGCCGGCTCGAAGCGCTCCACCACGATCGCCCCGGCTTCGGCCGCTCCGACCGCTCGGACCAGGACCCGATCCGGTTCGCGCAGGAGCCCTCGCTCGCGTTCTCGCCGTGCACGGTCTCCGAGTACCGCGACCGCACCGACAAGGCCCTGCCGCGGCTGTTCGTGAACTTCATGGGCCTCTTGGGCCCCAACGGGCCGCTGCCGCTGCACCTTACGGAGTTCGCCCGCACGCGCGAGCGGATCAACAAGGATCCGACGGTCGCGCGGTTCTTCGACGTCTTCAACCACCGGATGGTGAGCCTGTTCTACCGCGCGTGGGCCGCGAGCCAGATGCCCGCGAGCTTTGACCGCTGGGAGCCGCCGCTCTCGGGCAAGGTCACGCCCGCCGAGCGCGAACTCCAGCTCGCCCGCGACACGAGCCGGTACTCGATCTACATCGGATCGCTCTTTGGTCTGGGCATGGACTCGCTCCGCCACCGCGACGCGGTTCCCGACATCTCGAAGCTGCACTACGCCGGCCGCCTCGCCTCTCCGCACAAGAACGTCGAGGGTCTTCGCGACATCCTCAGCGAGTACTTCCGCGTCAACGTCGAGATCGAGGAGTTCCACGGCCGGTACACCGAAGTCCCGCGCCAGTACGGGTGCACGCTCGGCGTTGCCTCGCCCAGCGGCGCATCCTCGGGCCAGCTCGGCGGCCCCGGCGGCGGCGCGATGTGCGGCACGACCTACTTCGACTGCGCCGGCGCGATCCGCCTTCGTCTGGGCCCCATGGGCATGGAGGACTACAAGAAGCTCCTCCCCGGCACGCCCTCCGCGCGCCGCCTCGCCACCTGGATCCGCAACTACTCCGGCGATGAGCTCTGGTGGGACGCGCTCCTGGTCCTCCGCAAGGACGAAATACCAAAGACCCGCCTCGGCGCCGGTGCCAAGCTCGGATGGACCTCGTGGGTCCTCTCCGGCGACAGCCCTGAAAACCGCGCCGACCTCGCGCTCCGCTCTTCCTTCTGACCTCGCATCCTGATCCACTATCGCGGCCACGCCGCACGACCAACCTCACCGAACACCGCACGACACCCACACGACAGACACCTGGAGAATCTCGGACATGGGCGGCATCTCTCGATCAGCACTCTTCGGCAAGCTCAACCAGATCGGTTACAAGGCGATGGAAGGTTCCACCGTCTTCTGCAAGCTCCGCGGCAACCCCTACGTCGAACTCGTGCACTGGCTGCATCAGCTGATGCAGACCCAGGACAGCGACCTCCACCGCATCATCAAGGCCTTCAACCTCGACGTCTCCCAGCTCGTCGCCGACACGCAGGCCGCCCTCGACCGCCTCCCGCGCGGCGCCAACTCCATCTCCGACATCTCCGCCAAGTTCATCGAGGGCGTTGAGCGCGCGTGGACCTTCTCTTCTCTCAAGTTCGGTGAGACCTCCATCCGCTCGGGCCACATCGTCTTCGCACTCGCCAACGAGCAGACCCTCCGCCCCGAACTCCTCAAGATCTCCAAGCAGTTCGACAAGATCAACGCCGACCAGCTCGGCGAGCAGTTCCTCAAGATCACCGACGGCAGCCCCGAGGCCGTCCTCGCCGCCGCCGATTCCCGCGGCATCGAGGGTGCACCCGGCGACGCCAGCGGCGCGATGGCCCCCGCCCAGATGGGCAAGCAGGAGGCCCTCCGCAAGTACTGCAAGGACCTCACCGAGAACGCCAAGAGCGGCAAGATGGACCCCATCGTCGGTCGCGACGAGGAGATCCGCCAGTGCATCGACATCCTCATGCGCCGCCGCCAGAACAACCCCATCCTCACGGGTGAAGCCGGCGTCGGCAAGACCGCCGTCGTCGAGGGTTTCGCGCAGCGCATCGTCAAGGGCGATGTTCCCCCGCAGCTCAAGGAGGTCCGCCTCCTCGAGCTCGACGTCGGTCTGCTCCAGGCCGGCGCGAGCATGAAGGGTGAGTTCGAGAACCGCCTCCGCCAGGTCATCGACGAGGTTCAGGCCAGCCCCAAGCCCATCATCCTCTTCATCGACGAAGTCCACACCCTCATGGGCGCGGGCGGCAACGCCGGCACCGGCGACGCCGCGCAGATGCTCAAGCCCGCGCTCGCCCGCGGCACGCTCCGCACGATCGGCGCGACGACCCAGAGCGAGTACAAGCAGCACTTCGAGAAGGACCCGGCGATGACCCGCCGGTTCCAGGTGGTCAAGGTTGACGAGCCCGATGAAGCCAAGTGCCTCCTGATGATCCGCGGGCTCGCGGACGTGATGGAGAAGCACTTCAAGCTCCAGGTGCTCGACGAGGCGCTCGAGGCCGCGGTGAAGCTGAGCAAGCGGTACATCCAGGGCCGGCAGTTGCCGGACAAGGCGGTGAGCCTGATCGACACCGCGTGCGCCCGCGTGGCGGTGAGCCTGCACGCGACGCCGGGTGACATCGACGACCTGAGCAAGCGGATCGAGGGCTTCGAGCGCGAACTCGCGATCGTCGACAAGGAGATCCGTCTCGGCGGCGACCACACCAAGCGTCGCGAGGAGATCATCGAGACGATCGAGGGCGAGAAGAAGCGTCTGACCGCGATGCAGGACAAGTACAACAAGGAGCGCGAGATCGTGACGAAGATCCTCGAGCTCCGCACGAAGCTCGCGCCGGTCGCGAAGGAGGGCGAGAAGCCCGTCGAGGTCAGCGACGCCGACCGGGCCCAGATCAAGGACGAGCTGCGCAAGCTGAAGGCCAGCCTCGAAGAGTTCCAGGGCGAGACCCCGCTGATCACGCCGAGCGTGGATGCGCAGGCGGTGTCCGCGGTGGTTGCGGACTGGACGGGCATCCCGCTGGGCCGGATGGTGAAGGACGAACTCAAGACGGTGCTGATGCTCCCGGACACGCTCGAGAAGCGCGTCATCGGTCAGCGCCACGCGCTCGAGGCCGTGGCGGAGCGGATCCAGCTCGGTCGCGCGAAGCTCGACAACCCCGGCCGTCCCGCGGGCGTCTTCCTGCTCGTGGGTCCCTCGGGCGTGGGTAAGACCGAGACCGCGATCGCGCTGGCGGAAGCCCTCTACGGCGGTCCGCAGGGCCTGATCACGATCAACATGAGCGAGTTCCAGGAAGCCCACAAGGTTTCGCTGCTGATGGGCTCGCCCCCCGGGTACGTCGGCTACGGCAAGGGCGGCGTGATGACGGAGGCCGTGCGTCGGCGTCCGTACAGCGTGCTGCTGCTCGACGAAGTCGAGAAGGCCCACGGCGACGTGCACGAGATCTTCTTCCAGGTCTTCGACAAGGGCATGATGAAGGACAGCGAAGGCCTCGACATCGACTTCAAGAACACGATCGTTCTGCTGACGAGCAACGTCGGCACCGATCTGGTCATGAAGCTGTGCAAGGATCCCTCGCTGCGTCCCGATCCCAAGGGCCTCATCGACGCGATCCGCCCCGAGCTGCGCAAGGTCTTCCCCGACGCCCTCATCGGTCGTCTCTCCATCGTGCCGTACTACCCGATCAACGACGAGATGATGCGTTCGATCATCAAGCTCCAGCTCTCGAAGGTCGGCCAGCGCGTGCAGGACGGGCACAAGGTGCCGTTCTCGTACGACGCCTCGGTCTCCGACCTCATCGTCAGCCGCGTCACCGAGCTCGACTCGGGCGCCCGCGCGATCGACGCGATCATCACCCGCACCATGCTCCCCAAGGTCGGCAAGGAACTCCTCGAGCGCATCATCGAGGGCCGCCCCGTTAACAGAGTCCACATCGGCGTCAAGGACAGCGAGTTCGAGTACAGCTTCGAGTAAGGATCCAGGTCACACCCATGTCCGCGTTCGGCTCATCCAACACCGGTGGCATGCCCAAGGGCGTTCAGGGACCCTCGGCGGTGGGCAATGCGCTCGCCACCGCGGGCCTCCAGGGCGCGGCCCAGGGCATCGGTGGTTCGGCCTCCGGCGCTGATGTCGGCCCAATGCTCCTCGAAGTCCGGCGCACCGCCGACAGGCTCCGCAACAGCCTCGGATCCTCCGTGGAAGTCGGGCCGATGATCGCTGGCTTGGTGGAGGTGCTCCGGCACGGCGCAAACCGCGTCACGCTCGCGGCCATCGACGAGTTCCAGGCGCTCTACGGCCTTCTCGCCGTCAAGGTCGCCGAGGGCTACCTCGACGTCCGCGAGGACAAGGACAAGCAGAACCGCAGCCACAACACCGGCAAGGAAGTCGAAGAGTTCCTCGAGAACGTCGGCATGTCCGCGGGTCAGTCGTGGTGCGCGGCGTTTGTCTACACCTGCCACGCCGAGGCCGCCGCGCTGCTCGGCGGGTTCACCTCGACGCCCAAGACGGCGCTCGCCTCCGCGGTGTGGGTCAACGGCCGCACGACCTGCACGCGCTTCACCGCGGAGAAGGTCTACGCGGGCGAGGCGATCCCGAGGGCGGGCGATCTGTTCGTCTTCGAGCAGACGCTCGACACAGCGGGGCGGGCCTCGAAGGCCCGCGAGGCCGCGCTGAAGAAGGCGACCAACGACCGTCGCGACCGGCTCGCCGTCGCGACCAAGGACGCGCAGAAGGACCCCGCGCTGGTGGCGGGGCTGGACGCCAAGAAGAAGTGGATCGAGGAGCAGTACGCCAAGGCCGTTGCCGCGGCGGAGGCGGAGCACAAGAAGCGGACGCAGGCGATGCGCGAGGGCGTTCTGCTGGGCAACAACCTGGGGAGCGAGAAGACGTTCTGGGCGGACCCGAAGGCGGGGAAGTCGGGTTCGCACACGGGGCTGGTGAAGGCCTTCGACCCAGCGACCAACCGGCTTGTCACGATCGAGGGGAACACCAGCGACGGGACCAGCGGATCGACCGACGGCGACGGCGTGTACGAGCGGACGGACAGGATGGACCGCAGGAACGGGAACAAGAAGTACCCGCAGATGTACGGATTTGTTCGCCCGAAGTTCAGGCCCGCGTGATGCGCGGCCCCGAACCTCGTGCGAGGAACGCCGGCCCGGCCGGCGAATAGACCGAGTGATTTCTGGAGCGGGAGGCGTTCGAGATGCCCGAGAACAAGGTAACCCAGGCGAACAGACTGCTGGCGATCAACACCCCTCTTGCAGAGGACTCGGTGGTGCTCCGCAGCTTCCACATGACCGAGGAACTCGGCCGGCCCTTTACCGCGGAGCTCGACCTGCGGAGCGAAGAAGCCGCGATCGATCTCTCGGAGCTGATCGGGAAGAACTGCACCATCCGCCTCGCGCGGACGGACGGCCAGACCCGGTTCGTGAACGGGTACATCTCGCGGATGGTGCAGGAGGGCAACCCCAGCGAGGGGCACCAGAACCAGTACCGCGCGACGCTGGTCCCGTGGCTCTGGTTCCTCACGCGCCGCATCGAGTGCCGCATCTTCCAGAACCTCTCCGTGCTCGATGTGATCCTGAAGGTCTTCCGCGACGCCGGCTTCTCGGATTTCCGCGTGGCGGCAACGGCAGCCAACTACAAGGCCCGCGAATACGTCGTGCAGTACCGCGAGAGCGATTTCAACTTTGTCTCGCGCCTGATGGAAGAAGTCGGCCTGTACTACTTCTTCGAGCACGAGAACGGCAAGCACACGCTCGTGATCTGCGACAACATCTCCACGCTCACGGAGGTCCCGGGCTACGAGAAGGTTCCGTACGTGCAGCAGTCACGCGCCAACGTCGGCAAAGAGCGGGTCTTCGAGTGGGTCACCGAGAGGCAGCTGCAGACGCAGTCCTTCTCGGTCCGCGACTTCAACTTCAAGACGCCGACGGTTGTCGTGGAGGGCAAGAAGGACTCCCTGCACGTCGTGCCCAACATGCCCTCCGAGGCCTTTGACTTCCCGGGCAACTGCCTCGCCGCGGCCGACGCGACGACGGTCGCCACACTGCGGTCGGAGGAGTCCGCGGCCCAGTTCGAGCTGTGCCGGGCGAGGGGTGATCTTCGCGGGCTGACGGTGGGTGCGCGCTTCACGCTGGAGGATTTCCCCCGCGACGATCAGAACCGCGAGTACATCGTGATCGGCATGGCGTGCCACGCGGAGACGGACTCGTACACCAGCGGCAAGGGGTCGGACAACGAGCTGTTCCAGTGCGGGTTCACGGTGATGCCGTCGGACCGCGAGTTCCGGTCGGCCAGGACGACGCCGCGCCCGCTGATCTGCGGGCCGCAGCACGCGATCGTGTGCGGGCAGTCGGGTCAGGAGATCGACACGGACGAGCACGGCCGGGTGAAGGTGGCGTTCCCGTGGGACCGGTACACGAAGGCCGACGAGAATTCGTCGTGCTGGGTCCGCGTGGCGCAGGTGTGGGCGGGTAAATCGTGGGGCGGTATGTTCATCCCGCGGATCGGCCAGGAAGTGATCGTGGAGTTCGCCGAGGGCGATCCGGATCGACCGCTGGTCACGGGGCGTCTGTACAACGCGGTGAACAAGCCGCCGTACGAGTTGCCCGCGAACAAGACGATGTCCACGCTCAAGTCGTCGAGCTCGCCGGATGGCGCGGGGTTCAACGAGTTCCGCTTCGAGGACAAGAAGGACGAGGAGCAGATCTTCATCCACGCGCAGAAGAACCTTGACGTGCGCGTGCTGAACGACCGCTTCGAGACCATCGGCCACGATCGGCACCTGATCGTGAACAACAAGAAGTACGAGTGGGTGAAGATCGACCGCGAGGAACTGGTCGAGGGCAACCACAAGGAAGAGATCGTCAAGGACCGCAACCTCACGGTCGGCGGGAAGGAAGCCGTCAAGATCACCGGCAGCAAGTCGCTCACGGTCGAGGACAAGGTCATCGAGATCTTCAAGGCCGACCAGAGCACGCAGGTGACCGGCGAGGTGCACATCAAGGCCGACACGATCATCCTCGAGGCCACCACGAACATCACGATCAAGGTCGGTGGCAGCTCATACCTTGCACTCGACTCCGGCTCCGCCGACATCAAGTCGGGCAACGTGACGTTCAAGGCCGAAGACAACATGAAGCAGGAAGCGTCCAACGGCTTTGAGGCCAAGGGCAAGACATTGAAGGCCGAGGCTTCGACGACGGCGACCTTCAAGGGCGGATCCGCAGCAACGCTCGATGGCGGCGGCAGCACCACCGTCAAGGGCGGTTCGATCAGCATTGGATGATGAAACAGATTGCGGCACCCCCACACGGGCGCCGATGCGCGAGGGAGTTGAATCATGGCGAGTCCCAAGTCAGGAAAGGGCGGCAGTGCGGTGGATCCCGCCGCGATCACCAAAGCGCTGGAAGCCGACACGGCGGACCCGGGCCAGGTCTCGGAGGCGAAGGCAACCGCCGCGCAGACCGGCAAGGGCAAGTACGCTCCGGTGACGACCACGCCGTACAAGCCGCCGACCGCCGAGGAGGCGAAGGTCAAGAACAGCTGGATCGAGATCGAGCTGATCGACGAGGCGGACCAGCCGGTCCCGGGCGAGCAGTACAAGGTGACGCTCCCCGATGGCACGACGGTCGCCGAGGGCACGCTCGACCACAAGGGCTTCGCGCGGATCGAAGGGATCGAGCCGGGCACGTGCAAGGTGACATTCCCACGCCTCGACAAGGAAGCCTGGGAGAAGGCGTAGCACGCACCCCGGCGAACCGCCCTGGAACGGCCTGATGCTGTTCGAGTTCACAACCTCATGACCGCGAGCGAATCCGCCAACGTCGGAGGCAGTCACTTCACGCGATGGTGCGCGGCGGCCGTCCTCTTCGCCGCGACCTCCGCCTTCGCGCAGCGGCTGAATCTCGATCCGCCGGCTCCCGTCGAACCCGCGTGGACCTGCACCGCAACGCTCGCCGCGAGCGCTACCGGCCCGTTCGGCGAGCTGGCGGCGCGGCTGCTGAAGGCACCTGCCACGGATGATGCCGAGGCCGCGCGCCGGCTTGTGCTCGCGCTCACGCTGAAGAAGATCCCGGAGGACCCCGCGTACGCCGCGCTGCCCGCGGAGCGTCGTGCGGAGATCGAGGCGCGTGTCGGCGGCATCGATGGCCTGTCGGTCATCGCGGCCGCCGAGCAGCTCGCCTCGCTCCTCACGGACGCCGAGCGTGCGAAACCGGCGTGGGCGGTGCCGCCGCTCGTTCCCCTGCCGCACGCGCCGCTGGCGCCGCTTCTCGCCGGGGCGGGAGATGAGATCCTCGCCGCCGCCGCGGACCTCGATGCCCAACTCGCATCGCACACCGTCGATCCCGCGTCGGTCCTCGCGGGCGTGGATACCCGCGCCATCGCGGTCGCCCTCGCGCTCCCGGAAGCGATGTTCCCCGCGCGCACGCGCGAGCGGTTCGTTGATGCGCTCGGTGCCGCGGTCGTCGAGGCCCGCGCCGGTCGCGCCGATCGGCTCGCCATGCTCGGTGAGATCGCCGCGGCAGGCCCGCAGGTCAAGTCTCTCAAGGGCGTCTCGTCGATCAAGGCGGGGAAGAGCTACGAGCAACTGCTCCGCGCCGCGCCCGATCTGCCCCCCGAAGAGACTCGTCGTCGGCTCGCGCGACTCGCGGAACTCTGTCACGACGCGCGGACCGCTGCGCCGACGATCGAGAGCCTCAAGCTGGCCAGGCAGCTCCGCCCCGCGCACGGGCAGTTGCTCCCGGAGTACCGCGCGGCCCAGCGCACGATCGCGCCCGTTGCGGTGCGGCTGCTCGACCCCGGCGAGTCGCTCAACGATCCCGGCATCATCCGCGCCGAGGCACCGTTTGTCGCGTGTCTCGAAGATCTCCGCGCGCTCGGACGCATCAGCGCGGCGGTCACGGTAGTCGATGGCAAAGGACGCGAGACCGTCGCCGCCGAAGCCAAGCCCGCGTGCGATGCGATTCTGCTCGCCAGCAAGCTCATCGCCCGCGCGAAGGAGCGGGACCGTGAGGACGTGCTCAACTCGTTCCGTCGCCTCTGTCGGCGCGTGGAGGCCGCGACCACCCTCCCGGACGAACGCTCGCTGCGTGCTGAGACGGAGGTCGCGGTTGCGGAGTTCGTGGGGAAGTACGAGGACGTGCGCGCAAGGTACCTCGTGGCCCTCGCGAGCAAGCGGCGCGAGCCTGATGCGGCCCTCGTGAGCGCGCTGGAGGTCGGGCGCGAGATCCTCGAGTTCCGCGAGCGCGTCCGCATCGTCGATGCCGATGCGCTCCTCGCGTGGCCGGGGTTCGAGGTCACGCCCGAGGGTCTTGCTTCGATCCGGCACGGGATCGACGAGCAGGTGCTCGGTGCGATGCGGGCGTTCAACGCCGATCGGTACGACCGCGCGTCGGACCTCGTCAAGGCGGGACCGACACGCTTCGCTGCAGCGGTTGCTCTGGCGGATCTCTCGCGCGCGATCGTTGCGACGGGGAGTGCGGCACCGGTGGCGCTGCGCGAGGCCATCCCCGGCACGCCCGACACCATGCGTTGCCCCGGGGCTCGCCACCGCGGGGCCTTTGAGTTCATCGCCCTCTGCGGCGAGGAACTCGCGGCGTTGCGGGCGGCCGGCGCAGACACCAAGGCGGTTGAAGATCGCATGAACGCCGCGGCCGCGCCGGTACGGATCGATGCGGGTATGTAGACTACCGGCATGAGCAATCAGGAGACTCTGCGGCGGCTCGAAACGGCGGTCGAACTCGCGACCGACGCGGGCCGGGGCATCATGCGGCACTTCGCACGCTGGTCCGACCAGCGCGCGATCGGGCTGGAGATCAAGCAGGACGGCTCGCCCGTGACCGAGGCTGATCGCGGCGCGGAGCGTGAGATCCGCGACGAGCTCGCGAAGCGGTTCCCGCGCGATGGCGTGCTCGGCGAGGAGTACGGAGAGGTCGGCGGCGAGTCCGGGTATCGCTGGGTTGTCGATCCGATTGATGGCACCGCGTCGTTCGTTTGCGGCGTGCCGCTCTTCGGGACGCTCATCGGCGTCGAGCGTGGGGGCGTGCCGATCGCCGGGGTGATCCACATGCCTGCACTTGGTGAGACCGCGTTCGGCGGGCCCGGGCTCGGCGCAACGCACCGCGCCGCCGGACGGCCCGAGCGTGCGGCCCGTGTGAGCGCGACGGCCACGCTCGCGCAGGCGTCGTTCGTGACGACGTCGATCGACTACTACCTCAAGGCGGAGAAGCTGCCGCTGTACCTCGAGCTCTGCCGGCGGATGCGGCTGAACCGCGGGTTCAGCGATGCGTACGCGTTCCTGCTTGTCGCGACGGGCCGCGCAGACGTTTGCGTGGAGCCGGGCGTGAAGCCGTGGGACATCGCGGCGGTTGCGCCGGTGGTTGAAGGCGCGGGCGGGAACTGGTGCGATCTCGCCGGGGATCGGCGGATCGATACTGGCTCGGTGGTCACGACCAACGGGCTGCTGCACGCGGAGACAATGAGCGCGATCCGCACCGTCCGCGCATGAAGGCACCCTCCGAGTGGAGGGTGCGGGTGTGAGCGCGGGGCGTGAGGTTCTTTACTTCTTCTGCTCGCCGAGGGCCTTGGCGACGGCCGCCTCGAGGGCGTCGCCCCGGAGGTTGGTGCCGATGATCTTGCCGGTGGTGCCGTCGACGAGGAAGGTCGCGGGGATGCTGCTGATCACGTACTTCTGCGCGATCTCGGCCTTCCAACCCTTGCCGTCGGCGATCTGCTTCCAGTTCATCTTGGCCTTGGTCATCACCTCGGGCATGCGGCTGATGCTCTGCTCGTTGTCGAGCGAAACGCCGAGGATCTCGAAGCCGTTGGCGTGGTGCTTCTCGTAAGCCTTCACCACGTGGGGCATCTCGGACATGCACGGCCCGCACCAGGTGGCCCAGAAGTCGAGGAGAACGACCTTGCCGGTGTAGTCGCCGGGGAACTTCACGGCCTTGCCGTCGGTGTCCTTGGCCTCGAACGCGGTGATCACCTTGCCCGTCGCGTGATCGGGAGGAGTCGGGATCTCGTCGACGGTCTTGCTGCTCTTCATCACCTTGAACGACGAGCCGTCCTTGGCGATGTCGGCGAGCTCGTAGGTCGTGCCGCCGATGTTGAACGGCGCGGTGACGTCGAAGGACTCGCCACGCGAGTCGATCGTGCCGTTGCCGTTCACGTCGAGCATCAGGTTCACACCCGACTGGCCCTCGCCGGTCACGGGCGAGAAGCTGCCGCGGCAGAGTTCGTCGCTCAGCATGGCGGTGTAGGACTTGCCGCCGAGGGTGAGCTTTCCTTCGTAGACGTAGTCGCGGTAGTAGAGGATGGTGGACTTGAGCTGCTCGCGGCCGGGGTCGTTCTTGTCGAAGCGGTACAGGGAGATGGCGACGACGGCGGGAGAGGCATCGGTCCCGATGTTGACGGAAGCGGAGCCCATGTGCATGACGGTGGTGGTGTCGCCCCGCTTGTTCTCTTTGGAGGTCCACTCGGTGGGCGCGTCGTCGGTGAGGTCACCGTTGCGGTTGGTGTCGACGAAGAGCCGCGCGGGCTTGCCGTCGGGCTCATCGAGGATGAAGGCGACGCCGCCGGCCATTGGAAGGGAGCCGTACTGGGGCGCGAGGAGATCGGCGGGCATCTTGGTGATCGCTTCGGGCTTGTCGGCGCCGAAGGTCGCGCGTTGGGGGGCGTAGTACCCGATCTTGGCCATTCCTCCCTTGGCGAGCAGGGTGAGGGAGACGGTGTCTCCATCGGCGAGGGCCATGGCGGCGGTGAGGGCAAGAACGGTGAGCATGCGGGCCTTTCGTAAGGGATGCGGACGGGAAGAGCATGATATGGGGGTAGGGGGATGGGTGGTGTGGATGAAAATCAACCAGTGGGTGGTTGAAAATCAGCCAGCAAGTGGTTGAAAAACAGCCACTCGGTGGACGATAATGGAGGTATGCTCCGCCGCAACCTCGCCCCCAGAATCGTCGCCGCCACACGGGACACCCCCGTGGTGCTGCTGCACGGGGCCCGCCAGACGGGGAAGTCCACCCTTGTGAAGCAGGTCGGTGGTACCGCGAGGACGTACGTGACCCTTGATGAGACCACCGCATTGGCCGCGGCGAGCCATGATGGCGCGAGCTTTCTGGAGTCGTTCGACGGTCCGGTTGTGCTGGACGAGGTGCAGCGGGCGCCTGGGCTCTTCACGGCGATCAAGGCGTCGGTCGATCGGGACCGCACGCCGGGTCGGTATCTTCTCACGGGATCGGCGAACGTGCTGCTGGTGCCGAGGGTGTCGGAGTCGTTGGCGGGCCGGGTCGAGATCCTCACGCTGTGGCCGCTCTCGCAGGGTGAGATCGAGGGCCGTTCGGAGCGGTTCATCGATGCGGTCCTCGGTGCGCGAGCGCCGAGGGGACCCAAGACCGAGCGGAGCGGCGGATCGTTGGGTGAGCGGATTCTCGCGGGCGGATACCCGGAGCCGCTCGCGAGGAAGGATGCCGCGCGGCGTGGGGCGTGGTTTGAGTCGTACCTCACCACGGTGTTGCAGCGTGATGTGCGGGAACTCGCAAACATCGACGGGTTGACCGAGCTGCCGCGGCTGCTGGCGCTGCTCGCGTCGCGGACAGCGGGGCTCCTGAACTTCGCGGACCTCGCGCGCGGGCTCTCGATGCCGCAGTCGACGTTGAAACGGTACTTCGCGCTTTTGGAGTCGACGTTCCTCGTTGTACTGGTGCCGGCCTGGTCGACGAACATGGGGTTGCGGCTCACCAAAGCCCCCAAACTCATGCTCGCGGACACGGGGCTCGCCTGTCATGTGCTGGGGATGAGTGTGCCGCGCATGAAGACCGACGCGAACATGCGCGGCGCGCTCCTGGAGAACTTCGTCGCGATGGAGCTCACGAAGCAACTCACCTGGAGCGAGACCCGGGCCAGGCTCTTTCACTTCCGAACGACCGCCGGGCGCGAGGTTGATCTCGTGCTCGAGGACAGCGCGGGGCGCATCGTCGGAATCGAGGTGAAGGCGGCGGGCTCGGTGGGCGACGACGACTTCCGGGGCCTGCGTGCGCTCCAGGAAGCCGCGGGCGATCGCTTTCATCGCGGCATCGTTCTGCACGATGGTGAAGAGGGGATCCAGTTCGCCCCGCAACTCATGGCTGCGCCGGTGGATTGGTTGTGGAGGGTGTAGGAGCTCTTCCGCGACGTGCCCGCGAGAGTGGTGTCGCTGGGTGCACGTCTGGTTGATCCCCAACCTACTCCTTGATCCCCTCGATCCGCTTCACGACATCCAGAGCATCGATCGTCATGGTGACGGTATCGCCCGGCGCGGGTGAGATGCGGGGCACGCCGGCGGCGATCAGATCGTTGGCACGACCGGCGCGTAGAAGGCGGAGAACCTTGTCCACGTGCGGAGAGATGCCGGGGTCGCCCGGGACCAAGAATCGTGCGCCTGACTTGAGATACGCGAGTTCGGTTGCGTCTGGGCCGTCGAGGGAGTCCCGTGTCCTGTTGTTGACAAGTATGAGCATGGACATTCGACTCGCATCCTCGCTAATCGCTGTTAGGTAACAAACCTTACCTGGTATGAACTCCAATCCCTGCAAAATGGTGTCGTTGTTGGTTAATGCGATGTCGGTCCGAACATCCGCTCCGCTTGGCGGCAGAATGATCGTCCCCAGCATGACATCTTCCGACAAATCCTCCGCTGCAAAGTAGCGGATCATGCATTCCAGTCCGTGTCCAGGAAGCCTGTGCGCGAGCCAGGTCGAATGATTCCTCCGAACTCCAAACGCTGCGAACCCCAACCTGCTGGAACGCGTGGTCAGCATAAAGTTTGAGTGATCTTGACGGCACATGAAGCTGTCTAGGCCCTTGCCTTGTTCGTTCTTAAAGATACCTCGTACGGTTACGGCTCTCTCGGCGATCACGGTTCGTGAGTACTCGTCAACACCCGGCTCGAGCTCGATCGTCAGCCGCTCAGGAGTCCAGAGTTGCTTCGTAAACTCCCAAAATGCTCTGAACCTCAGACGTTCTTCAACTTCGGGCGGAGCGGCGAGTTCACTGTCGGCACTGAAGCTCTCGCGAAGAACAACCCACATCGTTGTTGCGGACGCGGGGATCTGCCCAGACATCACGAAGTCCCCCTCGCCTGCTCCTCGCGAGGCTGAGTAGTACAGCATCGGTGTGGTGGGGGGAGTGGTGTTGAGTTCCGGCCTGTAGTCCGCGGGGAGCGAGAGCCCCTCGGGCACATCGATGTGCAACCGGACGGTGACGGTGCGAGTCTCTTGCCCCGCCGCGGTGCCGCAGAGGGCCACCACGAATGCCGCGGCGAGGGCGATGAGAAGTCGTCCGAGCAGGGTCATGGGGAGAGGTCCTCCGACGGGGACTCGGTGGGGAATCCCTTGTGGCGGGATGGTATCAGGGGAGGCTCATGGCCCAGTGGCAAAGACCGCTTGAGAGGTACACCGGCATGCCGTTTCTGATCGTTGTGTTGGCGTCAACAAAATGATCCGAGTCCCCGCACGAAGCCGGGCCCGCGACGGGTCTTCTGAGCAGTGGGACGATCGTCGGGAGCCGTAGCGAGAAAGATCGCTTCGGCGGAGCTGTTTACGGCGCTGTTGGCTACGCCATTGAGCCCGTCGTGCCTGGTCGCATCCCGTAGCGAGGGGCAAGAGTGATGGGGTCGGTGTTCGGGCCGGGTGGGTATGAGCACTGATCACGGACGCAACGGCCTTTGGTTCAAGCCTTGGACTTGACGTGAGGGTTACAAACGGTATAGGATTGGTATGTGTACGGACGTTTGCATGAGAGCGGGTGTGCCTTCTCGCTCTTCCGCCGTGTTGATTGAGTGGCCTGGCGGCGCAAGCCGATGGTGTCCTAAAATCCGCCGGTGGAAGTGTCCGTAAACCACGCTGTTTTAGTGAACCATGCCGACCGAAGCGAACATTCTCGAGGCGATTCAAGGGCGGCTTCAGGAGGCCCTGAAGGCCCGTGTTGAGATCGTTCGATCGATCGGCCCGCGTGGGTCGGGCGCGGCTCTTTCCGCCCGAGGCTATCGCTTCGTGGTTGAGATCAAGGGCTCCAATCGACTTGCGAGCATCCGCCAAGCGTGCGTCGCGGCGCAATCGCACGCCAGCCGAGAGGGTGCAGATGCTGTTCCCTTGGTCGCTGTGGCGTTCATGGGTCCGTCCGGGCGCAGAGCCTGCGACGAAGCCCGCGTTGGCTTCGTGGATGCCGCGGGGAACGCTCGGATTGAAGCACCGGGTCTCTTTGTTCATGTGGAGGGGAAGCGCGATCAGTCAGGGGTTCGGGGCCGACCATCCTCGGCGTTTGCGTCGAAGAGTTCTCGGTTGACGAGGCTTCTTCTGCTGGATCCAAACCGATGGTGGAAAAGGGCGGAGATCGCTGCTGAATCGGGTCTTGGCAAGAGCTTTGTCAGCAAGATCACCGCACGATTGAGTGAAGACGGACTGCTGGTGGAGAACGAAGAGAAGCAGATCCGCGCCCACAATCCTGCTCATTTGCTCGAGGCGTGGCGGGACGAGTACGAGTTTCGAAGCCACCGCATCATCGCGGGTCATGTCGGCGCACGCTCCGGTGAGGAGCTCGCGGATCGGTTCGCGGCGTTGGCACGGCAGTACGACTTTCAGTACAGCTTCACCGGCCTTCCCGCTGCTGCCAAGCTTGCTCCATTCGCCGGCTTCAGATTGGTCGCCGCCTACGTGCGACATGCACCCGAGGATCGACTGCTCGGTGCGATCGGATTCCACCGAGGGGACAAGGGAGCGAACCTCTGGCTCGTTCTGCCCAAGGATGATGGCGTCTTTGCCGGTTCAAAGGAGATTGATGGGCATGTCTGCGTCTCCCCCGTCCAGGCCTACCTGGATCTGTTGAGCATGCCCGAGCGGGCGAAGGAAGCGGCGGGCCATCTGCGTGAGGTGTATCTCACGTGGCGATGAGCGACAAGCCCAAGCACGCATCGGGGTACGACCGCAATCGCACGGCCGTCATTCGCCGCGCGTGTCTGGAGGTCGCCACGAGGCTCAATGACTTCAAGGACGATCTGTGCATCATCGGTGGTCTGGTACCGAGTCTGCTCGTCGACATGGCCGAACTTTCACCGGGTGCGCCGGCGCACATCGGTACCAACGACCTCGACCTCGGTCTTTCACTCGCGATCTTCGACGGGGAGAAGTACGAAGAGATCGCCAAACGGCTGAGACATGCGGGCTTTCATCCTGACGTGAACGAGTCTGGCAACCAGACTTCGCAGCGTTGGCGACTTGCCGACGGGGTTCTTGTCGATTTTCTCATCCAGCCGTCGTCGCCGCACGACAAGGGTGGGAAGCTCAGGAATCTGGAGGGCGACTTCGCCGCTGTGATCACGCCTGGTCTCCACTTGGCGTTCCTGGACTTCGAGGAGGTCAATGTCCGAGGCGAAACACTCACTGGGGGCAAGGCCGAAAGAAGAGTCCGAGTCTGCGGCCCAGGAGCCTTCGTCGTTCTGAAGTCCCTTGCGTTCCAAGGTCGGGCAGAGAACAAGGACGCTTACGACCTGTGGTACGTGCTCCAGAACCGGGGGGACGCCGTGGACCGCCTGAAGAACCTCGCCAGCGATCCGATTGCTCAGGCTGCACTTGACGTGCTTGCACGAGACTTCGCGGATGCAGACAGCGTCGGCCCTGTCCGTGCTGCCAAGTTCCTCTACGATCAAGGCGACGAGAACCTGCAGGCCGACTTCGCTGGTCTGGTACGGGGCGTGCTCGCGGCGATCCGAGCGGAGAACTCGTAGCACACCCATCTCGCGTGGAGGTGTGGGTTGAACAAAGACCCCCACCCGCTGGTGGCGTCCGCACCCCTCTCCAAAAACGAAAAACGGCCCTTGCAGGCCGTCTTTCGCTTCAACAAAGTGGAGGCAAGGGGACTCGAACCCCTGACCTCATCCATGCCATGGATGCGCTCTACCAAAACTGAGCTATGCCCCCGACACAAACTGTTCGACCCGCGGGAGGCCGCGGCCCTTGCTTGGCATTCGCAAGGGGGATCAGTGTAGGCCGATCACACCCCCTCGGGCAATGGTCACGGGATCTCTGTGACCTGCCTTTGGGTCAGGACTTCATCGGCCGTTGTGGTCACCCGTTCGAGTTCGATCTTCTCGATCGCGCACCGTTCGGGGTGATCGTTCGCAAGTTCGGAGTCTGAAAGGGTCGGATCGGCCAGGATGATGCGTTCCGGGGCACCCGGGCGGGTTGGGATCGTCGTCCAGCGGTGGTCCGTCGGGCCGAACAGGCTGATCACCGGGACCCCGAAGGCTGCCGCGAGGTGGCGGGGGCCGGTGTCGTTGGTGACCATGAGCTTGGCGCGTCGGGCGAGGGCCTTGAGGGCGCCGATGGTGATCCCGAGGGAGGGGAGACCGGCGACGGGGGTGAGGGCGTTGCAGGCGGAGAGGATGGTGTTGACCAGATCGGCCTCGGCGGGGGAGCCGTTGATGAGGGTGGTGAGGCCGTGGGTTCGGGAGAGGTGGTCGGCGAGGGCGGCGAAGCGGTCCGGGGGCCAGCGTTTCGCGGGGTTGTTGCCGCCGGGGTTGAGCAGGGCGAAGGGGGCGTCGGGGGGCAGGTTGGCCTTGGCGAGGATGGCGGTCGCGGCGGTTTCCTCGTCGGGGGTGGTGACGAGGGACATGGGGTCGGGGGGGAGTGGGGTGGTTGCCGCGAGTTCCCGGGGGTGGGCGGGGTCGAGGAGGCAGCGGGCGGCGTGGGTGTAGTACGTGACGGCGGGGATGGGGGCCCAGTCTCCACGGTCGCGCTTGGGGGCGCGGAGCCGGTCGGTGAGGAGGAGGCCCCGGGCGTCGCGGTCGAACCCGATGCGGCGGGGGATCCCGGCGATGCGGACGATGAGCGCGGTGGAGAACGAGTTGGTCAGGAGGAGGGCGGTGTCGTACTGGCGGGGGCGGATCTTGGCGGCGACGAACTTGGGGCCAAAGACGCCGGAGGAGCGTTCGACGTGGAGCTCGTCGAAGAGGGGGGAGCCCGTGAAGAGCTGGTCGTTGCCGGGGCGGAGGAGGGCACCGATGAACCAGCCGGGGAGGGTGCGCCGGATGAGGGAAAGGGCGGGCGTGGCCATGACGCAGTCGCCGAGCCAGGAGGGCATGACGACGAGCAGGCGGGGGGGGCGCGTTGGGTCGCGGCGTTCCACGGCCAAGCGTAGGGGGTGGGGTCAGGCGGCGATCCGACCGGCGGCCCAGTGCTCGGGGGGCGGGGCGAGTTCGATGCGGGCGCGGCTGAAGGTGTCGGCCACGCGGTCGAAGGCGTCGACGATGCGGGGATCAAAGTGCGACCCGCGGGCGTCCCGGATGATGCGGCAGGCCTCTTCGTGCGACATCGCGGCCTTGTAGACGCGTTGAGAGGTGAGGGCGTCGTACATGTCGGCGAGGGCGACGATGCGGGCGGACAGGGCGATCTCCTCGGCCTTCAGGCCGTAGGGGTAGCCGGTGCCGTCCCAGCGTTCGTGGTGTTCGAGCGCGACCTGGACGCCCATGTTGATGAGGTCGTCGTCGCCCACGCGACGGCGGATGGCGATCAGGGTGTCGCTGCCGATGAGGGTGTGGGTCTGCATCTGGCGGCGCTCCTGGTCGGAGAGGCCGCCGGGCTTGAGGAGGATGGAGTCGGGGATGCCGACCTTGCCGATGTCGTGCATGGAAGAGGCGAGCTTGAGCAGGTCGATCCAGGGCTCGTCGATCTCGGCGAAGTCCTGCTTGAGCTCGCGGGCGAGGATCTCGCAGTAGCGGCAGATGCGCTCGAGGTGGCGGCCGGTGTCGGTGTCGCGGTAGTCGGCGAGTTTCGCGAGCCCGAAGATCAGGCCGTTTCGGATGGCGAGGCCCTTGCGGGTTCGGCGCTCGACCTCGAGTTCGAGCTCGCGGTTGGCGCGGCTGAGGACGGTGTCGTACCGGTGGACGAGGGCGAAAGAGCCGGCGGTGCTGATGGCGAGTACGAGGGCGGAGCCGATGAGGCCGATGGTCCAGAGGCCGTCGGTGAGGCGTTCGCCTGCGGCGGCGATGGCCGCGTGCGGCTGCATCATGACGATCTTGATGGCGCGGGGGGCGTCGTACTTCATGGCGAGCATCGCGGGGCCGGAGACCATTTCGGCCTCGGCGGCGAGGGTCGCGCCGGAGTTGAGGTTGCCCATTTCCCAGGTTTCGCCGCTAGGGTGCAGGCGGACCTGCTGTTCGGCGTAGTCGATGCGGCGGAGGTTGGCGTTCTTGGCGAGGCCGCCGTGGCAGAGGACGCGGCTGTCGTGGTCGAGGAGGAAGAGGGCCGAGCCGGGGGGGAGCTTCTGCGATTCGATCAGGCGCTGAGCCTGTTCCCATTCGGGCGTGCCGAAGGCGATGGGGTTGGGGCTGATGGCGCGGAGTTCGCGGCCGACGTGGTCGACGACGCGGGAGTTCTCGGTCGTAAGGGCGTCCTGCACGCGATCGGAGAGGCCCGAGCGGGTGAGGAGCTGGGTGAGCACGGCACCGGCGCCGATGACGAGGGCCTGGAGCGCGACGGTCGAAGCGATAAGCACGCCGCGACTGCGGATGGTGAACCTACGGGTATGCCAATGTGCCGCGTGTCCCACGAGAGGAGGATCGGGAAACGGGAGCGGGAGGAGTGTTGATGGTGAGCGGAAGGGGGAGGTAAGGGCGGGGAAGAGGCCGCGCGGGGGGTTCCTGCGGATCGTGGGGGCTCGTTATGGGCGAGGGTGGGTCCGAGATCGGGGGATCAGCCGTCGAGGGCCATGGGGAGCCTGTGCTCGAGGGCGAGATCGCAGAGCGGGAGCCAGATGGCGAGCGTGGCGGCGGCCCCGCGGATGAGCGCGGTCCGGGCGGGGTCGGCGGCGATGGTGTTGAGGGCTTCGCGATCTGGCGCGGCGAGGAGGCGTGTGCGGATCTGGTCGAGTTCGGCGCGGAGCATGCCAACCGATCCCACGGGCTTGGTGTGGCCGGTGGGGGTTTCGACGGTGACGGGGTCGGCGCAGCGGAGGGGGAGCCAGAGGTCGCAGGCGTGGAGGTGCGGGAAGCGTGAGCGGAGGAAGTGGTCGCGGATGATGCCGAGCGCGGCGTCTTGGCTGAGGTCTTCGGGCGAACGGTCGGGGAGGTGGAGGTCGGGGAACTCGCTGTACGCGGCGAGGAGGCGGAGGGACCAGTAGGGATCCCAGCTGACTTGGGAGGATTTGACGGTGCCGATTGGGGTTTCGGTCCAATCGACGAGGGTGACGCCGGCGGATCGGAACTGGGGTGTGATGAGGCGGCGCCAGCCGAGGATGGCGGGGAGGAGATCCTTCGCAGGGATGCGCTCGAGCACTTCGCCCTTGGTGTTCACCGTGACTGGCGCGGCGCCGAGTGTCTGCTGCGCAAACTCGGCGAAGTCGGAGGTGAAGTCGCGGGAGTAGAGGCGGCAGAGTGGGCCGACGTAAATGTCGAGGGCCATGGGGTGCTATCCGAGGATGAAGACCTTGGTGAGGATGTCACCGATGCCGATGAGTGCCGCGCCCGCGATGAGGCCGGCGCAGATGGGCTCGTGGGTATCGATCCAGAGCTTGTAGCCCATGGAGGCGGTGCGCTTTTCGTAGATCTTGTGCATGACCCAGAAGAAGAGGCTGCCCATGAACATCCAGATGGAGGAGTCGGGGGGGAGGACGATGCCCAGGCCCAGGGCGAGGGGGGAGACGGGGAACTTGCTCTTGGAGAGGGTGCGCCAGATCTCGAAGATGATGCCAGCGGCGGCGGCGATGATCATGGCGGTGATGGCGGACTGGGGGAGCTTGGAGAGGCCGCCGGTGATGAGGTCGCTGATGCCCTTCCACTGGACGGCACCGGTGAAGCTGAACTTGTCCGGGTCGGCGAGGAGGATGTCCTCGACGGAGGCGTTGGCGAGTTCGGGGTCGGCCTTGGTGAAGGGGTTGTCCTTGTGGCCGGCGAGGAAGAGGATGTAGAAGAGGGGGGTGCTGGCGAGGGCACCGGAGACGATGCCGATCATGTGGCCGATGACCTGCTGGCGGGGTTTGGCGCCGAGCATGTAGCCGGGCTTGATGTCCATCAGGAGGTTGGCGGCGTTGCTGGCGACTTCGGTCGTCATGCAGGCGGTCATGAGGTTGACGCCGGGGTTGGCGACGCCTTCGGCACCGGGGAACTTGCGGTCGAGGAAGCCGAAGGTGAACTGGGTGATCTTGGAGAGCGAGCCGGTGGGGGTGATGCTGGTGAGGGCGGTGGCGTTCGCGGCGATGAGGGTGAGGACCGCGATGAGGGGGATGGCGAGGGCGCCCCAGATCCAGCGGACCTCGAACCACTCGTGGGCCATGTAGACACCGACGGCACCGACGATGGGGACGCCGACGAAGCTCACCCAGAGGGGGACCTCGATGTGGGCGAGGCAGTCGTCCTCCTTCTGGCCCTTCTTCTTGAGAAGGCCGGAGAACGCGGAGAGGAGCATCTTGGGCTTGGCGAAGAGAGAGACCATGCTGGCGCAGACGAGCATCGCGACGCCGGGCCACAGGGCCCAACTGTTGAGGAGCTGGGCGCGGTTGAAGTCGGAGACGACGTCGACCTTCGAGCCGCTCAGGTTGATCGTGCCGTTCTCGATCCGGAGGCTGGCGGGGAGGGGGTTGCCGGAGGCGTCGACCAAGCCGGTGGAGGTCGGGGTGAGGGTGCCCTTGAAGGTCTTGCCGCCGTCGAGGACGCCCTTCACGACGGTGATGGAGGTGAGGCCGGTCTGCGCGGCATCCTTATAGGTGACGGTGCCGTCGACCTGGACGTAGGCGGGCGGGGTGAGGACGTGGCCCTTGCTGTTGGTGGTATCCCCGGCGTTGACGATGAAGGGCATGGTGCAGGCCCACATCACGATCATGCCCGCGAACATGTTGCCCGCGTATCGGATGTTCATGAGGCCGCCGGCGCCGAACATCTCGAGGTTGATGGTGGGGCTGAGATCGAGCTTCTTGATGGAGATGTTGGCGATGGTGGGCATGTCGACGCCGAGCCACCCGATGATCTTCTCGAAGGGGTGCTCGCTGAGCCAGCGGACGTGGGAGAGGCCCAGGAGGCGGTCCTGGATGAAGGTGTGGTAGTACTCGCCGGTCATGAACTTGATCGAGCCGGCGAAGAGCGCGGCGAAGGCGAGGGCGCGGGCCTTGAAGAGGCCGAGCGCGGCGGCCGAGGTGTACAGGGTGTCGAGGAGGACGCCGCAGGCGCGGCCTTCGGGGAAGGGTTGCTGTTCGTTGTTGATGAAGCGTCGCTTCATGGGGAAGGCGACGAGCACGCCGAGGATGCTGAGGACGACGTTGAAGAGGAGCATCTGCCACCAGGGGATGGTCGCGTTCTTGACCATCATGTAGGCGGCGAGGCCGGAGACGAGGGGGCCGGTCATGTACCCGGCGGCGGTGGCGATGCTCTGCATCGCGTTGTTCTCGAGGATGGTCATGTCCTTGGCGCCGAGCTGGGAGAGCACCTTGAACATGGCGAAGGCAAGGATGACGCTGGTGAGGCCGACGCCCAGGGTCCAACCGGTCTTGGCACCGATGTAGAGGTTGGTGGCGGAGAGGAGGCCGCCGAGGATGAAGCCGGTGAGGGCGGAGCGGAGGGTGAGCTGAGGCATGTCCCCGCGGAAGACGTTCTCAAGCCACCAGCGGTCCTTCTGCTGGGGGGTCCAATCGCGGATCTGGTCGTCGTTGAGTTGTTGGATGGCCATGGGGGGTCCCTTGGTGCCGCGCGGGAAGGGGCGCGGGAGGGAGAAGGTAGCACAAGACGGGTGTCAGGGTGATGGAGGGGGGGTAGGGGTGTTTGGGGTATGAAGGGGCGGGAAAGGACGATCCGGGAGGACCGGTAACTCGTATGGGAGGGTGAGGACGATTCCGTCCGTTCCGGTTGGGGCGGTCGTGCGGATTGGTCGATACGGCAGGCGGAGCGAGAAGGGGGAAGCCGCGCCGGGAGACGGCGGCGGCAGGCTTGAAAGGGGAACGCAGACATGAGCGACTCACGTGCCCAGCAGCAGGGATCCGGGTTTACGGGTGAGGACCTGGTCGGAGCGATCGAGAGCCGGCTGGATCGTCGGCGGTTCCAGGATCAGCACTGGACGGGGACGTTCTGGGAGTACCTGGACATCGCGGCGAACAACCCGGCGGTGGTGCGGAACGCGTACCAGCGGTTGTACGACGCGGTGCTGAGCTACGGGAGCGAGCGGTACAAGCTGTTTAAGAAGGATGTGGTGCGGTACCACTTCTTCAGCGATCCCTTCGACAACGGGGGAGACGGGATCTACGGGTTGGACTTTGCGCTGATGCAGCTGGTGGACTTCCTGCGGAGCGCGGCGGAGGGGTACGGGACGGACAAGCGGATTCTGCTGCTGCACGGCCCGGTGGGGAGCAGCAAGAGCACGATCGCGCGCCTGCTGAAGAAGGGGATCGAGCACTACAGCAAGACGCCGGACGGGGCGTTGTACACGTTCTCGTGGCTGCTGGACGAGGACTGCGAGGTCTCGGCGGCGGGCGGCGATGGCAAGGAAGCCGTGAAGAGCCACGAGTTCAAGTGCCCGATGCACGAGGAGCCGCTGGTGCTGATCCCGCGCGAGGCGCGCGAGGAGGTGCTGGCGAAGCTGAACAGCGCGTGGCGAGCGAAGAACCACGGGGGCAAGCTGAAGGTGTTCGGCGAGCCGGATCCGTTCTGCCGAAAGGTGCTCGAGGACCTGATGCGGTTCTACGACGGCGACTGGCGGAAGGTGATGGGTCACGTGCGGGTGCGCCGGATCGTGCTGAGCGAGAAGGACCGCGTCGGCATCGGGACGTTCCAGCCCAAGGACGAGAAGAACCAGGATTCGACGGAGCTGACGGGGGACATCAACTACCGCAAGATCGCGATGTACGGCTCGGACTCGGACCCGCGGGCGTTCAACTTCGACGGGGAGCTGAACATCGCGAACCGCGGCATCTGCGAGTTCATCGAGGTGCTGAAGCTGGACGTGGCGTTCCTGTACGACCTGCTGGGCGCGAGCCAGGAGCACTCGATCAAGCCGAAGAAGTTCGCGCAGACGCACATTGATGAAGTGATTCTGGGGCACACGAACGAGCCGGAGTACAAGCGGCTGCAGAGCAACGAGATGATGGAGGCCTTCCGCGACCGCACGATCAAGATCGACGTGCCGTACAACATCCGGCTGGACGACGAGATCAAGATCTACCAGAAGGACTTCGGGACAGAGCGGATCCGCAACATCCACGTCGCGCCGCACACGCTGGAAGTGGCGGCGATGTGGGCGGTGCTGACGCGGCTGGACGAGCCGAAGAAGGCGGGTCTGACGCTGCTGCAGAAGCTGAAGCTCTACAACGGCAAGAGCATCCCGGGGTTCACGGAGGATTCGGTGCGGGAGCTGAAGGAGGAGGCGCCGCGCGAGGGGATGCAGGGCATCAGCCCGCGGTACATCCAGGACAAGATCAGCAACGCGCTGGTGGGTCGGCAGGCGATCGAAGAGAAGGCGATCAACCCCTTCATGGTGATCAACGAGCTGGAGAGCGGGCTGAGCCATCACTCGCTGATCAGCGACGAGAACACGAAGAAGCGGTACCGCGAGCTGCTGGCGGTGGTGAAGGAAGAGTACGAGGACATCATCAAGGGCGAGGTGCAGCGGGCGATCTCGGCGGACGAGGAGGCGATCAAGCGCCTCTGCACGAACTACATCGAGAACGTCCGGGCGTACACGCAGAAGGAACGCGTCAAGAACAAGTACACCGGTCGCGACGACGAACCGGACGAGCGTCTGATGCGGGCGATCGAGGAGAAGATCGACATCCCCGACAGCCGCAAGGACGACTTCCGCCAGGAGATCATGAACTACATCGGTGCTCTGGCGCTGGACGGCAAGAAGTTCGAGTACAACACGAACGCGCGCCTGTACCGCGCGCTGGAGCTCAAGCTCTTCGAGGACCAGCGGGACACGATCAAGCTGAAGAACCTCGTGAGCAGCGTGGTCGACGACGAGACGCAGAAGAAGATCGACGTGGTGAAGCAGCGGCTCATCAAGCAGTTCGGCTACAACGAGGTCTCGGCGACGGACGTGCTGAACTACGTGGCGAGCATCTTTGCACGCGGGGATAGCAAGCGGTAGTGTAACAGAGGGCCGAACCATTGGGCTTGCACGAGCGAGGCGACTGGAGCTACGGAGACGACGCCAGCGACATTCGCGACGCACTTGTGTCGTGGATCGGGAGCGGGTACCCGATGCATCACTACCGAGCCTGTGTGTGCGGGTGCGGAGGTAGCGTGTTTCTCCTCGACCTAGACGACTCTCAAGGTGTGGCGGTGCGAACTTGCACGGCCTGCGGGCAAAAGCACTTCATCGCGGATTCGGAGCAGTATGCTGCCGAGGCCGAACTCGAGCGAGGCGAGTGCCCGTGTGGAAAGGAGCCCCACGAGATCGGGATCGGCGTGTCACTCTACGAGGGATCGGATGATGTGAAGTGGTTGTACATCGGAGCCCGGTGCGTCGCGTGCGGCCTCGTGGCCGGTTGGGGCGACTGGCGCTGCGATGCCGGGGACTACAGGGTGCTCCTCGACAAGATCTGACGCTCGTCATACTCACACCAATCAACAAAGGCTCGCCTCTTCGGCGAGCCTTCGTTGATTCGAGAGAGAGAGAGATTCGATTCCTGCCGCGAGCGGGTCAACTCGCCGGCACCATGACTTACCGGCACCCCTCTCGATCTTGCAGAGAGAGACGAGATTTTCGGGCGTTTGGTCCTTGCCCGCATCCGGGGACGCCCGGCGAGCGAAAGCAGGCGGTCGGGAGGCAGCGTTTGCCTTCCGGCCCTGCGTGGCCAATACTCATCCGACCCATGAAGCCCAGCGCTGTTCATCATCATCATCTGCATCACGTCTCGAACGTGGTCGGGTGATGGTGCGCTGAGGACAATCTGAAGCACCTATCGACGCCGGCCCCGTGCCGGCGTCGTTCGTTTCCCGGTGGGAGCGTTCGGCGGCGGGTTGCGGGGTCGGCACGGAGATCCGTATGCCGACCGACCAAGTTGAACGACCGCTCAAACTCGCCCTGCCCAAGGGCCGCATGCAGGAAGGAATCTTCCGCCTCTTCACGGAGGCGGGGATCAGCGTGCGGTCGGACAGCCGCGGGTATCGACCGCAGATCTCGCTCCCCGGGGTGGACGCGAAGATCCTCAAGCCCCAGAACGTCGTCGAGATGCTGCAGGCCGGCTCGCGCGACGTCGGTTTCGCGGGGGCCGACTGGGTCCGCGAGCTGAACGCGGATCTGGTGGATGTGCTGGACACCGGTTTGGACCCGGTGAGGCTCGTCGCGGCGGCTCCCGCGCAGCTGTTGATCAACGGAGCGCTGCCGACGCGGCCGATCGTGGTCGCGTCGGAGTACGAGCGGATCACGCGTGAGTGGATCGCTTCGCGGGACCTGCGCGCAACCTTTGTCCGTTCCTACGGCGCGACGGAGGTCTTCCCACCGGAGGACGCCGACTGCATCGTGGATGTCGCGGCGAGCGGCGAGACGCTGCGGGCCCAGAACCTCATCGTGTTCGATGAACTCATGCGCTCTTCGACGCGCTTGTACGCCAACCCGCGGGCGCTCAAGGATCCGGGCACGAAGGCCGCCATCGACCGGCTCGTGCTGCTCCTGAAATCCGTGCTCGAGGCCAGGCAGCGCGTGATGCTCGAGGTGAATGTGACGGCGGCGGACCTTGAGCGGGTCATCGCGGCACTGCCGTGCATGCGCGAGCCGACGATCTCGCAGCTCCACGGGGGTGCCGGGTACGCGGTGAAGGCCGCCGTTCCCCGCAGCCGCCTGCCGCTGGTGATCCCGGAAATCAAGGCCCGCGGCGGCACCGACGTCATCGTCACCCAACCCATCCAGATCATCCCGTGAGCACACCAATGACCAGCCTCAAGGCTCGTGTGGATGCGAAGCCGTACAGCAAGGGCCCTTCGTTCGCGGGAATCGACCTCTGGCTCGACGCCAACGAGGGTGCGCCGATCCTCACCGACGCGGAGATCGGCGCGGCGGCGGCGCGGGCGTGTGTGCGCCGATACCCGGATGCCTCGGCGCTCGAGCGCGACATTGCGGAACGACTCGGTGTGTCGCTGGGACGGGTGGTAGTCACCGCCGGAGGCGATGAAGCGATCGACCGCGTCTGCCGCGGATTCGTTGGCGCGGGCGACGAAGCCGTCATGGCGACACCGACGTTCGAGATGATCGGCCGCTACGTTCGCGCGGCGGGCGGCGTCGTTCGCGGCGTGCGGTGGGACGGGCCGGAGTATCCCGTTGGAGCGGTGGTGGGGGAGGTGACGGATCGAACCGCGCTCGTTGCTGCGGTGTCACCGAACAACCCGACGGGCGGCGTGGTGCGCGCGGGTGACGTTGTGGCGTTGAGCCGCGCGGCACCCCGCGCGGTGCTGCTCGTGGATCTCGCGTACACGGAGTTCGCCGATGAGGATCTGACGCCGCTCGCGCTCGAACTGCCGAACGCGGTGATCGTGCGAACCTTCTCGAAGGCGTACGGGCTCGCCGGGCTGCGCGTTGGGTACGCGGTCGCGTCGGAGGAGATCGCGGGTGTGCTGCGTGCCGCGGCAGGGCCATACGCGGTGTCGGTGGCGAGCGTGGAGGTGGCCAGGGCTGCGCTCGAGATTGGTTCCACGAGGCTCGCGGGGAATGTCGCGCGGGTGCGGGAAGAACGACGCGAGCTGCGGGAACTGCTGACGGCGCGTGGCGCGCAGGTCATCGCAAGTCAGGGGAACTTCGTGCTCGCGCGGGGCGTGGATGCGGAGCGCGTGTGGAGCGAGCTTGGGCGGGTGGGCATAGCCGTCCGGAAGTTTGCGAGCGACGAACTGAAGGGTTGTCTGCGGATCGGCTGTCCTGGCGACGAGCGTTCGTTCGCCAGAGTGAAGCGTGAGATCGCACGCATCATGGAGTGTGGCGCATGAGAACGGGCACTGTGGAACGGGTGACCAATGAGACGCATGTGCGAGCGGCCGTGGTGCTCGACGGTCGTGGCGAAGCGAAGGTCAGCACCGGGATTGGTTTCCTCGATCACATGCTGGGTGCGCTCTCGAAGCACTCGGGGATCGACATCGAGCTCGAGTGCCGGGGCGATCTGGAGATCGACGACCACCACACGGCGGAGGACTGCGCGCTGGTGCTGGGTGCCGCGATCGACAAGGCGCTCGGCGAGCGTGCGGGGATCGTGCGGTTTGGATCGGCGTACGCGCCGCTGGACGAAGCGCTCGCGCGGGCGGTGGTGGATCTTTCGGGGAGACCCTTCGCGGTGGTGCAACTGGGACTCACGCGGGAGATGCTTGGCGCAATCGCGTGCGAGAACCTCGTTCACTTCTTCGCGTCGCTGGCGGTTGCCATGAGGGCGGCGATCCACGTTGACGTGATCCGCGGCGAGAACGACCACCACCGTGCCGAGGCGGCGTTCAAGGCGCTCGCGCTCGCGCTGCGCGACGCGGTGACCGTGCGGGGCGGCGGGATCCCGAGCACGAAGGGAGTGCTGTGACATGGGGCCAGTGGTAATCGTCGCGACGGGCGTCGCGAACACGGCCTCGGTGCGGGCCGCGTTTGCGCGCCTCGGTGTGGCGTGCGAACTCTCCGCCGACGCCGAGCAGATCGCTCGGGCCAAGGCGGTCGTTCTCCCGGGGGTTGGATCGTTCGCATCGGGAATGGCCGCACTCGGCCAGGGCGGGATTCGAGAGGCGATCGTGGAGAGACTCGAGCGCGGCACGGCAACGCTCGCGATCTGCCTCGGGATGCAGTTGCTCTTCGAGGCGAGCGAGGAGAGCCCGGGTGTGCGGGGCCTCGGCGTTGCGAGGGGCACGGTGCGTCGGTTCGACGGTGCGCTGCGGGTTCCGCAGATGGGGTGGAACTCGGTTCGTGCGGACGATGCGTGCCGCGTGCTGCAGAGCGGTAGCGCGTACTACGCCAACTCGTTCAGGGTCGCTGTGGCACCGGAGGGCTGGAACGCGGCGATCAGCGAGTACGGTGGCGGATTCATCGGGGCGATCGAGCGAGCGGGGAGCCCCGCTGTTGTTGCGTGTCAGTTTCACCCTGAGCTCTCGGGCGCGTTCGGCGCGGCCCTGCTGAATCGCTGGCTGGTCGCGGCGCGGGAGGTTGTGCCATGCTGATGCGACGAGTGATCCCGTGTCTTGACGTGAGAGGTGGGCGTGTCGTGAAGGGGGTGAAGTTCCAAGGACTTCGCGACGCCGGCAACCCCGCCGAGCTCGCGGGACGCTACGAGGCCGAGGGCGCAGACGAGCTGACGCTGCTCGACGTGAGCGCGACGCCTGAGGCTCGCGGCGCCGCGGTGGCGACCGTTGCCTCGGTTCGCGCGGTGCTCGGGGTGCCGCTGACTGTTGGCGGAGGCGTCAGAAGTGCGGACGACGTCGCGCGGCTGCTCGATGCGGGTGCGGACAAGGTCGCGGTGAACACCGCCGCGACTTCGCGCCCGGAGTTGCTCGTCGAGTGCGCGAGACGCTTCGGAGCGCAGTGCATCGTGATCGCGATCGACGCGAGGCGCGACGGCACGGGATGGAACGTGGTCGTGCGGTCTGGGTCCGAGGGTACGAAGCTGGATGCGCGGCAATGGGCTCTGCACGCCACGGAGTACGGCGCGGGCGAGGTGCTGCTCACGAGCTGGGATCGCGACGGAACGCGCGAGGGGTACGACCTCGAGCTCCTACGCGCGGTGTGCGCCGAGGTGCGTGTGCCCGTGATCGCTTCGGGCGGCGCGGCGAACCCGGGCCACCTGAACGATGCGCTGGAAGCGGGGGCCGACGCGGTCCTCGCGGCGTCGATCTTCCACGATGGCGAGTACACGGTTGGTGAAGTGAAGCGAGAGCTCGCGAAGCGCGGGCGGGAGGTTCGGTTGTGATTGTTCCTTCGATTGATCTGATGGGTGGACAGACGGTGCAGCTTGTCGGCGGACGCGAGAAGGCCCTGGACGCCGGCGATCCGCGGGTGATCGCGGAACGCTTCGCCGTGGCCGGTGAGATCGCGGTGGTGGACCTCGACGCTGCCATCGGCACCGGATCGAACGCGGAACTGATGCGGAGCCTGCTCGAGATCGCGCCGTGCCGCGTTGGCGGCGGGATCCGGGATGTGAACACCGCCATTGAATGGCTCGACGCGGGAGCGACCAAGGTTGTGCTCGGCACCGCGGCGCGGCCGGAGGTGCTGCGCGAACTGCCGCCCGCGCGAGTCATCGCCGCGCTCGACGCATTCAACGGCGAAGTCGTCGTGAAGGGATGGCGGGAGGGCACCGGGGAGTCGATCCTGGAGCGGATGCGACGGCTCGAGGGCCTCGTCGGCGGATTCCTCGTGACATTCGTCGAGCGCGAAGGGCGGATGCAGGGAACGAACTTCGACCTCGTGCCGGAACTCGTGCGTGCCGCGGCGGGGGCACGCGTCACGATCGCGGGGGGCGTTACGACCGCGCAGGACGTGACCAAGCTCCACGAGATGGGCGCCGATGCGCAGGTGGGCATGGCCCTGTACACCGGGCGGATGGACCTCGCCGACGCGATCGTCGCGCCGATGCGGTCCGACCGTCCCGACGGCTTGTGGCCCACCGTGATCGTCGACGAGAGCGGCGTCGCCCTTGGGCTCGCGTATTCGAACGCCGAGAGCGTGCGTGCCGCGGTGTCGAGGCAGCGCGGCGTCTACCACTCGCGCGGACGGGGACTGTGGGTGAAGGGCGAGACGAGCGGTGACACGCAGCGGTTGCTGCGGATCGACCTCGATTGCGATGCGGACGCACTCCGGTTCGTCGTTGAGCAGCGCGGGCGCGGATTCTGCCACTGCGGCACGCGCACGTGCTGGGCGGATGATCGTGGGCTCGGTGCCGCGCAGCGACGGTTGCGGGACGCGGTTCGCAGCGAGGGGTCGTACACGGCCAGGCTGCTGCGCGATCCCGCGCTGCTGCGGGCGAAGCTCGTGGAGGAGGCCGGCGAGCTCGCGGATGCGGGCACGGATCGAGAAGTGATTCGCGAAGCGGCCGATGTGATGTACTTTGCTCTCGTCGCCATGCAGCGAGCGGGCGTTGGAGTTGCGGAGGTTGAGCGGGAACTGGCACGGCGCGGCTTAAAGATCACGAGAAGGCGCGGCGATGCGAAGGTGCCGCTGGAAAGGAACACATGAACGAGCCGCTTCTCAAACGCGTCCGCCCGGCGGATCTCGGTCGTTTGCGTGCGCCGGTGGTCGACGCCGAGACCGGTCGCGTCACGGGCGAGTTGCTGCGCGCGATCGAGGAGGGCGGTGATGCCGCGGTGCGTGCCGCCGCCGAACGGTTCGGCGATCTGCGTGCCGGTGATCCGATCGTGCGGGATCCGGGGGAGTGTCGGGCCGCACTCGGGAGGCTCAGCGCGGAGAACCGGAGTGTCCTCGAGCGCGTGGCGGATCGGATTCGCGCGTTCGCCTCAGCGCAGCGTGCCTGCCTGCGGGACCTCGATGTCGCCATCCCCGGCGGCCGCGCGGGGCACACCATGGTGCCCGTCGCGATCGCGGGGTGTTATGCGCCCGGTGGTCGGTACCCGCTGCCGTCGTCGGTGCTCATGACGGCGGTCACCGCGCGGGCCGCCGGTGTCGAGCGCGTGTGGCTCGCGTCGCCCCGGCCGACGGATGAGACCCTCGCCGCGGCGGCCATCGCGGGCGTTGACGGTGTGCTCGCGGTCGGTGGTGTACAGGCAATAGGCGCGATGACGTTCGGGCTGTGTGGTGTTCCCGCGTGCGATGTGATCGTTGGTCCCGGCAATCGCTGGGTCACCGCCGCGAAGCAGGCTGTCTCGGCGCGAGTGGGGATCGACATGCTCGCGGGTCCGTCGGAGTTACTGGTGATTGCCGACGAGGGCGCGGATGCGAGCGTCGTCGCCGCGGATCTGTTGGCGCAGGCGGAGCACGATGCGGACGCGGTCCCGATGCTCGTGACGACCAGCGAGGAGCTAGCGCACGGTGTGGAACGTGAGCTCGTGTCCCAGCTCGCCACGTTGCCGACACGCGAGACGGCTCAACAAGCCCTCCGCAACGGCTGGGTGTGCGTGGTGGGGAGTGTCGAGGAAGCGATCGGCGTGAGTGATGCGATCGGGCCCGAGCACCTGGAGATACAGACCCAGCGAGCGGATGAAGTTGCCGCGCGCGTGTCGAACGCCGGAGCGGTGTTCATCGGTGCCGAAGCCGCGGAGGTCTTGGGCGACTACGGCGCGGGCCCGAACCACACCCTTCCGACGTCGGGAACCTCACGGTTTCGCGCCGGGCTCTCGGTGTTCACGTTCCTGCGGGCGCGGACATGGATGACAATCGACGATCCCGATGCGGCGGCGGGAATGAGGGCAGATGCGGTGGCTCTTGCGCGGATGGAGCGGCTGGAGGCACACGCACGGGCGGCCGAAGCGCGCGAACTTCCCCGGGTGTCTGATAGACTGCGCACGTGAGCGCGCAACGCAGGCGACGAAATCCCTCCTGCCTCGATTGCGGGTACGAACTCGACCGCAAGCTGGCATCTCCCGGGAACTGCCCCGAGTGCGGGCGAGCGTTCGATTTCGCGGTTGAGTCGTCGGTGGAAGCGCCGAAGGCAGCGCCGCCGCTCACCTTTGGACAAGCGTTCGCGGTGGTGGCGGTGGTGGCGTTCGCCGCGGCGGTGCCGCTCGCGTTCGTGCACCCGGTCGCCACGTTGTTCGCGATTCCGGTTGCGCTGGGAGCGTGGGCCAACTCGCGAGAGTCGTTCCCGCGCGCCATTTCGTGCGTCGTGCTGCTTTCAGCCGCGGCCGGTGCGGTCGTGCTGGTGGGCGGCGCGAGCGCGGGTGAGGCCACGAAGGTCGTGGTGCTGTCGTGCGGCCTCTCGGTCCTGCCGTTCGGCATCGGCTGCGTCGTTGCGCCGTGGGTTGAGGGCTTGGTGGTGCGAATGGCGCGCAAGCATTCGGAGCCAGGCGAAACCTGACGGATGGTTCGCGCCGCTTACGGTTCTTCAGGCCGCTTCCAACCCGCGTCCTTGTCACGCTCGAGCATCACCACGCTCTGCTTCGAGCACCGCTTGCAGATGAACTTCTCCGCCCGCAGCGGGCTCCGCCAGATCGGGTCGCCGTTCTCCGCGAGGCATAACTGGCACACGTCCTTCGCGGGCGCGGGCTCGCCTTCGTTCGCGTACCAGAGCGACACGAACGACGCCGAGAGGCACTGCCCGCAGATCAGGCTCCCGCGGTGCCCTTCGACCATTGGACGCTCCGGCGCGTAGCAGCGCTCGCAGAAGTCGCAGATGAAGTCCTCCGCCGCCATGTTCTCAGGATCACTTCCGGGACGGTGCATGTTCAGGTCGCCTCGTGTCCACGCCAGAGTGCGCGGTACGCATCGCATCGCTCCAGCAAGTCCTTGTGTGTGCCGTGATCCGCGAGCCGCCCGTTGTCCATCACGAAAATGTGGTCGCACGAGAGGATCGTCGCCTGCCGGTGCGCCACGATGAGACACGTCCGCCCCGCGCCGAACTCGCCGATCGCCTGCGCCAGGTGCATCTCGTTCTCCGCGTCGATCATGCTCGTCGCCTCGTCCATGATCAGAATCGACGGGTCCCGCAGCAGCGCCCTCGCGATACTCAGCCGCTGCCGCTGACCACCCGAGAGGTTCAGCCCCTGCTCTGTCACGGGCGTGTCGTACCCCGACGCCAGCGCCGAGATGAAGTCGTGCGCACGCGCCAGCTTCGCCGCCGCGATCATCCGCTCGTCGCTCACCGCGCCCTCCGCGCCGTATAGGATGTTCGAGCGGATCGTCCCGCGGAACAGCGTGACCTCCTGCGTCACCACCCCGATCTGCTCCCGCAGGCTCCGCACGCTCACCGTCCGGATGTCCGTGCCGTCGACCAGCACCCGCCCCTTGTCCGGATCAAACAGCCGCGGCACCAGCGACAGCAGCGTCGTCTTCCCGCTCCCGTTCCCACCGACAATCGCCACACGCTTGCCGTGCGGTACGGTCAGCGTAACGCCCTGCAGCGCCGGTGCGAGCGCCCCCGGGTAGCTCAGGTGCACGTTCTCGAACGCGATCTCGCGGCAGTGCCGCTGGAGCCGGGGCAGCTTCTCGCCCGGACGCGGGTGGCCCGGCTCCGGTTCAAGCTGCAACAACTGCATCAGCCTGTCCGCCGCGGGTGCGCTCGACTGGATGTCGTTGATGATGCCGGTGAGGGGCTTCAAACTCGCGCCCGCCACCGCGAGCGACGCGATCGATAGCACGAAGCCCGCGGGGCTGATTTCCTTGTTGATGATGAACCGCCCGAGCACCAGCACCATCCCGCACAGCATGAGCACCGTGAGCATCTCGGTCAGCGGGCTCGCGATCGCCTTCGCCGTCCGCAGCTTGTTCAACTCGCGGAGCATCTCGCGGTTCATCCGATGGAACCGTCCCGACTCGTAACGCTCCGCCGCGTGCACCTTCACCACGCGATGCGCCTGCAGACTCTCCGCCGCGGCCGAGTAGAGCCCCGACTGGCTCTGCAGTGTCGCCTGAGACGCCCGCTTGATCTTCTTCCCGAGCTTGCGGATCACCTGGTACAGCAGCGGCGTAATCGCGAGCGCCACCAGCGTCACCCGCCAGTTGTACGCCAGCGCCACCGTGAGCCCCGCCACACCCTTCGCCACCTGCAGCACCGCCTTCGACAGCAGGATGCTCAGCCCGTTCGTCAGCACGCTTGTGTCGTTCACGATCCGGCTGATCGTGTCCGTCGGCCCGCTCGAGATCAGCGACCGCAGTGGCGACCGCAACGCCGCGTGAAACGCCCGCTGCCGGATGCTCGTCACCGTCCGGTTCACCACCGTCTGGCCCAGGTACCCCTGCAGAAACGTTGTCGCCGCTCCGAAGATCGTCAGCGCCGCCAGTGTCGACATGATCCACACCAGCGACACGAACGGATCCGACGGCAGCTCGCTCCGGAGGAACTCCGGGATCGTCAGCCACTCGCCGATCGACCACGGGATCGACTCCGAGTTCCGCAACCCCTCGTTCCACGTCGTCGCGAGTTGGTCCAGCCCCTTGGCCTCCCCCAGAATCGCGTCCATCACCGGCTTTGCGCCGAGCATCCCCGCGCCCAGCGTCCCCGACGAAAGCACGATCATCACCATCGCCGCGATGAGGTACCGCGAGTGGCCGAGCATGCTCCGTGCAAATGTCCAGAATGCCGTCATGAGGAACGGTGAGTATCTCACACCCGCCCCTCCGTCTCCACTCGATGCGAAAGACTCCTTGTGTCCGGTGGCTGTTTGGGCCGCCCCGGGCCGACGCTATACTTCCCCTCATCCATGACGGCCATCGCACCCACAACGACTCATTCACCGGCCTCGGTTCCCGCCAAGGTCGCCCCCGCACGCACCGGTCCCTGGAAAGTGGCCGTGGTCATGCCGTGCTTCAACCGCCGCGAAGACTGCGAGAAGCTCCTCGGCGACCTCGCCAAGCAAAAGCTGCCGAACATCCAGATGTGGGGCGTCGTCGTTGACAACGCGTCCACCGAACCCCTCTCCACCATGCGGGTCCCCGAGGGCCTCGACATCGAGTTCGTGCGCTCAGAGAAGAACACCGGTGGCTCCGGCGGCTTCAACCTTGGCATGAGCTACGTCCTCGCTGGCCAGGGCCTTACCGGCACGTTCGGCCCCCCCGACTTCCTCTGGTGGCTCGACTCCGATGCCCGCGTCTCCCGCGCCGCCCTCCGCGAACTCGTCCGCGTCATGGCCCGCTGCCCCCACGTCGGGGCCGTTGGCTCCGCGCTCTGCGACACCGGCACCGGTCGCATGTGGGAATGCGGCGGCCGTATCGACAAGAAGCACGGCGCGTTCCACGTCGCCGCCGCCGGCGATGTCGATCGCCGCTTCACGATCAAGGCCCACTACGTCGCCGCCTGCTCCGCCCTCGTCCGTCGCGAAGCCATCGAACGCACGGGGCTCTTCCCTGACAACTTCATCTACTACGACGACGTCGACTGGTGCATCCAGATGACCGCCAAGACCGGCCTCAAGGTCCGCGGTGCCCCGCGCAGCCGCGCGTACCACCCCCCCGGTGACCGCCGGTACGCCCTCTGGACCCGCTACTACAACGCCCGCAACTGCTTCTCACACATGGAAGTCATGAAGCTCGGCGGTATCGCCCGCTTCAATCGCGCCATGATCGAGGTCCGCCGCGCCGTCGCCCAGACCATGATGGGCCTCGATGAACTCGCCGATCTTCACATGCGCGGACTCCGCGACGCCGTCGCCGGAAAGTTCGACCAGGTCGAACCCAAGCACGTCATGAAGCCCCTGGGCTTCAAGCCCCACGCCACCCTCCCGGACACCGTCCGCGAGCAACTCGCCCGCTTTGGTCCAAACGCCACCCTCTTCGTCCACCCCCTCCTCAAGAGCCACATCGCCGGCCTCGAGGTCTTCCGCCGAAACCTCAAGCTCCTCTCGTTCAACTGGCCCGCCGACTGGAAGCAGTGGCGCCGCCGCGGGCTCGGCGGTCACCTCCTCCGCGACTCCGCGGGTGCCCTCTGGCGCGCCCTCGTCAGCCGCACCGCTGATGTCGCCGTCGTCCCCACCGGATGGCCCACCTCCTGGTTCCGGGGCAAGGTCCTCATCGAGATCACCACCGAGGGCTACCTCATCCGCGAACCCCGCACGATCCCCACCTTCACCAAGGCCCTCCGCATCTTCCGCCAAGGCCTCTCCCTCGCCTTCAAGGTCGCCGCTCGCTCACCCGGCATCCGCCCCTTCGTCCCCGCCCCCAAGCCCGGCGTGCGCGCAGAGTCGCAAATCGAAGCGAAGCCCTGACCTCGTGCCCGGTCTCAGCGCCATCGTCCTCTCCTTCAACCGGCGCGACGCCCTCCGCTCGACGCTCCGCCACCTCCTCGACACCCCGGCCATCGACGAGATCATCGTCGTCGACAACGCATCCTCCGACTCCAGCGCCGACGCCGCACGTGCCCTCCTCGGCACCCGCGGCCGCGTCATCGCCCTCACGTCCAACACCGGCGTCGCCGCCTTCAACACCGCCGCCGCCGCCGCCACCCGCGACCTCCTCCTCATCCTCGACGACGACTCCTGGCCCGACCCCGCATCCCTCGACCACGCGATCGCCGCGCTCCACGCTGACCCCCGCGCCGCCGCCGTCGCCCTCTCACCCAAGCACCCGCGCACCCTCCACCTCGAGTGGCCGCACGCGCACTCCCCCTCCGACACCTTCCCCATGATGGGATGCGGCAACCTCGTCCGCGCCGAAGCCTGGTCACACGCAGGTGGCTACGAACCCAGCTACTTCCTGTATCGAAACGACGCCGACCTCGCCCTCACCCTCCTCGGACTCGGTCGCCGCGTCCTCTTCCACCCGCAGTGGATCGTCTGGCACGACAGCCCCGCCGCGGCATCAAAGAGCGACCGCTGGCTCCGCCTCGCGACCCGCAACTGGGTCTGGATGGCCCGCCGACACGGCCGTGGGTTCTGGAAATGGGCCGGCATCCTGCTCGGCTTTGCCAAGGCGATGATCCACGCCGGCCAAGACTCCGCCCGCACGCAGCTCGTCGCCGAGGGACTCCGGGAAGGTCTCTACTCCGCACCGCCACCCTGCCCCGCTCGGCCAAACGGCCGATGGTGGCGAGATCTCGTCCTTACCCAACTCCGCAGGCACTGATCACCGGGGCGCGTTCATCCAGCCGTAGGGCTGAATCACGTTGAACCGCCAGTCGTTGTCCGAGATCGAAATCCACGTCGAGTTCAGGCCCTTCGCGTTCACGTAGAGATCAAGACCCTCAAAGTCGACGTTGCGGTTCCGGTAGATCCCGTCCCCGTCCTTGCCATCGCTCCCGAGTTCCTTCGCCAGCCGGGCCGACGCATCGAGGAAACCGATGTGCCCGCTCCGCGAGTGCCGCGAGGTCAGCTGATCCTCGTTGCCGAACATGCCGTCGCGGTACTGCTGGTTCCAGATGATCGTGCTCTCTTCGAAGTAGATCGGCACGTGATGGAACTGCTGCACCTGCGGGGCAACACCAGCCGGCAGGATCCGCGTCGCGCTGTTCCCGTTCGGGGGAATCCACCCCACCATCGGCTTCGACGAGAGCTTCACGCCCTCCGTCTCGTCCAGCATCGTGTAGTCAAAGTTCACGCCGCTGCGGCCGCCGAAGAAGTTGTCACGCTCCGCCACGTTCGCGCTCGCGTTCTGCCGACGGTTCGATGCACACTCAGCGATCGTGTGCGCGTTGTCCACGTAATCAAACAGCAACCCCGGCCGCCGGATCGTGTTCTCGACCCGCTGCGCCCACAGCGCCACGTTCCGGTCCGCCGGATCCGGCTGGCTCTCGGGCGGCCAGAACCGCTGGCCCGCCGCGTTTCGAAACGCCACCGGCCAGATCTGCTCCTTGTAGTCCTGCGCGTAGTTCGCCGCGGCACCCACGATCTGCCGCATGTTCGAGAGACACTTCACCGTTCGCCCCGCCTCGCGCGCCTTTCCCAACGCGGGCAGCAAGAGCCCGATCAGCAGCGCGATGATCGCGATCACCACCAAGAGCTCGATCAACGTAAACCCGTTTGTGCGTGCGTGGCGCATGGACTTCCTTTTCGTGCTCTCGGGGTTCGAACCAACTCACCGAACCCCACGCGGCCGAGATCGGACAGAACGTCCCTCGCCCGGATCCTTAGTCTACATCGGCCCGTCCTCCCCGCCAAGCCCATCCCGTCTTCAACACCCCATCCACCTCCCTGATCCAAATGCATGCCCAATGCCGATATTCACTCGGCGACCCCCGCGGTTGCAAGGAGTTCTCTCATGGGCCTCATGCTGTTCGTACTTAGTTTGGTCATCGCCGTCCTCCTCCTCGCCTCCACCGTCAAAGTCCCAGCCGGTGGCCCTCGCAAAGGAATGGCGATTCTGGCCCTTCTCGTCATCATTGCCGGCGCGGCAGTCAGCTCCGTCACCTACGTCCCCTCCGATAAGGTCGGTATCGTCAACAAGAACGCCCTCGGTGGCTCCCTGAAAGACGGCAAGATCATCGCTGTCAACGGTGAAATGGGCGTCCAGGCCGACGTCCTCCCCCCCGGCTGGCACTTCGGCTACTGGCCGGTCATCTTCTCCGTCCGCAACGTCGACCTCATCCAGGTCCCTTCCGACAAAGTTGGCCTCCTCGAGGCCGCCGACGGCCTCCCCCTTCAAAGCGACCAGCTCTTCGCCCCCGACTTCGAGCCCGATCAGTTCCAGCAGATGCTCGACGCCCGCTACTTCCTCACCACCGGCAAGGGATTCAAGGGCAAGCAGGCCTCCGTCCTCAAGCCCGGCAAGTACCGCATCAACTCCGAGCTCTTCCGCGTCACCATGAAGGACCAGACCGAGATCAAGCCCGGTGAAGTCGGCGTCCTCAAGGCCAACTACGGCAAGCCCCCCAGCGTGATGGTCAAGACCTTGGTTCCCTCCGCCGACAAGCCCGATCCCGGTGCCGCGCCCGTCGAGGAGACCCTCATGTTCGCGAAAGAGGGTGAGATGGGACTCCGCGCCGAGGCACTCCCCCCCGGTAAGTACGCCCTCAACACCGACGCCATCAACGTCACCGAAATGTGGTCGACCCAGATGATCGCCCACTACACCGCCGCCGCGTCCACCAACCCCGTCTCCAAGACCGACGGTTCCGTCTCCAGCGCCAGCAGCGAAGAACGCGAGATCACCGTCCGGACCAGCGACGGCTTCACCTTCCCCGTCGACGTCCGCGTCGAGTACCTCGTCGAGCCCAAGAACGCTCCCCTTGTCGTCGCCAAACTCGGCAACGACGAGGACGACCGCTTCCGCAACGCCCTGAACTCCGCCGTCCGGGCCATCTTCCGCAACAACGCCGAAGGCGTGCGTGCCCTCGACTACGTGCAGCAACGCGCCCGCCAGGAATCCCAGTCCCTCACGATGCTCAAGGCCCAGATGTCCCGCTTCGGCGTCACCGTGACCGCCGTCCGCATCGGCAACGTCGGCGATGAAAAGAGCCTCGGTACCCTTCTCAAGACCCAGACCGACCGCGAAATCGCCAAGCAGGAACAACTCACCTTCCAGGAACAGCAGAAGGCCGCCGAGCAGAAGAAGGAACTCAGCCGCGTCACCCAGGAAGCCGACGAGGAGAAGAAGCTCGCCACCGCCGCCTACGAAGTGAAGATCGCCGACGAAACCCAGAAGCGCAAGGTCATCGAGGCCAAGGCCGAAGCCGAAGCCACCAAGATCAAGGCCACCGCGCAGTCCGAGGCCTACAAGCAGATCGCCGAACAGATCGGCAAGAGCAACGCCGCCCTCATCGAGATCCTCAAGGTCATCGGCGAGCAGAAGATCCAGATCACACCCAGGGTCATGGTCTCCGGCTCCGCCGACAATGCCACCGCCAGCGCGCTCTTCGGCACCATGCTCGACCGCATCGTCGCCGAAGACCCCGACGCCCCCGCTTCACCCCCTGCAACCCCGGCCAAGACCCCCAAGTAACACCCCCAAACACGACTCTGAACTCCCGAAGCCGGCGAACCTCCAGGATCGCCATCTGTTCGGTGTGGGCCCGCTCCCCGCGCCCCTCCAGGCCCACCGCCAGCCCGGAATTCCGACCCTCCACCCCCTATTCCACTCGCCCCGGCCTTGGGACGTGCCACAATTCGATCCGCCAGCGGCGATCACACAACCGACGCCCCACGGCTGTCGTATGTCCTAGCAGGAACCAGGAAAACGAGAGATGTCAACCAACACCCACGCCAGCACCCGTTCGTCCCTTTTGAACCGCCTCCTCCTCGGTGCCGGTTCGGCCGAACCCCTCGCCCAGCTCGAAGCCAGGGCCCTCCTCAGCGTCAACATCGTTGACGACATCAGCGACATCACCGTCGACCGCAACCACGGCCCGACCATCGTCGACCTCACCAACCGATACGACGACACCGACATCAGCGTCGCTCGCTTCGAGTCCAACCTCGGTGACTTCGAGGTCATGCTCTACGACTCCCAGAAGCCCCTCACGGTCGCCAACTTCTGGCGCTACGCCGATGCCAACCTCTGGGACAACTCCATCATCCACCGCTCGGTCTCCAACTTCATCGTCCAGGGCGGCGGCTACTCCAACGCCTCCGCCTTCCTCGACATTCCCGCCTTCCCCGCCGTCACCAACGAGCCCGGTATCTCCAATACCCGCGGCACCATCGCCATGGCCAAGCTCGGCGGCAACCCCAACAGCGCAACCACCGAGTGGTTCTTCAACCTCGGCGACAACAGCGCCAACCTCGACAACCAAAACGGCGGCTTCACCGCATTCGGCCGCGTTCTCGACAGCGGCATGGAAGTCGTCGACGACATCGCCGCCGTCTCCAGGTACAACGTCGAATGGCTCGAAGGCGCCTTTACCGACATCCCCCTCCGCTCCTACACCGAGGGAAACCTCCCCGGTACCAACAACACCGTCGCCTTCTCCAACATCGGCCGCAGCTCCGATGTCACCTACACCGTCTCCGTCGGCAACGCCGCGCTCGTCAACGCCACCGTCATCAGCGGTTACCTCAACCTCACCTACGGCGCAGGCCAGACCGGTTCGACCACCGTCACCGTTCGAGCCACCTCCCGCAACAGCTCCGCCTTCGTCGAAGACACCTTCAACGTCACCATCAACGAGATCGCAGACGCCACCCCGACCGCCGCCCTCGTCTCCCTCAACCTCAGCGACAACGCCACCAACGAGTTCAACTCCAAGCTCCGCGCCACCTTCCGCATCAACAACTCCGCCAGCGTCGTCCCCACCTCCATCGGTTCCGGTGACGTCGTCCTCCTCGGCCCCAGCGGCTACTGGCAGCCCGGCACCCTCGTCGGCCTCCCCGAGCAGCAGAACAACTCCCTCCTCGTCACCTTCGACTTCCCCGCCCGCTCCGGCAACTGGGATTCCACCGACAACGGCAACTACGGCCTCCGCTTCCTCGCCGGCACCATCTCCGTCGTCGGCGGCGGCACGATGGCCGTCCAGAACGTCTGGTCCAACTTCCTCTGGTTCAACTCGCCCACCGTCGAACTCGTCTCCGAATCCGTCACCGATGGCGGTCCAAGCTTCGACGTCACCGTCCGCTACCGCGACAACGCCGGCTCCTCCATCGGTATCTCCTGGGGCAGCATCGGTTCCGGCGACGTCACCCTCACCCAGGGCACCGAGTCGATCACCGGCTCCCTCGTCACCCGCTCCGTCCCCGCCGCCGGCCAACTCCTCGCCACCTACCGCTTCGCAGCCCCAGATAACTTCTGGGATCAGGCCGACAACGGCGGCTGGGCCCTCCGCGTCGTCGCCTCCCAAGTCTTCGACCTTCAAGGCTTCCTCGTCGCTCCCCGCACCCTCCGCACCTACAACCTCTTCTTCAATACGCCTACCCCAGAAATGACCAACTTCACCGCCCCCAACGGCAGCGCCGCCGCCTCCATCACCATGAAGTACTCCGCCGCGGGCACCAACACCCTCAGTTGGGCCGGCCTGGGCGATGGAGATCTCGAACTCCGCGGGCCCAGCGGCTTCGTCGGGGTCGCCTCCCTCGTCTCGCGTTCCGCCACCCAAGTAGGTGGTCGCTGGCAGTACACCGTCACCTACTCCATCGCCGCCCCTGGTGGCACCTGGAACTCCGCCGATAACGGCTTCTACGACCTCTGGATCCGACCCAACGAGGTGTTCAGCTCCAATGGCATCCCCGTTCCGACCCGGTCCGTTGCTTCCGGGAACCTCTCCTACTAAGACAGACCAGACACCTCGCTTTTGGCCCCCCCAGGCGGGTCCTTTGCCGTTCCCGGGGTGATTGCCCTTGGGTCCATGAAAAGCAGGGGATTGCACTTGGACACCAGGGGCCCCCGCCCGCGTATCAATAAGGAAGGGGACACCACCGCCCCTCAGGACGCCCGCACATGACCACTCGCCTCGCCTCCATCCACTCCCGCCTCGCCCGCCTGCTGAACTCCGCTGGCGCCGCCACCCCCCTCGATCACCTCGAGCCGCGCCAGTTGCTCAGTGCCGCCGTCGTGGACGACTTCGACGACCTCACGGTCAACCAGAACGCCCCGGGCACGATCATCGAGCTGGCCGGGCGGTTCGACGACACCAACCTGACCGGAACGATCATCAAGTTCCAGTCCGTCATGGGCACCTTCTACGCCCAGCTCTTCGACTCGCTGACGCCCAACAACGTCACCAACTTCCTCCGCTACGCCGACGGCAACCTCTTCGACAACACCATCATCCACCAGAACGCCAAGAACCAGAACGGCCAGTCCCTCTACCTCGTCGGCGGCGGGTTCGGCAACGCCCCGACCTACACCACCGTCCCGACCTTCCCCCCGGTCCTCATCGAGCCCGAGGTTTCCAACGTCCGTGGCACACTCGCCGCCGCGAAGGTCGGCGACGCCCAGAGCTTCTCGCTCAACCAGTGGTTCGTGAACGTCCGCGACAACACGTACCTCAACACCGCCAACGGCGGGTACACGGTCTTCGGCCGCATCATCGGCGACGGCATGTCCGTCGTCGACGCCATGGCCGCGGTGTCCACCTACAACGTCGACGGCCTCAACCCGTCGTTCACCTCCACGCCGCTCCGCAACTACACCCTCCCCAACTTGCCCACCACGGACAACACGGTCTCGTTCTCCGATATCGGCCGGGCATCCAAGTTCACGTACTCCGTGACCGCCGCCGACCCGACCCTCGTCTCCGCCCAGATCATCGACGGCCGTCTGAGCCTGTCGTACATCGCCAACCGCAGCGGCACCACGACGGTTACGGTCCGCGCGACCGCCGTGGACAGCACTACCGGCACCCCGAACTTCATCGAAGACACCTTCACCGTCAACGTGGTCCCCGTCCCGCCGACACTCGGCGGGGTGGACGCGCGGAACTCGGTCGTCGGGCAGTCGGGCACGATCACGCTCAAGGCCGAGAACGCACTCGACAGCGACCGTCGCGTAGAGAGCGTGCAGTACTGGTTCGATCTCGACGCCAACGGAGCGTTCGACGCGACCCGTGACCAGCTCGTCGCCACCAGCACCGACCGCGTCAACGACTTCCGCGCCACCTTCCAGGCCGCGGGCTTCGGCCTCGGTTCCCACCGGTTCTTCGGCCGCGCCGTGGACAGCGACAGCCTCTTCAGCAACGTGGAGAGCACCGTGGTCCGCGTCGAGCCTTTCGCGCCCACCGTCGGCAGCGTGAAGGCCAGCGTCGCCGTGCTCCCCTCGGCGGGCACGCCCATCGTCCTCACCTCCAGCAGCGTCCGCGACCGCGACGGCACCATCACCTCCGTCCAGTACTACCTCGACAACGGCGACGGCACCTTCGACGCCACCTCGGACACGCTGCTCGGCTCGTCCAACACGGCCTCGAGCAAGTACTCGGTCAGTGTGGACACAACCTCGTTTACTCCCGCGACCTACCGGTTCTACGCCCGAGCGCTCGACAACGCGGGCCTGTTCTCCGATGCCGCGACGACCACCGTCCGCATCAACGCCGCGCCCACCATCGGCACGTTCGACGCCTCCAGCGACTCCGCCGAGCGCGTCTCGACCTTCGACCTCATCGCGACGAATGTCGCCGACGACATTCTCGTGAAGTCCGTCGAGTTCTGGCGCGACGTGGACGGCGACGGTGCGCTCAACACCGCCATCGATCGTCGCGTCGGTGCCGGCAAGCGCAACGCCCAGGGCGCTTGGACCGCCCGCATCTCCACCAAGGGCTACACCCTCGGCGACACCACCTTCTTCGCGGTCGCGGTCGACAACAACACCGGCCGCTCCGTCGCCGCCGAAACCGTCGTCACCATCACCAACGCCGCGCCAACCATGACCTCCGTCGCCGCCAAGCCCGCGATCATCGCGAACCTCGGCGACAACGTCACGCTCTCCGGCAAGTCGCCCAAGGACAAGGACGGCACCATCGCCAACGTCCAGTACTTCCTCGACGACGGCGACGGCACCTTCGAGTCCGAGACCGACGCATTCCTCGGCGAATCGACCTCCCGCGGCTTCTCGCTCGTCACCTCCACCAGCACCTTCGTGGTCGGCCTCAACACCGTCTTCGCCTGGGCCACCGACAACAGCGGCGCCCACTCTTCCGCCGTGAGCGTGCAGGTCCGCGTGAACGCCCGTCCGACCATCGACACCATCACCGTCCCCGATACCTCCGTGCTCAACGGCGCGCCCTTCACCATCGCCGCGAGCGGTGTGACCGACTCCGACGGCACGGTCAGGACCGTCGAGTTCTTCATCGACCTCAACGGCGACGGCGAGTTCCAGACGACGGACAGACTGCTCGGCAAGGGCCGCCTCGGCGCCGCCGGGGTCTACAGCCTCACCACCAGCATCCGCAACTTCACCGCCGGCCCCCGCTCGATCTTCGTCCGCGCCACCGACGCCCAGAGGGGCGTGAGCACGATCACCGAGGGCGAGATCCTCATCGGCTGATCGTCTCTCCCGTCACACGCTCCGATGCCTCACGCTTTCTGTGAAAGAAGTGCGCCGCCCTTGGCGGTCCGCGCACGCCTCTTTCGCTTCTTGTCGTGAGGTAAAGCCATGAACACCCGGTTGCTCGTCCAGCTCATCACACTCCTTCCCGCCGCCGCGATCGCACAACCCATCCCGGTCGTCAACCACAGCTTCGAGTCAGACCCGGCTCCCCCCAACTTCTGGACGATCCGCATACCCGCGGGCTGGTCGCTCTACGACCCCGCCGGAATCGTCGACCAGAACCGCGACGCCGTCGGGTGCCTCAACCCCACCAGCAGCACCTTCTTCCCCGCGGGCGCCCCGCTCGACACCCACGTCGCGCTCATCTACCTCGAAGGCGACCGAGGCGGCGGACACGTCGGTCTCCGGCAGAACCTCCCAGCCCAACTCACGCCCAACACCACCTACACCCTGCGCGCTCAGGTCGGCAACATCGCCTCCGGCATCGCCGCACCGCCCTTCAACTTCTTCTTCGATCTCGACGGCTTCTCCGGGTACGCGGTGCAGCTGCTCGCCGGCGGTGTGGTCGTCGCGGAGGACTTCAACTCGCTCTTCACCCAGATCCCCGAAGGCGAGTTCCGCGAGACCACCGTCACACTCAACGTCGGCGCGACCCACCCGCGCCTGGGTCAGCAACTCGCCATCCGCCTTGTCAACCTCAACATCCCCGGCACACCCGCCGAACCAGGCATCGAAGTGGACTTCGACGACATCCGCCTCGACGCCAGCCCGCGATGCCTCGGCGACTTCGACGCCAGCGGCGGGGTCGACGGCGATGACGTCATCGCGTTCTTCGCGGTGTGGGACGCGGGCGATCCCGCCGCCGATGTCAACGGCGACACCGGCGTTGATGGCGACGACGTGATCCTGTTCTTCTCACGCTGGGACAACGGCTGCTGAGCCTCACTGCGGCTTCGGCGCCGCCAGTGGCTCAATGTCCACCACGCTCTCGTCACCGACCTGCCACCCAAACTGCTGATACCCATCCAGCCGCAGTACGAACGTGCGCCCCGCCTCGCTCTCGGCCCGGCAGAAGAACCGCCACGAGGCCAGTTGCCGATTCTGCCCCGGCTCAACGAGCAAGATCTCCTCGAGCGCCGCCGGCCTGATCCGCGCCGAACGATCCGGCGACTCCGCCAGCCGCATCGGCAACGAGACCCGCGTCGTCTGCTTCACGACCTTGGCCCGCACACCCCGGCGCGCAACGCCCTCGCGCTCAATGGCCCCGATGTCCACCAGCAGCGAGTCCGCCACGCTCACGCCCCGAAGCTCACCCGTCGCCAGGTCCACCTCAACGGCCGCGTCCTCCCCGACGCCGATACCCAGTCGCGTCTGCGACTGCTCCAGCGCCGCGACCAACCTCCCGAAACGGTGCCGCTCAAAGAAGTGCGAGTCCGTCATCGCAAGACTCAGCATCCCCATCCCGCGGCCCATCTGGGGCCCCAAAGGCACCTCCGGCCGCTTCTCATCCGTGTCATCATCCGCGCCTCGTTGCGTCCGCGTCGACCGAATCCCCAGCGCCTCCGCGCTCCGCCCGGTGAAGAACATAACCTCGCCCATCATCGCGTCGCCCGCGCTCGTTCCCGCGATCACCCCGCCACGCGTCAGCAGCCGCAGCATCGCCGCCCGCTCCGGCGTGTCCTCCACCCCGTCCGGTCGATACTTCGCCGTGATCCGCTTCTGATCCCCACCCGTGAAGAACATCGCCGACGCCGTATCGATCAACGCCACCGCCTCCGCCGTCCCCGTTTCACGCCCGATCGTCGAGATCTTCGCGTCCGTGCAGTACGCCAGGATCGACTCGGTCTTCCCCTTCGCGTTCTCCGGCTCGTCCCCGCTCGCCGCGGTCGCGATGATGATGTGCGGCTTCCCACCCGGTGCCGCCCGCCGCGCCAGATCGATGAACCGCTCGTACACCGGCTTGTTGTCGTCGTCGAGCCCGCCGCCGATGATCAGCAGCGAGCCGTTGGGCACCACATTGCGCTCGGGAGAAGCGCAGCCCGCGAGAGACACAAACGCCACCAACGCCGCGAGAAGCAGGATGATCCTCATCCGCGGAGTCTACCCGATTCACCTCACCGCGCGCACCATCTCCGCCAGCCGCGAGAGCCCCGCTTCCAGGTTCGCGCGGGGCGGGCCGAAGCTGAACCGAACCATCGACTTCAGGGGTGACTCCCCGGTCCGCAGCCTGCGCGGGTTCACGTCGAAGAACTCCCCGGGCACCGTCAGCACGCGATGCCCGAACGCCGCGCGCATGAACCCTTCCCCGGTGTTCAGCGTCCCCGGCAACCCGGAGACATCCCCCCACGCGTAGAACGTCCCGCGCGGGTCCCCCGGGAACTTCACGCCCAGCGCCGTGAGCGAATCGATCGTCAACTTCTGCTTCGCGGCGAAGTTCACCCGCACCGCCCGCTCGGCCAGTTCCGCCGGCGAGATCTTGAACTTGTGCGCCGCGGTCAACTCGATGTGCACCGGGTCGATCGACGGGAACGTGGTGAGCAGGTCCTCGTACGCGGTGTAGTCCGGCGTGAAGTACCCGAGCCGCACCTTGCTCAGGGTCGCCCCGATCCGCGACAGCGCGAGCCGCCCACCCGCCGCGACCGCGACGTTGTCGATCGTGTACTAGGAGGCCGACCCCGCCCGGAAGAGGCGGTTGTAGTGGTCCGCGATGGCCTGCCGCAACTCGGGAAGTCCCTCGACCGGCCCGTACGCATGGTCCGCGGCATCGATGGTCAGCGAGGCGAACCGAGCGGGTGCGCCCTCCAGGTCCCCGACCTCCGGCTGTCCTTGGCCGAGGTTGGTCCACGCGGGGTCCCCCATGCGGTACCCGACCTTCGCGGCCTCGTTGGTGACGCGGATCACCCCCATGAAGGGGAGTTGGCGAAAGGCACCGGTTTGTTCGGTCATTGGTTGGTGCTCCGTGGCGTGCGGCGGCCGGGTAGCGGGCGGACGGGGGTCTGGGGGTGCGTTGGAGGCCCGAGAATATCACTACCTGTATTGCGAAACCCGGCGGAACAGGTACCCTAGGTGTGGCCCGCCACGACGCGACGCCGCACGCGAGAGGATCCCATCGTGACGGACTTTTGGACCAAAGCCGCGATCGTCGGCGCCTGCGGAATCACCGCGGGTGCGTTCGCGCAGTCGAGCCTCAACCTGGTGATCGACGACCTTGCTCCGTTGGAACTGGGTCAGCACCACGAAGCGGTGGCGGCGGGGTGGGAGTGCGCCCGTGCGTGCGCCTGTCCTCCTCCGTATCCATGCGCCGGACCGTGCCCTGAGGTATGTGTGCCCCCGTGTCTGCGGCCGCTGAGCGGCGTGTTCACCCGGGCCGAGTTGACTCGGGCCGGCGATTTCATCGGTGATGCGGTGCTCGAAGCGGGCTTCGCGGTGCCGGGAGCGACTGCGGGCGCGGTGCTGCGGATTGGGAACCCGGGTGGGCAGGGACGGTCCCAAGCGGTGCTGCGGATGATCGACCCCGGCGGGGATGAAATCGTTGTCGAGGCGTCGGGAGTATGGGTTGCCGGTGGGCCGACCAACTACTTTGACGGCGAGATTCTGTCCGTGAACTTCGTCGACGTAGAGCCGCTTGACGGCAACTTTGACGGCTCGGTGCCGGGTACCGTGGCGCTCTACCCGATCGGCTGCGGCGTGCAGGGGCATATCCAATACTCGTACACCGTGAGTGCCACGGCCTGCAGCCGGGGATCGGTCCTCGTACAGGCCTCGGGGACTCCGGGCTCGTGCGCGGCGGACTTCAACTGCTCGGGTACGGTCGACGGCGACGATGTCGTGGCGTTCTTCGGTCGCTGGGATCTGGGGCTCGCGGACATCAACGGCGACACTCTCACCGACGGCGACGACGTGATGGCCTTCTTCGAGCGGTGGGATGCCGGCTGCTGACCTGTGAGGCGGGTCTCGATTCCCCGTGCAAACGTTGGTATGCTCCCCGTGACGGCGGTTGCCGCGACGGAGGAGGTTTCCCATGAGGCTGATGTCTGTGTTGTCGGTGGTGGTGTGCGCGCCGGGTGCGTTGGCGCAGGTCTTCTTTCAGCCGTTGGGTGATCTGCCCGGCGGTGGGGAGTACAGCGAGGCGTGGGGGGTATCGGCGGATGGCTTGGTGGCGGTGGGGGCGAGCGTGGTGGGGGGGTCTGGGTTCTCACCGGTGATGGATGGGTTCATCTGGCTGGAGGAACTTGGTTTGCAGCCTCTGCTGGGGACGACCAACGGTCCGAGCGTGCGGGCGCATGGTGTTTCGGCCGATGGCTCGGTGATCGCGGGGGTGGCCGACTACGGCGCGTTCAACCCGCTGGGGTCGCAGGCATTCGTGTGGACCGCGACGGGGGGGATGCAACTGATCGGCGATCTGCCGGGCGGGAGTTCTCCGCGAGGGGTGGGGCGAGGGATCAGCGCGGACGGTGGGGTGGTGGTGGGGATCGGGGACTCGGGGCTCGGAACGCAGGCGTGGCGGTACAGCGTGGCGACGGGGGTCTTCACGCCACTGAACGACATCGCGGGCGGGGGGAACGAGTGCTTCGGCTACGCGGTGAGCGACGACGGCCGCGTGGTGGTTGGGGTGGGTCGGGGATCAAACGGAACCCGCGCGGTGCGCTGGGTGGAGGGGACTTTGCCCGAGGTGCTGGGCGTGCTGCCGACGCCCGCCGGGTTCGAACCCAACAGCGCGGCGGAGGCGGTGAACGCGGACGGTACGGTGGTGGTGGGGTGGTCGCGGAGTGTAAACTCGCCCCAGGGGGCCGAGGCGTTCCTCTGGCGGGAGGGGCAGGGGATGATCGGGCTGGGGGACTTGGCGGGGGGCGCATTCCAGAGCTGGGCGTACGGGGTGAGCGATGACGGGAGCGTGGTGGTGGGGCGGGCGTCGATCCAGGGGCCGTGCGGGCCCTTCGGGTGCGGGAGCGAGGGCCGCGCGTTCATCTGGGACGCGACCAACGGCATCCGAGACTTGCAGCAGCTCGCGACGGAGGGCGGGGTGGACTTGACGGGTTGGAAGCTGGTCGAGGCCCGCGGGGTTTCGGCGGATGGCCGGACCATCGTTGGGAACGGGATCAACCCCAGGGGCCTGAACGAGGCGTGGCGGCTCTCGCTCGGCGGGTCGGCCTGCGTGGGCGACTTCACCGGCGACGGCGCGGTGGACAGCGACGACGTGATCGCGTTCTTCGGCGCGTGGGACGCGGGGCTGCCGGGCGCGGACGTCACGCGGGACGGGGGCGTGGACAGCGACGACGTGATTCTGTTCTTCGCGCGGTGGGACGCGGGGTGCTGAGGAAAAACAGAACTTCCCCGGACCAAGAACGGAGCCCGGGGAAGTCGAGTTCTGCTTTCTCGCACGCGGTGTTACGCGGCGGTCCGCGGAGCTTTGCTCCGCAGGCCGAGCAAGTAGCCATCGCCGTCGCGTTCGCAGCGAACGACGATCCCGATATGCCGCGGCCAGACGGTCTTGTCCGGCATGAGCGAGAAGGCTGCACCCGGTGCCACCGGCACCGAGCTCCGCACCCCAAGGCCCGATTCGCTTGCATCGAGCAGGCGAACCTTCAGAATCTTTCCGGGTCCGGCGTCGTCGGTGAACACCGCGACGGCTTCCCCGCCTACATCGTGTCGAGTTGCCCGCCTCCGGTCGAAGCGGAGGGGGTGGTCCTTGCCACCGTGGGAGGTGTTGGTCGTTGGCATTGCCGTCGCGATCCTTCGCGTCGTCATCGATGACATTGCGCACTCCGATCTTGTGTGCGCCGACCAGGTCTTCCAGAGGCTTCCCTGCCACCGGATCAGAACCGGACCATGAAGAAGCTATCGGAGGGCCGAGGGGGGCACTTCAGTCCCGGACCGGAGCGTGGCGGATTTTGGAGCTTCTTTGCCCCATTGGGGTGCAGTCCTTAGACTCTCCCATGCGAAATCCCCTGACCGCGACCGTTGCGTTGGTGACCCTGGCCGCCCTGCTTCCGGCGTGTGCACCCTCGGTGTACTCGCAGAAGTCGGAGAACTCGGGGGTGAAGAAGGCGGCGCCGGTGGTGTATATCTCGGGGTTCCTGAGCGACTACTCGCAACTCAAGCCCAGCCCGATCCACGAGGGGACGTGGTACGAGATGAGCAAGTCTCTGAAGGGTTACACGGGGTTGATCATCGAGAACCCGGTGATGCACGAGCACGCGTACACAAGCGAGGGGCCGGACCCGGCGACGACGCTCGCGCTGACGGAGAAGCTGCGTTCAGAAATGGTGAACACGCTGGGCCAGCAGTTCTCGATCACGGGCCAGCCGGGGCCGCGGGTGGCGGTGCTGCGGATGGCGATCACGCAGGTGGCGAGGTCGCGTTCGCATGATCTTCGCTCGCGGAGGATCGGCGGGGCGGCGGGTGAGCTGGAGATCGTGGATTCGCGGTCGGGGGCGCGTCTCTTCGCGGCGGTTGAAGAGGACTACGCGGCGGATCCGTACGCGAACCAGGCGCAGGATCCGTACCACGACGCGAAGGCGACGTTCATCCACTGGTCTTCACGGATGCTCCGTGCGGTGCGGAACGTCGACACGCTCGCGACGCGGCCGTGATCGCGTCGGATGACAGGAGAGGATGAGCGCGGGGTCAGCCCCCGAGGCCGACTTCTTCTTCGCCGATGGGCGCTTCCTTGATGGCGCGCTGCGTGGCGTTGAGGGGCTTGGGTTCGCCGGCGATGAGTTTCTTTTCGCCGGACCCGGCGTTGATGCTGCGCTCGTGGACGGCGGCGTTGCGGCCGTCCTCGGTGACCTTGTACTGCATGCCGATGGTGGTCTCGGGTTCGCCCTTGAGGAGGCGATTGACGAGTTCGACGCCTTGCATGAGGGTGTGATCGGTGTTGGCGACTTCGTACTTCCACATGCCGAAGCGGCCGCGGGAGTAGATGGATTTTGCCTCGAGCCAGGGGATGACATCGGCGAGGATGTCGTCGCGGTCGACGCTCGGGGTGGGGTAGGAGTAGTCGGCGTAGTAGCACCAGGTGCTGACGATGTTCTTGCGTTCGCCCGGCTCGAGGAGGCCGGCGTTCTCGAGGCCCTTGATGGTCAGCTCGATCATGGCCTCGGGGGACTGGTTGTTCCTGCCGACGGTGGGCTTGGCGTCGCTCTCGCTGGTCTCGCAGAGGAGCGAGTAGTAGTTGTTCTTGTCGGGCGTCATGAACGGCGAGTAGTTGGAGAGGTACGTGACGCGGTAGAACGGGCAGTTGTCTTCGGGGAAGTACATCCAGCTCTTGGTGTCGGGCGTGCCGCCGCCGGGGGTCCGGCTCTTGAGGCCGATCCCGACCATGTAGCCCGAGGAGTGCTTGAGCTGAGCGGCCCGATCACGGAGCGAGGGCGGGACGGGGCCGTGGAGCACGTCGCGGCAGAGGACGTCGAGCGGCATCGTGGAGATGAGGATGTCGTAGTGATCGGTGGAGCCGTCGGCGAAGGTGACGGTCTTGCGGTCGGCGTCGATGCGCGTGGCGCGCTTGTTCAGGCGGATGTGGGAGCCGGGCTGTTCCTTGCCGTCGGCGGTGAGGCCCAGCGCGGGGCCGAAGCGGCGGTAGAACTCGCCGGTGCCGCCCTTGAGCGGGAACTTGAACTGGTTGTTGGGTCCCCAGCCGAAGTCGTCGGAGCCGAAGAGGACGTTCTTGAGTGCTCGGTCGATGTCGATGACGGCGACGCGCTCGCCGATCCAGGTCTTGTTCATGACCTCGGGCTCGTAGGCCCAGACCTTGTAGTTGTACGGCCGCATGAAGTACTTCGCGATGCCGTCGCCGAAGACGGCGTCGATGAACTCGCCGAAGTTCTGCGCGGCGCCCGGGGTCGGGATCTTCCCTTTGCCGGACTGCGCCTTGATGAGGCCCGAGAGGCACTCGTAGGCGGCTTCCTTCGGGAGGTAGCGGACGTTGTTCTGGAACGGGTACGGGACCCAGCGGTCCATCATGCGAACCCAGGACTCGCGGTTGTTGAGTGTGAACTCTTTGCCCATCAGGGTTTCGAAGCACTGGTCGTAGTACTTGTAGTGGCTGAACATGACGTGGCCGCCGATGTCCCACGTGAAGCCCTGCGCGTCGGTGAACGAGTTCGCGAGGCCGCCGACGTAGTCGTGGCGGTCGTAGAGGACGAAGTTGCTGTAGCCGAGTTCCTTGAGCCGGTATCCGGCGCCGAGGCCGGTCGGGCCGGCACCGAGGATCACAATCCGCGGCTCCGCCGCGCCGTTCATGCTGTTGCTTGCCACCCGGGAATCCTCCGCTTTGGTTGAGGTGACTCCTACGGTAGGGATGCCGCGTGCGGGATGCGCGGGGACCCAAACAAGCCTCTCACAGAGGGGATTTCAGCGAAACCGGCTGGATTTCAAGGAGAAGACCATGAGGACCGCGCTGTGTGTTCTGTTGGTTGTTCTGGTTGCGGCGGGGACGCTGAGCGGGGCCGCGTTGCGGGACCCGGAGGATCCGCTCAAGCCGCTGGGGTTCCTGCAGGGCTCGTGGCTGGAGACGGAGGAGGACGGGTCGGTGCGGGAGGAGATCTGGTCTGCCGCGCGTGGGACGGGGATCATGGGGTGCTTCCGCTGGACGCTGCCGAACGGTGCGCCGCGGATGCTGGAGATGCTGGCGATCAACAGGGACAAGGACGACGTGGTGCGGCTTCGGTTGAAGCACTTCACGGCGGAGCTCAAGCCGACGACGGCGGAGGACAAGGTGTACGTGCTCAAGCTGGCGGAGAGCCGGAAGAACATCGCACGCTTTGAGGCGGAGGGCGAGTCGGCGGTAAGCGGTGTGAGCTACGTGCTCGAAGGGGACGTGCTTCGGGTGACGGTCTCGTTCCCGGCGAAGGACGGGAAGACGCGTGAGCCGCTGGTGTTTGCGATGAAGAAGCAGTGACGGGCGGTCAGATGGTCTCGTGCAGTTCGGCGTCGAGGCCGGGGCACCATCGGCGCACGGTCGCGCAGTCGAACTCGGCGGGGAAGGACCCGCGTTGCGTCCCGTAACGCACGACGGCCTCGGCGACGCGGGAGGGAGCCGAGGCACCCCCGCACCAGTGGTGGTGATCGGCCCAGGAGAGGGTGACGACGTGCTCGGTGATCGAGCCATCGGTCCAGGTCACGGTGATGTCGTAGGCCCACCCACGATCGATCTCGTGTTCGGCACCGACGACGACTCCCGCTGGCTTTCCCGTGGTTCTCTGCGGCATGTTCACTCTCTGGCGGGGTCACTCGGCCCCGGGCTGGTTCACACCGTACCATTCGGCCGCCGGTCCCGTTCGGTTGAGCGGTTCCTGAGAACCGGGGAGTAAAGATGGCGTTTCTGTTCGAGATCATCCTGCTCGCGTTCGGGAACCTGCGGCTGCGGATGCTGCGCTCGATCCTGACTGCGCTCGGCATCATCTTCGGTGTCGCGGCCGTGATCATCATGAGCAGCCTGGGCGAGGGGAAGAAGCAGCAGGCGCTGTCGCGCATCGAAGCCCTGGGCGCGCGGAACGTGATCGCGCGCTCGCAGAAGCCGCCGGAGGTCGCGAACCAGGGGCAGAGCTCGGGGCGGTCGTCGTTCACGATCCGGTTCGGGATCACCCGCACCGACCTCGAGGTCATCCGCCAGAACTTCCCCGACGCGGACGCGATCGTGCCGCTGAAGGAAGTGGGGGGCCAGATCCTGCGCAACGAACTCCGCCGCACGAGCCAGGCCTTCGGCACCACGCCGGACCTGCTGCGCGTGGCGAACCTGCGGGTCGGTCGCGGCCGGTACATCTCCGAGTCCGACATGGACCAGGAGTCGCTCGTGATCGTGATCGGGGCGGATGTGGCGGAGAAGATGTTCCCGCTGGAAGACCCCATCGGCCAGACGCTGCGCATCGACGCCAAGCCGTTCACGGTGATCGGCGTGCTCGAGCCCATCGGGCTCGCGGGCGGTGCGGGCGCTTCGATGGTCGGGCGCGACATGAACCTCGACGCCCACGTGCCGATGACGACCGCGCGGGCAACCTTCGGTGACACCGTGACCCGGCGCGAGTCGGGTAACTTCCAGTCCTCGGACGTGCAGGTGTCGGAGATCTACCTCTCCGTGCCCGAACGCGAGCGGGTGATCGTGGACGCCGAGCGCCTCCGCCGCCTGCTCGCCTCGCGACACCCGGGCCTCACCGATGTCGGCATCATCGTGCCCTACGAGCTGCTCAACGCCGCCAAGAAAGAGGCGCTGACGTACAACCTCGTCTTCGGCAGCATCGCCGCGATCTCGCTGCTGGTGGGCGGCATCGGCATCATGAACATCATGCTCGCCTCGGTCACCGAGCGCACGCGCGAGATCGGTATCCGTCGCGCGATCGGCGCCACACGGGGCAACATCCTGACGCAGTTCCTCGTCGAAACCGGCGCGCTCGCGATGATCGGCGGGCTTATCGGCGTGGGGCTGGGCGTGGGCGGCAGCGTGCTGCTGGGCTGGGTGGTCCCGAACCTCGTGAAGCTGCCGTACATCGGATCGTGGTTCCCGGCGGGGATCTCGCTGCCCACGAGCGTCACCGGGTGGTCGATCATCCTGAGCTTCGTGGTCGCGACGCTGACTGGCCTTGTGTTCGGGCTTTATCCGGCCCGGCGGGCGGCCGCGCAAGACCCGATCGTCGCGCTGCGGCATGATTGAGGACATCCCGTCTCCGACCGAAGTAGGGGGGGCGGACGCCCGATGAGACCAAGGGCCTGTAGGGCCCATGGAGCCTGTTCATGCGGGTGCTGATCGTTGACGACGACCGAGTCTCCAGAGCGCTGGTGCGCGCGGTCGTTGACGACGAGGGACACTTCGCCATCGAGGCCGACTCCGCCGAAGACGCCATCCCCACCATCGCCGCGGGCGAGGTGGACGTGGTGATCACAGACTGGCAGATGGCGGGGATGTCGGGTCCGGAACTGGCGACGTACGTCCGCGCGGCGGCCCTTGACCGTTACGTGTACGTAATCCTGCTGACGGCCAACAACAACCCGGAGTCGCTGATCACCGGCCTGAACTCGGGCGCGGATGACTTCGTGACCAAACCGTTCAACCTCGAAGAGCTCGCGGTTCGGCTTCGCGTTGCGCAGCGCGTGACGGCCCTGGAGACCAGGGACCTGACGATCTTCTCGCTCGCGAAGCTGGCCGAGTCGCGCGACCCCGAGACGGGCGCGCACCTCGAGCGGGTCCGCAACTACTGCAAGCTGATCGCGACGGCCATGTCCCGCAACCCCCGGTACTCGCTGGTGGTCTCGCCGCAGTTCATCCGCCTCATGTACCTCACGAGCCCGCTGCACGACATCGGCAAGGTCGGCATCCCCGACGCGGTGCTGCTCAAGCCCGGCCGGCTCGACGAGCGTGAGTACGCGATCATGAAGCAGCACGCGCAGATCGGCGCCGACACGCTGGGCGACGCGCTGAAGATGTACCCCAACGCCGAGTTCCTCCGCATGGCCCGCGATATCGCGCTCACCCACCACGAGCAGTGGGACGGCTCCGGGTACCCCAACTCGCTCCGCGGCGACGAGATCCCGCTCGCCGGCCGCATCATGGCCGTCGCCGATGTGTACGACGCGCTCCGCTCCCGCCGCGTCTACAAGCCCGCCCACGAACACCACGTCGCACGCGACATCATCCTCAACGCCCGCGGCACGCACTTTGATCCCTGCGTCATCGACGCCTTCCTCGCCTGCGAGGCCGAGGTCTGCAGCGTGGCCGATCGCTTCGGCGAACACCGCGCCGCGTCCATCGCCGCCTGAATCCCACGCGTTTTGGTATCCTCTCGCCGCATGACCACCGCGGCAGAACAGAAGACATCCTGGCGTCCCCTCATCGCGGCGTGGCTCGGCTGGGCCTTCGACGGGCTCGACGGCTACCTCTACATCATGGTGGCGATCCCGTTCGTCACGCAGCTCATCGCGAACGAGCACGGCGTCACCCCGGACGAGGCCAAGTCCACGATGCTCTCGCTCATCCAGTCGCGGGCCGCGCTGATCCAGGCGGTCTTTCTGCTGGGGTGGGCGTGCGGCGGGGTCGTGTTCGGCAGGATCGGCGACCGGCTCGGCCGCTCGCGCACGCTCACGATCACCATCCTCATGTACGCGATCTTCACCGGTGTCTCATTCTTCGCGACGACCTGGTGGCACCTGCTGATCTTCCGGTTCCTCGCGGCGTTGGGCATCGGCGGCGAGTGGGCCGCGGGCTCCGCGCTCGTGGCCGAGACACTCCCGCGCAAGCACCGGGACTGGGCGAGCGCGGTGCTGCAGTCGGGGTACATCCTGGGCTGCATCGCCGCGACGATGAGCGCGGGGTGGATCACGGCCCACTTTGAGGTGAAGTACGTCTTCCTCGTCGGGGTGCTCCCCGCGTTCGTGACGCTTTGGATCCGGCACGCGGTGCCGGAGCCGGCCGAGTGGGCGGATGCCGCGGGATCGGCCCCGCAGCCGCGGATCGCGGACTTGTTCTCGCCGGCGCTGCGTCGGACGACGATCCTGCTGCTGATCCACATCTCGATCGCGCTGACGGTGGTGTGGGCGTTCCTGTTCTTCACGCCGCAGATGATCGGGAAGATGGAGTACGTGAAGACGCTGGCAAAGCACGACCAGGAGGCGCTCAAGACGCGGATCACGGTGGTGTACTTCATTGCGAACATCGTCGCCAACTTCATCGCGACGTTCCTGATGAAGCAGTTCGGCCCCCGGCTCGCGTTCGGGATCCTGATGGCCCTCGCGTTCATCACGCTGTGCGTCGGCTTCCGCACGCAGCCGACCATCGACAACATCTACTGGATCACCTGCGCGTACGCGATGACCGGCCTTGGCCTCTTCGGGATCTTCCCGCTCTATGTGCCCCCGCTCTTCCCCACGCTGCTGCGGACGCTGGGCGCCGGGCTCACGTACAACTTCGGCCGCATCGCCGCGGCGATCGGCACGCTCGCGGCGGGGTCGCTGACCACGGCGGCGGGCGGTCCCGCGCAGGTGGTGTTCTGGGTGGGACTGCTGTACATCCCGGGGCTGGTGGTGTGCGCGATGCTGCCGAAGCGGGAGTAGGGGCTACTTGCGGAGCATCGGCGCGAGGTACCGCCCGGTGTGCGAGGCTTTGACCTTCGTGATCGCTTCGGGCGTGCCCGTAGCGACGATCGTGCCGCCTTTGTCGCCGCCCTCGGGCCCGAGGTCGATGATCCAGTCCGCGCACTTGATGACGTCGAGGTTGTGCTCGATGACGACGAGCGTGTTCCCCGCGTCCGCGAGGCGGTTGAGGACCTCGATGAGCTTGCGGATGTCCTCGAAGTGCAGACCGGTTGTCGGTTCGTCGAGCACGTACAGCGTGGAGCCGTAGGCGCTCGCCTCGCGCTGCGCGGGCTCGCCGGTCTCGGGGTCGATGGCCGGTCCGGCGGGCGCGCCGACCTTGCCGAGCTCGGTCGCGAGCTTGATGCGCTGGGCCTCGCCGCCCGAGAGCGTGGTGGAGGGCTGGCCGAGCTGGATGTAATCGAGGCCGACGTCGTGCAGGCAGCGGAGGTAGCGGAGGATCTTCGGGTGGTTCTCGAAGAACGACAGGGCCGCCTCGATGGTCATGTCGAGGACGTCGCTGATCGACTTGCCGCGGTAGGTGACCTCGAGCGTCTCGCGGTTGTACCGCTTGCCCCTGCAGACCTCGCACTCGACGTACACGTCGGGGAGGAAGTGCATCTCGATCTTCTTGACGCCCTGCCCCTGGCACGCCTCGCACCGGCCGCCGCCGGATTCCACCGAGACGTTGAACGAGAACCGCCCGGGCTTGTACCCGCGGATCTTGGACTCCTTCGTCTGCACGAAGACCGAGCGGATGTCGTCGAAGATCCCGGTATAGGTCGCGGGGTTGCTGCGGGGCGTGCGGCCGATGGGTGTCTGGTCGACCTCGATGATGCGGTCGAGTTGCTTCGGCCATTTGAACGACGTGTGCGCGCCGGGCTTGTGCCGGCCGCCGGTGGTCTCCAGCTTCGCGGCTTCGAGCAGGATGTCGTTCACGAGGGTCGACTTGCCGCTCCCGCTCACGCCGGTCACGCACACCAGCCCGCCGAGGGGGAAGGTCGCGTCGACCTTCTTGAGGTTGTTCTGCGAGGCGCCCTTGATGACGATCGCCTTCTTCTCGCTGAGTTCGCGCCGCCGCTTCGGGACCGCGATCGACTTGCGGCCGCAGAGGTAGTCGCCGGTGAGGGAGGCGGGGTTGTCGCAGATCTCCTGCACCGTGCCCTGGGCGACGATGCGTCCGCCGTGCACGCCCGGGCCGGGGCCGACGTCCAGCACGTGGTCCGCCGCGCGGATCATGTCCTCGTCGTGCTCCACGACGATGACGGTGTTGCCGATGTCGGCGAGGTGGCGGAGGGTGGCGATGAGGCGGTCGTTGTCGCGCTGGTGCAGACCGATCGTCGGCTCGTCCAGCACGTAGCACGCGCCCACGAGACCGCTGCCCACCTGCGACGCGAGCCGGATGCGCTGGGCCTCGCCGCCCGAGAGCGACGCGGTCTTGCGGTCGAGCGACAGGTACTCGAGCCCCACGCCGGTGAGGAACCGCAGGCGGTTCTGGATCTCCTTGAGGATCGGCTCGGCGATCACGCGGTGCTCGGTGCTCAGCACCAGGCCCGACACGAAATCAACCGCATCGGTGATGGCGAGGCGCGAGAACTCCGCGATGTTCAGCATCGTGCCGTTCTGCTTCGGCCGGCCGATCACCGAGGCCGACCGCGCGGAGGTGTCGGCCTTGTGCGTGCTCTCGATCTGCACGTGCAGCGCTTCGACACGCAGGCGGTCGCCGCAGCAGGTCTTGCACGGGCTCTGGCTGAGGAATGTCCCGAGCCACTCTTTCACGCCCTCGTTCTCGGTCGACTTCCACCACTCGGCGATGTTGGGGATCACGCCCTCGAACTTCCCGCCGTACTTCGCGACTTCATCCTTCGTGCGGGATCCGTGCAGCAGCGCGTGCCGCACGTCGGCGCTGAACGTCGCGACCGGTGCCGCGAAACTCACGCCGAACTCCTTGCAGAACTTCCGCAGCTTGCGGTTGAACCACGCCCGCACCGGGCCGTTCTTGTTCCACGCGGCGACCGCGCCCTTCTCCAGGCTCAGCGTCGCGTCGGGCAGAACCAGGACCTCGTCGAACTCGAGGATCGTTCCCAGTCCGCTGCACCCCGGGCACGCGCCGTAGGGCGAGTTGAAGCTGAACAGACGCGGGCTCAGTTCCTCGAGCGCGAACTCCGGCCGCTCCGGGTCGGCGAACTTCGTCGAGTACGCGGTGTCCTTCCACTCCGCGGCCCCGTCCTTGGCCGTCGTTTCGGCGGTGATGATCACGGCGCCGTCCGCGAGCCTGATGGACGATTCCACCGATTCCGCAAGGCGCTGGCGCGCTTCGGCCCCGATGACCAGGCGGTCGATCACCGCCTCGATCGTGTGCTTCTCGTAGCGGCCAAGGTCCAGCGGGTTCTCGCCGGGCTCCTTCAGCACGTCGCGCAGATCCAGGATCTTGCCGTTTACCCGAACCCGCGTCCAACCCTGCTGCGATAGCTCCTCCAGCTTCTCGCGGTGGAAACCCTTCTGCCCGCGCACCACCGGCGCGAGCACCATCAGCCTCGTCCCCTCCGCACGCCCCATGATGCTGTCGACGATCTGCGTGCTGTTGCTCGCGGCGATCGCCACGCCCGAACGCTCCGTCACCGTGCCGTCCTTCTTGGTCTTGGTGGGCGCCCACGAGAAGGGTTTGCCGCAGCGCGCGAAGAGGAGGCGCAGGTAGTCGTAGATCTCGGTCGTCGTCGCCACGGTCGAGCGCGGGTTGCCGCTCGCCGAGCGCTGCTCGATCGCGATCGTCGGCGGCACGCCCTCCACCTCGTCGACGTCGGGCTTCTTCAGCTGCTCGAGGAACTGGCGCGCGTACGCGGAGAGACTCTCCATGTACTTGCGCTGCCCCTCCGCGAAGATCGTGTCGAACGCCAGCGAGCTCTTCCCCGAGCCCGACAACCCGGTGATGACAACCAACTGGTCCCGCGGGATCGAGACGTCGATGTTCTTCAGGTTGTGCTCGCGGGCCCCGCGGACACGGATGACGCGTTCGTCGGAGCGGCGGCGGGATTGCGGCGCGGGTTGGGAGCTCATGGGCGTGCAAAGGGTACGGGCACGCGCTCCCGGGAGATTCGCGCAGGGCCCAAAAGAAATAGGTCCTATGTGACCCATAGGACCTATCGGTTCAACTCGTGATGTCCGAAGACTCAGGCCTCGTCGGTCTCGTCCGCGACGTCGACTTCAACGTCCGGCTCGTCGAGGGCCATCTGTGCCTCGATTTCCTTCTCGAGCTCCTCGATCGGCTTCTCGTCTTCAACCTTCTCGCCCGCCGCGATCTTGTCCGCACGCTCCTTGTCGAGCTTGCGCTTGATCGCGTCGACCTTCGCCTTGTCCGGCGCGAGGATGATGCTCGCCTGCTTGCCCATCCAGCGGGGCATCTGCTCCACCTTCGCGATGTCGGCCAGCTGCGTCGCCACTTCCTTCAGGTTGTCCAGCCCCAGCTCACGGTGCGCAATCTCGCGACCCTTGAACCGCTGCGTCACCATCACCTTGTGCCCGTGCATCAGGAACCGGCGCGACTGGTCGATGCGCACCTGCACATCGTGCGGGTCGATCTTCACCGACCGCCCCAGCCGGATCTCCTTCATCTCGCTCGCCTTGCTCGCGGCGCGGCTCTTCTTCGCCTTCTGACTCAGCTCGTACTTGTACTTGCCGTAGTCCATGATCTTGCAGACCGGCGGACGCGCATCCGGCGAGATCTCGACGAGGTCAAACCCCATCTCCATCGCCTTCTGCAACGCCTCGTTGGTCGAAACCACACCGATCTGCTCGTTGTCCGGCCCGATCACCCGGATCGGACTGATCTTGATCATGTGGTTCACGCGAATCCGCTGAACCGGCCCTGCGTCACGATTGAATCGACCGAAAGCGATGACTGAACTCCTTGCGTACTGAAACACAAACCCGCACCACAGACCGCGCGGCTACACGCCGTCGCGCCGGTGCTCCATCTTCCGTCCACACGTTCTCTTCACGCGCATCACGACACGGCAACGGCGTCTCCCGCCGTCACCTCTCCGCCGCGATGTGTGCTGATCTCGTCTTCTTGCATGCGTCCAACTTCTTCACACGATAACCCGGCCCCGACTCCGTCCCGTCGGCCTGACACAAGGCTAACCGCTCTCGGCCTCCGTGGCAAGGACTTTCCCCGCTCCTCACTCATACCTTTTGGAGCAGTAACACCACATTCCCGATGAAGGATATACCCAGGGCAACCGCCAGGGCAATCACCAGCCCCTTTCGCACCCCGGGACCTCCCACCGACGAAACCGGGATTTCCGCCACCACCGACGCCTCGGCCTTCGCCAAAGACGCCAAATCCGCGACCCCGACGTCCTTGTGCGCCAGCGGCGGCCGCTGCTTGGCCTTCACCGCCCGCAGGTCCGCCAGCAGGTCCTTGCAGTTCTGGTACCGCTTCCGCGCATCCTTGGCCATCATCATCTCGATGATCTCGGATACCCCCGCGGAAAGCTTCGGATTCACATGATCGGGGGGGGCCAGCTCCGCCTTCAGGTGCTTGTGCATCACCGCCGACGGGTTCTTCCCGTCAAACGGCACCGTCCCCGTCACCATGTGGTACAGCGTCGCGCCCAGCGAGTAAATGTCCGCCTGTGGGCCGATGTTCAGCTCGCCACGGATCTGCTCCGGCGAGATGTAGTACGGCGTTCCGAAGGCCTTCCCCTGCTCCGCCTCCGCCGCTTCCTTGTCCGAGATCGCGCGGGCCAGACCCATGTCCGCCAGCTTCGCCACGCCCCCCTTGGTCATCATCACGTTCTTCGGCTTCACGTCACGGTGGATCAGCCCCTTCGAGTGGGCGTGGTCCAGCGCCTCCGCGATCTGAATCGCGATGTTCAGCGCCTCGTCCTCCGTGTGCCGCTTGTTCTTCACGATCTCGTCGTAGACCGTGCTCCCCTCCACGTACTCCATCACGAAGTAGTGGTAGTCCCCCGCCTTCCCAACGTCGTACGCCTGCACGATGTTCGGGTGGTTCAGCTGTGCCGCGGCACGCCCCTCCGCGTAAAACCGCTCGATGAACTGCGGGTTCCCGGAGAACTTCTTGGGGAGGATCTTGATCGCGACCAGGCGGTCAAGGCTGAGTTGCTTGGCCTTGAACACGGTGGCCATCGCACCCGCGCCGAGCTTGGAAATGACCTTGTATCCCGGGATTTTCTGGCCCGACTTCTCGGCCTGAGCCACTTCCCGCAGCCGCGTCATCTGGCGACGCGTGACGTACTCGTTGTCGACCAGCAGATCGAGCAGCGACCGCTGGCTGCTCTCCTCCGCCATCTGCTTCGCGAGGGCCAGGCAGTGCTGCACTTCGTCCGCCGTCGCCAGCCCCTGGTCGATCACCAGGCGTCCAACCATCGAATCGATGCTCGTTCCCTGCTTGGCAATCTCTTGAAGCACTTCGTCCGCGGACGGACCAGCAACACCCGTCGACCCCATCTTGGCCTCCAGCGACGACGGTTTCCCGGTCACCGGCTCGGCGCTCGCCTTCGAGAGCGAGGAGGTTTCTTCTGGGTCGGGCTGGCGGCGGGATTCGGTCATCGTGTCGTGCTATCGATCGAGCGATGGAACTGTGGGGACGAACCGGGCGAACAGATTATGCCGCAACATATCGGATCGGCCGCTCGGGTGCCGGGGTTTGGTGCTTTCCGTCCACCCCCCGATCTTCCTCCCCTTCGATACGCACCCAACCCCGCCGCGGTTTGCGCCGACAGGCCAGTGATTCGGGTTATGGTCGGAAAATCCCTCCGGAGTTCTTGATTCTTCCGCCGGGTTCGTGCCGATGGGCTACTTGGAGAACTTCACTTCTCTCCATCTTCACAATCTTTACTCGGCACCACATTTCTGGTACCTTGACAGTGCACGGGGGGCCGGTTCTCGGTTTCCTCGGTTTGAAGCTCGACTTGTAGAACGGAACGACTGATCGCTCGCGATGCCCTTTGGGGATCCCCACCGGCAATGCGCTCGAACAGGAGGAAGGTGGCTCCGGGGGAACGGGGGCCATCCGCGGCGGATCGCGAACGACCCGTCACTCCACACGCCTCTCGGGAGTTCACGCGATGATCTTCGGAAGCAAACGCAAACGCGGCTTTACCCTCATCGAACTGCTCGTGGTGATCGCCATCATCGCCCTGCTGATCGGCCTCCTCCTGCCCTCCCTGGGCAAGGCCCGCAAGGCCGCGAGGAAGACCATCTCCCTCAGCAACGTCGGCCAGATCGCCAAGGCCGGTGCCATGTACCAGACGGAGCGAAACGGGTACCTCCCGATCACCCCGCTCTGGCAGAACGGCCGTACCTCGCCCCCCAACCCCCAAGTCCCCACCACCGGCCTCATCGGCTGGTGTACGTGGAGCGCCTTCGGGAAGAACTGCCAGTACCGCTGGGGCCAGGGTATTTACGGAGCTCAGTTTGACCCCTGGGCCGTGAATCGCCCGCTGAACCAGTTCCTCGGCGCTGATACCGCCGAACCCTTGGTTGGTGCAACGCCAACTGACCAGAACCGACTCAACTACGAGGTTCCCGTCTGCCGCGACCCCAGCGACAAGGGCCAGGGCCACCAGCAGAACTGGCCGAACGTGAACACCAACCCGGTGGTGAGCTGCTACGACGATGTGGGCACCTCCTACCAGTGGCAGGCCAAGTGGTGGGATCAGGTCAGCATCGAGTTCGGCAGCCGCCCGTTCCTCGAGCGCTTCAACATCGGCGCACGGCGCTTCCGCCTCGCGGACACCTGGCAGCCCTCCCGCATGGTGTGGCTCAACGATGAGTGGGCCGACATCATCATGAACTCCGCCTCCACCTCGTTCGCGGTCCGCAACGGCTACGACGACATCAACAAGTCGGTGCTGGGCTACATGGACGGCCACGCCAAGTACGTCACCGTCATCCCCGGCGGGGCCAGCGACCCCAACGCGACCACCCGTCCCGACCGCGTCCGCGCGTTCAACAACGAGGAATACACGGTCATCTTCCCCTACATCCGCTAACCCCTCCTCCGAAAGGAAGTTCCCCATGGAACTGCTCCCGGAAGACCCGCAGAAGAAGAAACTCACCATCGCCCTCCTCGCCGTCATCGGCCTGGGGGCCATCGGTGTCATCGCGTACCAGTTCGTCGGTGGGGAGGATGTCCCCACCGACCCTGCCGCGGCAGCCGCGAAGGCCGCCGCCGATGCCGGCCAGCCCCCTCCCGAACCCCCCAAGACCACCGGCGAAGTCGGTGGCGCCCGGATCTTCAAAGGCAACTAACCCCTCCCCCTACCGCACCGTTCGCCGGGGCCTGCGTCGCCCGCAGAGCCCCTCTGCCCGGTACAGGGCGACCCATTCAAAGCTCCTTTGGCTCAATCCCCCTCTCGGTGATCCGGGTTTTGTGCTAGACTTCGGTTACGGACCGGTTCGCATCTGATGGGCGTTCGCCCGCGAAACGGTCTCTCGGCGGCTGGTTGTTCGCGCCGCTGGCAGGAGTCGAAGTCGCCCGGCAATCGCGCCGGTGCTGGTACAGGGGTGTACACCATGAAACATCGTTCCGGGTCACGCGCGTTCACGCTCATCGAGTTGCTCGTCGTCATCGCGATCATCGCGCTGCTGATCGGCATCCTGCTGCCCGCCATCGGCAAGGCCCGCCTCGACGGCCAGCGCACGGTGAGCCTCAGCAACCTCCACCAGAACTCCCTCTACATGGGCTGGTACAGCCAGGACCAGAAGGAGGAGTTCCTCAACCCCTTCGCCACGACCAACAACCCGCTTTCGGCTGGATGGGACGACCGCTGCGTGGTGTTCGAGCCGCTCAGCATCGCACAGCGGAACGGCCACGCCCCGTGGGCGTACGCGTGGGACTACGGCGCTGGTGTTCAGAGCAACCAGGGTACGGAGACGTACTCCTACCACTGGCTCAGCCACATGCTCTTCGGCGACAGCGACATCAGCTCCCGCGCCATCTCCGGCTTCGCCCCTGCCGACCGTGCCATGACCACGTTCATGCGCGAGCTTCAGTCCGGCAACGCCCAGACCGACTACTCCTGGATCTTCCCCGTCTCGTACTGGTACCCGCCCGTCTTCTGGCAGGACCACGCCCGCCGCTTCAGCGTCGCCAACGGCAACTCACGTCCGACCGCTTCCGGGGCCAATAACTTCTATATCCGCCGCAACCGCATCTCCGACGTCATTGTGTCCAGCAAGAAGGTCCTCATGTTCGAGCGCGGCGACTTCTACAGCAAGGACCGCAGCTCCCGCATGAAGCAGTGGAACACGCCCAACGCCAAGGTTCAGGTGTGCATGGTTGACCTGAGCGCCAAGCCCGTCGCTATGGCCGACGTCATCGCTCGCACGACCACCAACCTCGGTGCGCTCGTTCCGAGCCAGCAGGGCGAGCTCCTCGCGCCGCAGGGCACCTGGAACCCGGGTGCCCAGGAACTCCAGTACTTCTTTGAGTTCACCGGCGACCCCGCTCGGAGCACCTTCCAGTTTGACATCACCCCGCCCAAGCCCGCGTACTTCTTCGCCACGCGCCTGGGCATCAAGGGAATCGACGTGCCATGAGTGATTCGCCAAACAAGAACAAGCTCATCATCGGTGGTGCAGTTGTCGCCGTCCTCGTCGTCGTTGTCATCGTTCTCAACATGCGCGGCGGCGAAGCAAAGACCCCGGAACTCACCGCCGCCGAGCAGCGCGCCGCCGAGATCCAGGCGGCGCAGGCCGCCGAAGACGCCAAGAACGCGGCGAACCCGGCCAACGCTCCCGCCGAGCTTCCCGCGGCAGGCCGCCCACCCCGAGGCGGCGCAGCTCCGGCCAAGTAGCTTTCGTACCGCATGAAACAAGGGCAGTCGCTGACGCGGCTGCCCTTTCTCTTTTTGAAATCGTGCTCGCGGCGACTACCGGTGCGGCTTCACTTCCGTGATCGACGCCCGTTCCTGCATCAACAGGCGCTTGGTCTGGCCCGCCATCAGGAATGAACCGGTCACCAAGATGATGTCCCCGCGCCCAACCGCCCGACGCGCCAGCGCGAGCGCTTCCTTCAGGTTCGGGCCGATCTGGAACATCCGCTGCGAGATCTCCGTGAACTTCCGCGCGAGTTCGCGCGGGTCCATCGAACGCTCGCTCGCGTCCGCACGTGTGAAGATCACCTTGTCCGCTCCCGCCGCGATCCCCGGCAGCATCCGCGAGACGTCCTTGTCCGACGCGCACCCGAAGACCACCACCATCGAGTCCGGTCGCAGGTGGCTCGCCACCGCCTTCACCACCGCCTGCACGCTCTCGGGGTTGTGCGCGCCATCGACATAGATCGGCGGCGAATCGCTCACCCGCTCCAGCCGCCCGTTCAGCGGCGTCTTCCGCAGCCCCTCCGCAACCAGCCCGTCCGGGCACACAAAGCCCCGCTCCCGCAGCACGTCGATCGCGCCCAGCACCAGCCCGCAGTTCAGGGCCTGATGCTCGCCGTGCAGCGGCACCACCAAGTGCTCGAACATCCCCCGCGTTCCGGTCAGGCACACCTTCGCGTGCAGCCCGCGGCTCGGCGCCACCGATTCAAACCGGTACGAGAACTCCACGCTCTTCCCGAGCACGCGAAGCGGCGCACCCATCGCGTTCGCCCGTTCCTCGATCACCGCCATCGCCTCGGGCGCCTGCGGCACCGTGTAGCACGGCACGCCCTGCTTGATGATCCCCGCCTTCGCCCGCGCGATCTCCGCGAGGCTCGAACCCAGGAGCTGCGTGTGCTCCTTCTGCAACGCGGTGATGATCGAGACTTCCGGCTTGATCACGTTCGTCGCGTCCAGCTCGCCCCCAAGGCCAACCTCGATCACGCCCACGTCCACCGCCTGCTCGGCAAAGTGCACGTACGCCATCGCGGTCAACAGCTCGAAGTACGTCGGCTCGCCGAGCTTCTTCGGCAGCTCCACCCCGGCCGCCACGACTGTCGTCAGCAGCCGCGCGAAGTCCGCCTCGGAGATGTTCACCCCCTGCAGCCGGATCCGCTCGCGGAGCGTCACCAGGTGCGGGCTCGTGTACAGCCCGACGGTGCACTTGCACGCCGAAAGCACCGAGGCCAGCATCTCGCAGACGCTCCCCTTGCCCTTCGACCCCGCGACGTGAACCGTCCGGAAGCTGTTCTGGGGGTCACCCAGGGCGCTCATCAGCGCCCGCATCCGGTCAAGGTTGAACACCGTCGCCCGGTCCACCTGGCCCGGCCGAATAGTCTCGACGTTCAGCCGAGCATCCAGATAGGCCTTCGCCTGGGAATACCCCTCGAATCGGAGCTTGCCCTTGGGCGCGGCGGCGTTTCCGCCCGGGGAAGCCGTGGTGTCGGTCTCGGCGGTCGGGCTGGGGGTCGTACGCTTTGGCATGGGAGAGGCCCGGAGTTTAGCAGACTTTGGCGCGGATCCGAACGAGATGAGAACCTGGGGTTGTGGAACGGTGCTTTAAGTCTCGTCTTGTATTGGTCTTACGACAGATCATCCTTCCTGAGTTCTCGCAAATCGCCATCGGGCCATCACCAGGTCGTCGCACCAAGTCCCGTCCTCCAGCCGGATCTGCCCCCGCCGCCGGCCCTCGACCTCGAACCCCAGCTTTCTATAGAGAGACACCGCCGGGCCGTTGTCGGCGAAGACGGCCAGCGTGATTTTCTCAACCGTCGGGGCCGCCCCGGCGATCGCAGCCTCGATCATCCGCCCCCCCAGCCCTACCCCCCGGAAGTCGATCCGAACGTGGATCCCCAGCTCCGCCACGTGCCGAGTCCTCCGAACCCCGCCGGGCCGGAGGTTGAGCTCGCCGACCAGATCGACCCCCGAGTACGCCAGCAGGCAGAGGCTCCCCGGGCGGGCACGCGCCAGCCGCGTTCCGATGACCGCTTCCGACGGGCACTCATCGGACATCGTGGCGGTGAACCCGCGTTCGGAGGCGACGAGCACGCGGAGCGAGCAGATCGCGGGCGCGTCGTCGGCGGTTGCCGTGCGCAGGGTCACGGCGCGGGCGTCCCGCAGGGTCACGAGGATTGGGGCGAAGTCTGTCATGGGAATCCATCCACTGGGTGGAAGATCATGCAACCTTGCCTCCGCCTATCATGGCTCTTTCCCGAGTGGAGTACAGATGGGCGGCAACAGCAAGGGTAGCGATTCGTCGTCGGTGGGGGTCCGCGTGCGGCTCAAGTCTCATCGCGATTCGGTGAGCGAGATCACGCAACTGCTGCACCGCGCGTACGCCGGTCAGATGGCCATGGGGCTCAAGCCCCTCGCCGGCCGGCAGGACGATGAGACCACCCGCAAACGCTGCGATTCCGGGGAGTGCTACCTCGCGGTCACCCACGAGGGCGCGGCAGCCGGACGCGAACGAATCGTCGGCATCATCCTCTTCCACGAGGTCGAAGACGATCAGGGGCCGCCCTGGTTCCAGAACAAGCACGTCGATTCCTTCTCGCAGTTCGCGGTTGATCCGGCGATGCAGGGCCGCGGTGTCGGCGGGATTCTGCTCGATCAGGTCGAGAAGCGCGCGGCCGAATGCGGCGCCACCGAGATCGCCTGCTCGATGGCGGATCCGGACGGGGGCCTCAAGAAGTTCTACCTGAAGCGGGGCTACCGGTTCGTGGAGCACTGGCAGTGGCCGTACACGAACTACAAGTCGGCGATCCTCAGCAAGCCCGTGTCGCCCCTGCCCGGGTAAGCCGGGGAATCAGGCCCCGTGCGTCCCGAGCACCTCGACGTGCGAGTACTGGTCGAGGTTGAGGAACACGATCTCCCCGTCATCCTTGCGGACCTGCAGGCGGTCGAGCCACAGCTTGTGGTCCTTCGAGTGCGCGTACCAGGATCCGGTCTTCTGCTGCGTGAACTCGACCACCGTGCCTTCGATCGTGGTCGTCAGGGTTCCCGTTAGACGGGGAACCTGCTGGGTGATGCGGACGCGCTGACCGGGGGAGTATGGGGACAGGAGTGACATGGTGGGAGTGTAGTGCCTTGCCGCCGGGTTAGTCGTGAACGCCCAGGTCCCGCTTCGTGAACAGGGCCTCGAAGACCAGCCCCTTGGCCTCGACGTTCTCGCGGGCCCCCTCCAGCCGGTCGATCGTCGCGATGACCGCCACCACGTTCGCCCCCGCCTCCCGAAGGCTCTCGACCGCCTCAAGCGCCTGCCCACCGGTGGTCGCGACGTCCTCGACCAGGACCACCACGTCCCCCTTGTTCAGCACGCCCTCGAGCTGCTTGGCCGTGCCGTAATCCTTCTTCTTGTTCCGCACGAAGATGCAGGGGAGCCCCGTGTGCAGGCTCGTCGCCGTGACCAGCGGAATCCCGCCGAGTTCGGCCCCCGACACCCGTGCCACCTTCACCCCCAGCCGCGCTTCGATCGCCTTCAGCCGGTCCGCGAAGAGCGGCGCCAGTTGGCGGAGCAGCTCCGGCCGGGTGGAGAAGAGGTACTTGTCCAGGTAGTAGCTGCTGGTCTTCCCGGACCGCAGGGTGAACGTTCCCCGGAGCAGGGCGACGTCGGAAATGGCCTTGGCGAGGGGGCTGAGGTTGATTTCGGCGGTGCTCATACCATCAGGATACGCGACCGCGTAACCCTCATCCGCCCGCCGGGCACAGGACAGCGCGGCAGCCCCGCCCAAGGAGTTCCCCATGCTCGCGACCCTCGCCCTCTCACTCGCCTTGGCACTCCCTCAGCCCGAACCCACCCCCGCCCCAACCCCCGAGCCCGATGCCCTTGCCGGCCCGACCGTTGCCCCGGATGCGCCCGCCTCGCTCGTGGTTCGAGACTTCGACGGCAAACTCCGCCGCCTCGAGATTCCCGCCGAGGAAGCCGCGCTCGAACTGCTGAAGCTCCCCCCCGAAGAACAGGCCAAGGCCGATGCGGTGATCGCGGCCCGGCGGGCCCAGTTGGACGCGATCGTGGGCCAGAACCTGGAGCTGCTCCTGAAGTTCAAGACCGCGAAGGAAGCCGGGTCCGCGCAGGAGGTCCAGCAGTACCTCCGGCAGATGCTCGCGAAGCTGGGCCCCGTCCGGGACAAGGGCCGCCTGGTCGACCAGCTCGGAGCGGTCCTGAGCCCAGAGAAAGCCACGGAACTCCGGCGTCTGAGCGCCGAGTACTGGAAGGCCGTGATCGACGACGAGACCGGCGACTCCGGCGAGCGGGCCAAAGTCACGGGTCGGGTGATGCTGGGGGCGATCGGCCTGGAGATCAAGCGGGCCTACGAAACCCGGGTCGGGGGACAACTGGCGGAGGTCGACGACCTGATCGCGCGCCTCGGGCTCACGGCCGAACAGGAGTCGAAGGTGCGGGCGGTGGTCCTGGAGTACGGCCAGCAGACCCTGGGCAAGCCGACGGACAGCCAGAGGGCGAAGCTCTTCACAGACCTGAACACAATACTAACGAAAGAGCAGCGGGGGGTGTTTCTGCGAGAGATCTACTCGACGAAGGGCGAGCGCGAGGGGGCGGCCAGCAAATAACGTCGGGTGGGCGGCGTGCCGCGGTATTTCCGCGCGCTCGGCGCGCCGATAATACCGACCCCGCTCGGAGGGGGTTTGAAGGGAAGCTGCCATGATGACGACGTTCAAGATGATGATCGCGGCCGGCGTTGCCGGCGCGTTGTGCTCCATCGCTTCGGCGCAGATCACGACGCCCCCGCCGGCGAAGCCCGCGGTTCCGGATGAGTACAAGCCCGCGAACCCGCCGGCCCCCGCACCGGGTGGCCCGATCGTGGTGCGTCCGGACGGCGCGGGCAAGGGTCCGCCCCCTGCCCCCAATGTTCCCTACGAGCGCCTGGCGCAGGTGGACGCGGCGACGGGCGAGTACAAGTTGCTCGACCAGCCGGCGGAGTGGCTGGCGGTGAAGAACAACCCGCTGGTGACCCCCGAGATGTGGGCCCAGATCGAGACGTTCAAGAAGTCCCGCGTGGAGCGGTACGAGCAGATCGTGGTCCAGAACCTCGGGGCTGTGGACCAGGTCCGCGCCGGCGTGATGGACCAGACGACTCCCTCGGAGAAGGAGAAGTTCGGCGGCGTGATGGCGCTGATCAAGCCCCTCACCGCCCCCAACGCCCCCGCGGCCTTCGCCAGCGCTCTGCAGACGGCCCAGCTGATCACCCCGGAGCAGGCCTCCCTGAGCCGGAAGATGGCGAACGAGTACGCCTTCGAGATCGCTGCGGGCGCGAAGAAGATCAAGGAAGGCAAGAAGCCCGACGCCGAGAAGGCCATGGTCGAGGTTCTCAAGCAGCGTCTCGAGGAGCCGCTGTATATCTACCGCCTCATGCAGATCGAGGCCGCGGGCAAGCTCGGGAAGCTCCTGCCGACAGCCGTGAAGGACGCGGGCAACCTGTCGAAGGCCCAGGCGTTCGTGGGCCAGATCAGCGAGTCCACCCCCGAGGCGGACCGGGTGCGTGTGATGAACGAGCTTGAGAAGGGGCTGTCTGTGGATGAGCGCAAGGCGCTGTACCAGACCCTGATCGAGACCCGTTCGAAGTAAGCCATACCGAACACAACAGAAACGCCGACGTCCGAAAGGGCGTCGGTTTTTCTTGCGCTGACGGGGGGTTGTTCAAATTGGGGAAATAAAGCCGCCACTTTGCTGGCAGGTCCTGACGGGTGTGACACCTTTGCGGTGTAGGCCGGACTTGCGGTCTGCGCGGTGCGTCGAGCGACTCTCTCCCGCTCGGTGCACCGGGAGGCTTGTGGGACAGGTGTTGCGGTCGTCGTGGGCCGGGGCACCCAATAGGACGGTGTGGCTTCCATGCGTATTTTGCACTACATCGAGTCAACGGACACGCAGTGGGGCGGCGTGCCGAAGTTCGTCAAGGACTGTGCGCGGGTGATGGCCGAGGCGGGCCACCCTTCGACGGTTCTGACGCTGGACCCGACGGACACCCCGACCGAGTGGCTCGGCGATCTCGGTGGGCGCGACGGGCGGCCGCGGGTCGAGAAGCTGGCCCACCCCGGGCTCTTGGGCAAGCTCTTCAGCCCATCGCAGATGAACGACATTCGGGCCGATCTCTCCCGGTCCGACGTCGTGCACCTGCACTGCGTGTGGTCGCCGACGACCGTGCAGATCGGTTCCGCCTGCCGCGCGTTGGGTGTGCCGTACGTGGTGTCGTGCCACGGGATGCTGGACGACTGGTCGATGAACCAGGGCGCGACGAAGAAGCGGCTGTTCCACACGCTGTCGGCCCGGATGTTCCTCGAGGGCGCGGCCCGGGTGCACTGCACCGCGCGTGCGGAGTTCGAGCAGAGCCACAAGTGGTTCCCGAACGGGCACGAAGCGATCGTGCCGTACCTGATCGATCTCGCGCCGTTTGACACGCTCCCGGGCGCGGAGATGGCGTCGCAGAAGTTCGGCCTGTCGAAGAAGGACGGCCGCAAGACCGTGCTCTTCCTCAGCCGGATCCATCACAAGAAGGGCATCGAGCACTTGCTCAACGCCGCGCTGAAGATGCGGAGCGAGGGCTTCCGCGGCGAGTTCATCATCGCGGGCACCGGCGATGACTCCTACGTGCGGACGCTGCACGAGGCATCGCACGCCATGAGAGTCGACGACTCCGTGCGTTTCGTGGGCCAGGTGAAGGGGCAGGAGAAGCTGAGCCTGTACCAGGCGGCGGACCTCTTCGTGCTGCCCACGAGCCAGGAGAACTTCGGTCTGGTGCTGGTCGAGGCGCTGGCGTGCGGTACGCCGCTGGTCACGACCAAGGGCGTGGATATCTGGCGGGACGTCGAGGAATCGGGCGCGGCGAGGATCGTGGAAGATCCGAGCACGCAGCTCGCGGGCGTGATGGGCGACGTGCTGTCAAACGATGCGGCCCTCGCCGAGATGTCGCGTTGCGCGAGGCCGTGGGCGCTCAACACGTACGACCAGGCGCGTCTGACCGGCCGATTCGAAGGGATGTACACCGAGTGCATCGGCGCGGCACCTGCCGGCGGTCGCGCATCGGCCGGGTGGGGAACCACCGCTCCGGTGTACGCGAACCCCGAGTGAGCATCGACGCTGTTGATCAATGAAAGCGGCCCCGAACGGGGCCGTTTCTCGTTGATGGAGTGTGGCGTGAAGTCAGCTCGCGGGTTCGAGCACCGCGGTCATCGCTCCCGCCGAGCGTGCGAGGCGAGGGTCGGCGCCGAAGGAGTGGACCTGCTCCTGCTTGAGTTCGGCGAGTTCCTTGTGCGTGGTGGTCAGCACGGCGCGGCCGGACTTGTCGACGGTGAGCGCGGTTTCGAAGGCTCGCTGGCGCGTCATGCCGAAGAGGCGTTGCGCGAGGTCCATCACGTACTCGTACGTGTGGTCGTCGTCATCGAGCAGCACGACGTTCCACGCCTTGGGCGGCTGGACGTCTGGCTTGTTCTGCGGCTTTGCGGTGTCGACGGCGGTGCTCATTGCTCAGTGCCCGCCCTTCTGGGACGCGGCGGCGAGCGACTTCTCAAGCGAGGAGATGTCGTCGTCGGTCATGTTCTTGCGGGCCTTCTTCAGCATGCCCACGAAGTGCGCGATCTCGTGGTCGGCGCTGGGGAAGCCACTGTTGCCCTTGGGGCCGTTGCTGTCGGCGATGCTCTTGCCCTCGGCGTTCACGAACGCGAACCAGGGGATGCCGCCGCCCGAGGGGGAATCGATGAGCGTGTTGAACTTCCGGTGCATCTCGCCGCCGCCGGTGTTGCGGTCGGTGTCGACCTTGCAGTCGACGAAGTCCTTCGCGAGGATCGCCGCGACTTCGGGCTGGGCCATCCAACCTTCGAGGCGGTGGCACCAGCCGCACCAGGGGGCGCCGAAGTGGAGGAAGACGCTCTTGCCGTCTTGGCGCGCGGTCGCGAGTGCGCCGTTCAGGATGTCATCGGCCTTGAGCGGAGTGGCCTCGTGGGTTTTGAGGAACCCCATGACCTTCTCGACGTCGTGCGCGTCGCCCTTCTCGAGTGCGCCGGTCTCCTGGTTCGCCAGCACCTTCCCGTCGCCGTCGAGCACGGTGAGGTACGGGATGCCGGATTCCTTCAGCTTTGCGCCGTAGCCGCCAAAGAGGTCGGTGTGCTTGTCGAAGCGGCCGACGTCGACCTTCACGAGGATGTACTCGTACAGCATCTCGCGCGAGAGCTTCTTGTCCTTCTTCATCGTGCCGTCGAGCTTCACGCACCAGCCGCACCAGTTCGCGCCCCACTGGATCAGCACCCGCTTGTTGTCCTTCTTGGCCTTCGCGATTGCCGCGGCGATGTCGGCCTTCGCATCGGCCTTTTCGTTGTAGACCTCGACCTTGGCGGGAGCGGGCCGGGAGGCCGCGGGGGCCGTGTCCTGCTGGGCGAGCACCGGTGTCGCGAGGGTGAGGGCGGCGAGGACGAACGCGGCGGTGATGCGCATGGGGGGCTCCTGATGAACGAGAGTCTATCGGGTGTGTCAAGGGCCCGGGGCTACAGAAACGCGCGTTCGGCGGCGTCGATCGCGCGGGCGAGGGCGGCGGACTTGTTGACGGTCTCCATGTACTCGTCCTCCGTCACGGAGTCGGCGACGATCCCGCCGGCGGCCTGCAGGTGGTAGCACCACTCTTCGCCCCGGCGGCGGGCCGTCGGAACGACCATGGTCCGCAGCGTGAGGGCGATATCCATCTGCCCGTCGAGCCCCACGTACCCCATGCCGCCGCCGTAGGGCCCGCGGCGGATCGGTTCGAGCTCGTCGATGATCTGCATCGCGCGGACCTTCGGAGCGCCCGAGATCGTCCCGACCGGTAGAGCCGCGCGGAGCGCATCCCAGCAGTCGAGACCGTCGCGAAGCCGGCCGGTGACGGTGGAACTGATGTGCATCACGTGGCTGTAGCGTTCGACCTCCATGAGGGACGGCGTCGCGATCGAACCCGGCACGGCGACGCGCCCGACGTCGTTGCGGCCGAGATCAACCAGCATGATGTGCTCGGCCCGCTCCTTCTCGTCGGCGAGCAACTCGCGCTCGAGCGCGGCGTCCTCGTCGGGCGTCTTGCCCCGGCGGCGCGTGCCCGCCAGCGGACGGTTCGTCACTTCGAGCCCGTCGGCCGTTCGGCGGACTCGGCAGAGGATCTCGGGACTGCTTGCGACGAGGATGCACCCCTGCGCCTGCAGGTACACCATGTACGGGCTCGGGTTCACCGCGCGGAGTGCGCGGTACACGTCGAACGGGTCGGCCTTGCTGATGCGCTCGAATCGCTGACCGATGACGACCTGGAAGATATCCCCCGCGCGGATGTACTCCTTCGCCTTCGCCACCATCGTCGCGTGACCTTCGCGCGTCATGTTCGAGGGGGGCGGCGCGGGTCGGGAATCGTCGCGCTCGAAGAGGCCCGAGCTCAAGGGGGTGCTGTGCCGCTCGATGCGCACCAGCAGATCGCGCAGCCACACGACGCCCGCGTCGTACGCGACGCCAGCGTCGCTGCCGGGCGGGATCTCCACGAGCTTCACCAGGAACACGACCTTGTCCACGTGATCGAAGACAACGACGTGGTCGTAGTACCCAAAGTGCAGGTCGGGGAGTTCCCGGTCGTCGCGGGGGGCGTTCGCAAAGCCGAGCTTCGTCGGCTCGCCGTAACGGACGGTGTCGTACGAGGCGTACCCGAACCACCCGCCCAGGACGCAGCGGGGTAGGAGGTCCTTGGCGCCGATTGCCGCGGGACGAACGAGGTCGATGCCGGCGGTGAGTTCTCGCGGGATGGCGAGGGGGTCGGGGACGGTGGTGGGGGTGCTTTGGGAGCCGTCGGGGGAGCGGAGGACGACCCGGTGGCCGTGGGCGATGACTTCGCGAGAGGGTTGCGAGGAGAGGATGGAGTAGCGGCCCTGTCGCTCGCCGCCCTCGACGGACTCAAGAAGGAAGGATGGCGCGGTGCGTTCATCGGGTGCGACGAGGCGGCGGTAGGCCAGGACCGGGGTAAGCTGGTCGCTGAGCACGCGGAGGGCAAGGGGGATCACGGGCGTGCGGCCGGGTCGGGCGGCGGCCGCGGCAAGCTGGACGAACTCATCGCGCGTGAGGTTGGGCATGGGTGAGAGGTTAGGGGAGGCGGGGGCGGTCGCGGGTTAGGGTGTCGAGGTGATGGTGGTGTACCTCGCTGCCTCCGTGCCTGCTCTTCCGCCTACTATCCCGCTCTGTCCCCGGAGCCAAACACGTGCCATACACCATCAAGCCCGACGATGCCCTGACCGTCGACGCCGACAACACCAAGTACCTCCAGAAGCACGTCGACACCGGCGACCGTTGGGTCCTCAACTTCGGACCCCAGCACCCCGCGACCCACACCACGCTGAGGCTGGTGCTGGAGCTCGATGGCGAGCGCGTCGCCCGCTGCACGCCGCACATCGGCTACCTCCACTCCGGCTTCGAGAAGCTCGGCGAGGTTCTCGACTACAACCAGTACGTCACCATCGTCAGCCGGATGGACTACCTCAGCCCCATCGCCAACGACATCGCCTGGCACCACGCCGTCGAGAAGCTCCTGGGTATCGACATCACCCCGCGCTGCAAGGTGCTCCGCACGATCATGGCCGAGGTCGCCCGCATCCAGAACCACCTCCTCTGCGTCGGCGCGGCGGGGCTGGACCTCAACGCCTTCACCGGCTTCATCTACACCTTCAACGTCCGCGAGAAGATCTACGACCTCGTGGACTTTGTCTCCGGCCAGCGGTTCCACCCGGACTGGACGCGCGTCGGCGGCCTGATGCAGGACCTCCCCGACGAGGAGATGTTCAAGACGCTCGTGAAGAAGCTGATCCGTGAGGAAGTCCCCACGGCGGTCGGCGAGCTCGAGGGTCTGCTGAATCGCAACCGCATCTTCATGGACCGCACGCAGGGCATCGGCGTCGTGACCAAGCAGGACGCGATCGACTGGTCGCTCACCGGCCCGATGGCCCGCGCCAGCGGCGTCGTTCGCGACGTTCGCAAGGACGAGCCGTACCTCTGCTACGCCGACAACTGGGACGGCCAGGGTGCACCCGCCGTGAAGTTCAAGGTCCCCGTGACCACGGCCGGCGACGCCTACGCCCGGTACGTCGTGCGCAACGAGGAAATCCGCCAGTCCTGCGCGATCATCGAGCAGCTGATCGACAACATCCCCGGCGGCCCCTGCGACGCCTTCGCCGACTCCAAGGTCGTCAAGCCCCGCAAGAAGGACGTCTACGGCTCCATCGAAGGCCTCATCCAGCACTTTGAGCTCATCATGACCAACCGCGGGTTCAAGCCGCCGGTCGGCGAGGCCTACGGCGCGATCGAATCCGCCAACGGCGAGCTCGGGTACTTCATCGTGAGCGACGGCACCGCCCGCCCATGGCGCGTCCGGACCCGCCCGCCGTGCTTCGTGAACTACTCGATCATGCAGAAGATCACCGAGGGGCATCTCGTGTCCGACGTGGTCGCCATCATCGGTTCGATCAACGTCGTCGCCGCGGAACTTGATCGGTAGTTCTCCAACGCGATCCCGAGCCTCCCCATGGAAGCGATCCCATCCACGGAAGCGCGCCCCGGGCCGAAGGATCGGTTGACCCGAGTCGCTCGCGCGGCGGGAGTTCTTGCGCTTTGTCTGTTTCCTGCTGCCGCGGGAATGTGTTGGATTGCGGGGCTTCGACAGCACGACCGCCCGTTCGTCGTTGTTCTGGACTCGTCCGGAGCCCCCTGTCGAACTGCCGCTGAGTTCCCCGTGAAGCTTTCGCCGGGCGAGCGCGTTCTCAGGATCGACATCGATCGATACGAGTTCGGGGCACCCTGTTCGATCTTCAGTACCGTCGCCTACCTCGTGACGTGGCACGATCCGGCGCATGCCGCGGACCCGTTGCCCGCGCCCGATGTACTCGGTCCCGTTTTGTATCGGGAGTTGCTCGGCGGGAGCGTGCGCCTTGAGCCCAGTTTGCACCGGATCACGCTCGGAGACAGACTGGGGCTCCCGATGTCCGGCCAGCGGCTTCTGCAAGGCTTCGACCTCGTGGGGACCGCGGCCAACGTGTTTGCATGGTCCGCCGGGGGGGCATTCATGGTCTGGGCCGCGTGCGCCGGATGGCTCGCCGGGGGCCAGTTTGTACGGGAACTTCCGGAACTCATCGCCCGCATGAAGAAGTCACCCGCACGACGGCGACGGGATCTCATTCTTCGACGGGTCTGCCCGGACTGCGCGTACCAAGTCGACGCCACAGATCAGGAACGATGCCCCGAGTGTGGCCTGGACCTTCAAGAAGCGCTACGCGCGGGCGAGTGAGCAGGTCCTGACCGCCCGGCCCCTCCGTCCCTCCGTGACTTCTTCACTTTGCCACTTCTTCCCTATCCCCTGCTCGGCATGATGCTCGGTGTGGGCAGGATGCTCTCGCCCAGCAGCCGCCGCTCCAGCAGACCCGCGTCGCGACGGTCGGTGATCGGGCCGTCCGCATCTCCACGCAGGAACTGGCGGATCAGCCGCATGTCCTCGGGCCAATCGGTCGCCGCCGCGTCATCGGCCTTGCGCACGCCGTCGAACCACTCGCGCGACTCCACCTTCAGCATCCGCCCCTTGTCTAGCATCGCCATGCGATCCGCGATCGTGAACGCCGAGTCCATCTCGTGCGTCACCACCACGCTCGTGACCCCCAGCTTCTTCGTCAGGTTCATGATGAGCTGGTCGATCTGCGCGCTCGTCACCGGGTCCAGCCCCGCCGAGGGCTCGTCGTAGAACAGAATCTCAGGGTCCAGCGCCAGCGCCCGCGCCAGCCCCGCCCGCTTCTTCATCCCTCCCGAGATCTGCCCCGGGTACTTCTGCGAGTGCTCCAGCAGCCCCACCAGGTCCAGCTTGATGTTCACGCCGATGTCGATCGTCCCCGCATCCAGCTCCGTGTGCTCGTGCAGCGGGAGAGCGATGTTCTCCGCGAGCGTCATCGAGTTGAACAACGCCCCCGACTGAAACAGGATCCCGAACCGCTTGCGGACCTCGTCCAGTTCTCCACGCTTCATCCCGCAGATGTTCTGCCCGAACAGCCGGATCTCCCCCTCGTCGGGTCTCATCGACCCGATGATCAACCGCAGAAGCGTGCTCTTCCCCGACCCTGAGCCGCCCATGATCACCATGGTCTCGCCCGGCATCACCTCGAGGTTCACCCCGCTCAGCACCGCACGCCCGTCAAAGCGCTTGACCAGATTCCGCACGGAGATGACCGGTTCGACCGCCATGCCCCCATGATATCTGATTCAGCTCCCCGATTTCTTTGGCGGTCTGCCCCCTCCCTTCTCGCGGCATTGGCGTCGCCGCCCCTATACGGACGGCTTTAGGGGATCACCATGCTCAGCACCCTCCGGTGCGCAGCGGCGGTTGCCGCCTGCGCGATTTCCGCGTCCACCGGCCTCGCCCAGTCTCTCGCCGGGGACTTCCTCTTCGCCGACCGGGGCGTCGGCGTGTCGTCCGTCTGGGCCCCCGCCGGCAACGACCGCATTCTGCACACCGGCGGGAGCAACATCCTCCGCGTCGATGTTAATGAAAACGGCTCCTTCAACGACCCCCTCGACACGGAGTACGTGCTTCCGATGGGCCTCGAGGATGGGATCAACTACGAGCTCAGCCCGGACAAGCGAACGCTCCATGTCACCCTTGATGGCGAGTTTGTCTGCGGCGGTCTTCAGGTCTTCTTCCTCGACCTGCCCCCCGGCGGCGGTGCCGCTTCGCCCACCCACCAAGACTGCCTCCCCGGCGGTCTTCCCTTCAACGGAACCAGCCCCGAGTACTTCGACACGCAACACTTCGGCGTTCCGCCCCCCGGCACCTACACCAGCACGCAGCGCGTGGCATGGATGGTCACCGGCGAGAACTCCGGCACGCCCACCCCGGAAGCACGCTTTTACGACCTCTCCTCGCCCCTCACCATCGCCTCCGTCACGATGTCCGCCGACTGGAACTGGATCAAGATCGCCCAGTCCGGCAACTACGCCCTCATCAAGCACGACACCGACAACCCCATCGGCCGCTCCGACTACCTCCTTGTCTCCCTCTGCCCCGGCCCGACGTTCGGCAGCGTCATCCATCAACTCCAGGACGTCCAGGGCGTCCCCACAGAGGCCAACGCCCGTATTAGCAGCGTGTCCGGCGGTAACCTCACGATCCAGATCTTCCGCGGCAGCGAGATCCTCTATACCACCACGCGCCCCGACTGCCTCGCCACCCCCAGCGAGGAGCCCGGGCGATGCTGCATCAACGGCGCGTGCCAGTTCATCCTTCCCTCGGCGTGCGCGTCGCTCGGCGGCACCTTCACACCTGGCGCAACTTGCAGCGGCAATCCCTGTGCGCCCACGGGCGCGTGCTGCGTCGGCTCCTCGTGCTCCACGCAGACCCTCGCCGGTTGCAACGCACTCGGCGGCACGTGGTCGCAGGGCGCGGCGTGCACGCCGACGCTCTGTGTGCCCCCCGCGCCAATACTGACACTTTCGGGCTCCGGAAGTTCGTCCAGCGCCTGGCAGCAGCCAATCACGTACACCTTCAACGCCGGAAACACCGGCAACGCCACCGCCAACAACTGCCAGCTCGTTGTGTTCACTCCCAGCGGGGCCGCGTTCGTGAGCGCCACCCCTACCCCGAGCTCGAGCGGCTTCGGTGAGGTGCGGTGGAACCTCGGGGCCATCGCGGCCGGTGCCAACCGGACGATCACATTGACCGTGAACGCGCCCTGCAACGTGCCCACAGCGACGGTCTTTACATACTACCTGCAGGCCGGCAACGCGCCGTTCGTGAACGGAGCCCCGCAGATCAACACCACCCTCGCCTCCGAATCCACCGACCCAGCGCCGATCTCGCTCGCCAGTGTCATCCCCCCTGCGCCCCTGGGCCCCGGCGCGTTGTCGACGCACACAGTCACTGTGACCAACAACTCCGCCCTCGCTCGCCGACTCAATGTCTCGCTCAACGGTCCCGGCAACAGCGCAGAGTTCGTCGAGGCCCTCACGCCCAACATCGGCACATGGGTCATCGGCCCCACCTACCTCTCCTGGAACGACGACTTCGCCCCCGGTGAAACCAAGCAGATCGTCTTCACGACACGGATCATCGACTGCATCCTCCCCACGCAGTTGACCACCGCCCTCAACGACGGCGCACCCATCGCCGCCCGTTCGATCTGTGGCATCAATCGCGGCACGACCGCCGCGCCCGCGACCGTCGGGCTCCTGCGCCCGATTTCCGTCGCCATGGGTGTACCGCCCGTCCCGGGTTCGGTCAGCCCGATCGTGAACAACGGGCAGATCCTCGGTTCGAACGGCCCCTTCACGATTGACCTGTCCGTCACGAACAACCTCGCGGTCGCGTACCCCGAGGCGTATTTCTCCCTCACCATTCCCGAGAGTCTCATCGTCGCGGACCCGCCCTTCGTCGGCAACCCGCCCGACGGCATGACCTACGACTCCGGTTCGCGCACCATTTCCTACTTCGGTGCGCTCGCGCCGGGCACATTGTCGTTCTCCATAGCCGCTTCGGGCGACCCGGCCGGATCCTGCGCGCACACGCTCGCCCTTCAGGGCGGGAGCAGCTTCAGTTGTTCCGATCTCAACGCGACGCTGCGCCTGTACACGTTCGGTGGCCTGCCCTCCGAGAACGCGATGCTCTTCCTCGCCGACGGCTCGCAGCTGTACTCGTGGGATCCCGTGACCGAGGCCGAGCCCCGCCGCCTGGGCTGCCTCCCCGGAAACGGCCGCACCTTCACGCGAGCACCCGACGGCCGCCTCTTCTTCACCGGCACCATCGATTACATGTTTGACCCCGCGACGCTGGCCGTCACCGAGCTCATGCCGATCATCCGGTCTCAGGTCGGTCCCGAGGCCGACGGCCCCTTCTTCCTCTTCCAAGACCTCGTGTGGGACGAGACCGCCGAGCGACTCTACCTCCTTGCGATGAACTACTCCCTGGGCCGCGGCACCATCGTGCAGTTTGACCCGACGACCAACATCGCGAACCGCGTCATCACGCGGAACGACTTCGCGTACCGCTACGAGATCGAGGTCGACACCCTCGGCCGGCCCTTCGTGCCGCTCTCCGACGTTGCGCGTCGCGTTGATCCAACCCAGCCGCTGCCATTGGACTCGGCAAACGCGCAGCCCGTCATCGCTCCGGTTCCCTCGTACGGCTTCCCCCTCGGACCTCAGTCCCGCCAGAGCCACTCGTACGTCAGCCGCCCGGGCGGTGGACTCCTGGTCTTGAGCTCCGCCTACTGGTCGCAGAGCGGCGGCGGCCAGAACGTCAACTGGAACCTCTTCTCCCTCGCCCAGAGCAACGCGGCCGACGTCTTTACCGTCGTCGAGCCCCAGCTCGCGTGGCGCGGCGGTGCCTTCCCCGGCCCGCTCCCCCCGCGCCCCGTCCAGTTCACTCCCGTTATCGACCCAGCGCTCCTTGGTTCCACTCGCCTCCTCGGCGTCGATGAAAGCCGCACGCTCCTGCTCGACTACGCCGTCGGAACCAACAGTACCACCGCGAACGGCCGCCTCATGGAGCTGTCCTCCGGTACCAACGTCACCACGCTCTTCCCGACCACCACACTTCCCTTCATCCTCCGCGACGTCATCTGGATCACGGGGCCCGCGACGTGCCCCGCCGACTGGGATGGCAGCACCGGCGTCGACGGCGACGACGTCATCGCGTTCTTCGCCGACTGGGACAACAACAACGCCGACTTCAACGGTGACGGCGGCACCGACGGCGACGATGTCATTGAGTTCTTCGCCCACTGGGACGCGGGCTGCTGAAGAAGGAACCACCCATGCACCGCTCCATTGCCGCCCCCCTCGCCCTTCTCGCCTTCGCCCTCTCGTGCGTCAGTGCCTTCGCGCAGTCCATCGTCGGCGAGTTCCAGCCCGTCGATAACCGCTGGCTCGCCGCGAACGGCACCAACGGGATCGCGTACTCCGGCGGCGCGAACATCACGATCGACCGCAACGGCAACGGCATCGTCGGCGCTGCCGCGGGCGATCCCACCGATCCCGTCTACGCGCTTCCCGTCGAGTCGCAGAACGGCCTGAACTACTTCCTCTCGCCCACCCGCGAGTACCTCTACGCCACGCGCAGCGGCGTCGGCGGCTGCGGCGGTGGGATCCTCAACATGCGCATCTACCGCCTGCCGCTGCCTGTTGGCCCGATGGAGCTCATCCACACCGATTGCCTCCCCTGCGGCGCACCGTTCAACGGCACGCCCCAGTTCTACGAGACCGGCCTCGTCGCCAACTCGCCCTTCGCGTGGGGCGTGTCGAACCAGCGACTGCTGTTCATCGTCTCTCGCAACAGCCAGACCACCTGCTCCGTCGCGTCCACGCAACTCGCGCTGCGTGTCTACGACCTCAACGTCCCCGGCCCGTCCGGCCGCGCGATGGTCACGCTGCAGGAAGGCTGGGAGCCGCCAATCCGCGTGGCCCAGTCCGGCACCGCCTGTTTCATCAAGCACGACCTCACCAGCAGCCCGCTCGACGCCGACTACACCCTCATCGACCTCTGCCCCGGAGCCTCATTCGGCCAGCCCATCTTCACCGCCGACAACGTTGCGGGTGATGTGCGAGCCTCCGTTGCCGCCGCGGCTTCGGCGTCTTTGACCTACCTCGTGACCGACGACGGCGCCACCGCGTTTCAGAACACCTTCCCCGACTGTGTCGCGACGCCCGGTCCCGTCCTCGGCTCGTGCTGCGTCGACAACACGTGCATCCAGACCACCCAGGCCGCCTGCTCCGGCACCTGGACCGCCAACGCCAGTTGTACCGCCAACCCGTGCGGCCCGCCCCCCACACCGATCCTCTCCCTCTCCGCTTCCGCCCCCGCCACCGTACAAGCCCTCAATCCGTACTCGTACTCGATCATCGCGACCAACTCCGGCATGCTCGCGGCAACGAACGTCACCGTTCAGATCGTCGCGCCCAGCGGCGTGAACTTCGTCAGCCAATCCGGCGGCGATGCGGGCAGCTCCGGCACCCTGTGGAACATCACCATCCTGGCCCCCGGTCAGTCCCGCACACTCACCGCGACCTACTCGCCCCGCTGCACGTCCACCACGGTCACTCTCTCCTCGTACACGATCGATTCGCTCCAGACCAACCCCGTCGCGGGTGCGCCGGTCGTCACCAGCACCGTCATCGGTTTCCCCGCCGATCCGGTCACGATCACCGCGACCTCCACGCCTTCCAATTCTCCGCTCTTCGCCGGCGACACGATCGAGCATGCCATCACGCTCACCAACGCGACCGCGGCGAACCATCAACTCATCTCCTTCGGCGCCAGCGCGGGCGATTCCAGCGAGCTCGCGCAGCAGATCGACGCCGGCTCCGGCAGCTTCACGACGTTCCTCGGTAACTCCATGACGTGGACCGGCAACCTTCCCCCGTTCTCGTCCACGACCATCCGCTTCACCACCCGCATCCGCGCGTGCATCTTCCCGACCCACACGACGAGCCGCCTCAACGACGGCTCCTCCATCACCGTCTCGAATCGCTGCTCTGTCGCGCTCGGCTCGACCCCTCCTCCCCCGGGCACACCCATCCATCACCCCGTTTCACTTTCCTTCCAGGCGACCAACATCTCGCCCGGCATCGTCGGCCCTGCTGCCGTCGCTGGTTCCATCTTCGAGGGTCGCACCTACCAGCCCGTGCGCGAAGGCGCAACGGCCCTGATCGCCGCGACGTTCACGAACGATCTTCCGACGCCCATCGCCGCGCTCACCGGCACGATCCTCATTCCTTCGAGTCTCGTCCTCGCCGACCCGCCCTTCGTCGGCGCTCCGCCCGCGGGCGTCACCTACTCGGCGGCGTCCCGCACGATCTCCTACACGCTCCCGCTCGCGCCCGGCCAGTCCGCCACTATTGAGTTCAACGCCACTGTTCCCGTGGGCGCGACGTGCCTCAGCCTGCTGGAACTCGAAGGCGGCACCTTCGCCGGATGTACGGACGTTGGCGGCGACCTCGCGCTCATCAGCGTGAAGGCCCCGCCCCAGACCGACGCCATCTTCGCGATGCACGCCTCGCAGGGCATCACGTACATCACCGAGTCTCCGCTTGCCGCGATCCGCGCAACCTGCGCCATCGCGGAGATCTGGTTCGGTATGGACATCGATCCCAGCGGCAACATCTGGCACGCGGGCATCCCACTGACCAAGCTCAATCCCGCCACCCTCGACTTCGCCATGTACACCGAGGCCGAGACAGGCTTTGACGCTGTGACCCCCTGCCTGATGCGGGATGCCGCGTGGGACGCCACGACCTCCACGCTGATCACCCTCCACCGCGCCACGGCCGGCGGCCTGGGTCTGCTCTTCCGGTTCGATCCCGCCACCCGTCAGATCACTCACCTCATCACCGACCCCGCCTTCGGGACCGCCAACGACGTCGCGGTTGACCCCGACGGCGCGGCGATCGTTCTCACGCCCACCGGGCTTCGGCGCGTGCCCCTCGCGGGCGGTAGCTTTCCGCTCGCCGCGGGCAGCGGTTCAACCCTCGCGCTCCCCGTGCCGCAGCACAACTTCGGCACAGCGGTTGGCACGCTCACCTCGTCGGCTGCGCTGCGCCTCACGACGCTCTCGCCCCGGACGTACGGCGTGACGATCGGCAACTACTACCGCGAGGATCACGGCACCCCGGGCCAGACGCCCTACACGATCACCAGCGTGATCTCCCTCGGGCAGATCAACCCCGACGGTTCCACATCGATCCTCATCCCGCAACTCGCCGACTACCGCCAGCGGATCCCGAACGGCTTCCCCACCTTCCCACCGCAACTCGCACCGATCATCTGGGCGGAGGCCTCCAGCGCGCCGATCACCAACGGCGCACCGGGCAAGGTGCTCGTGAACGGCCCGTCCTCGCCGTCCTTCGTCTACGAGGTGGATCCCACGACCATCACCGGCCGCGCGATCCTCCCGGTCTCGGGCTTCGTTCCCGGCTATGCGGAACTCCGCCACGTTCCCTTCGCGCCGGCGTGCCCGGCCGACTGGGACAACGCCAACGGAGTCGACGGCGACGACGTGATCGCGTTCTTCGCCGACTGGGACGCGGGCAACGCCGACTTCAACACCGACGGCGGCACCGACGGCGACGACGTCATCGAGTTCTTCGCCCACTGGGACGCGGGTTGCTAATGCACGTCCGTTCCGGGTTGATGCCGAGTCCACCACACCCGCCCGACACGGCCGTGAGCAGCTCTCGCTCGCCGCGGCTTCACCACGCGCGGATTCCCTTTCGCACCCTCCACACGGGCTGCTCTTTCCCAGCTCCGATGAGGCCGTTACCCTTCGTCCATGAAGACCAAGGCTGAGATCGTCCGCGACTGGCTTCCCCGGTACACCGGCCGAGCACTCGAGGACTTCGGTGAGTACGTCCTCCTCTCCAACTTCTCCAACTACGTCGAACTCTTCGCCGAACGCTTCGGCGTTCCCGTGATGGGCCGCGATCGCCCGATGCAGTCCGCCACCGCCGAGAACATCACCATCCTCAACTTCGGCATGGGCTCCGCCATGGCCGCCACCGTCATGGACCTCCTCTCTGCCGTCGCGCCCAAGGCGGTGCTTTTCCTCGGCAAGTGCGGCGGCCTCAAGAAAGCCAAGCTCGGCGACTTCGTGCTTCCCATCGCCGCCATCCGCGGCGAGGGCACCAGCAACGAGTACATGCCCCCAGAAGTCCCCGCCCTTCCCTCCTTCCGCCTCCAGCGGGCCGTCTCCACGTCCATCGTGAAGCACGCCTGCGACTACTGGACCGGCACCGTCTACACCACCAACCGGCGCGTTTGGGAGCACGACGACGGCTTCCGTGAGTACCTTGTGAAGATCCGGGCGATCGGCATCGACATGGAAACCGCGACGATCTTCCTCGTCGGGTTTCACAACTCCATCCCCAAGGGCGCGCTCCTGCTCGTTTCCGACAACCCCATGACCCCCGACGGGGTCAAATCCAACGCCAGCGACCAGCAGATCACCCAACGCTTCGTCGCCAAGCACCTCGAAATCGGGATCGAGTCCCTGATGGAACTCCGCGACAGCGGCGAGTCGGTCAAGCACCTCCGCTACGAGTAGCCTTGGCCCCAACCCCCTCGGGCGGTTAGGTTTGCGCTAGCCCCCCGCGAGCCGTTACGCCCCGGCAACTCCCGCGTAGAAACGCGGTCTGGGAGAGGCCGGACCGCCCAAAGTTCGGGGAATGCGGCCCCTATCCTCGCCCCAGAAACCCGGCCCTCCCGATACCAAGGAATCAGGAACGGCCGCACAGCCAGAATCACGCCCCCGCAGGGGCACAGACGAACGCGGGCCGGGAGCCCGCAGCCCAACGAAAGGACCAGGATCGATGATGCCGACCCGTACCAAGTTCTCCGCACTCACCGCCGCGATGCTCGCCTCGCTCGCGGGCGTTAACCCCGCCGTCGCCGGCGGCCCGGAGTCCATCGACCGCGTGCCCTCGAACGCCGCGATCATCATCTCGCTCCGGAGCATGGAGAGCTTCGTGAAGGAGTTCGATGCCTTCGAGAAGGCCATGGGTCTTCCCGCTGGCGGCGACAACCCCATCGCCCAGGCTGAAGCCCTCCTCGGCACGAAGGGCCTCAACCCCAACGGCTCCATGTCCGTCGCCATCATGCCCGAGGCCGATGGCTCCGTGGACTTCGAAGCCGCGGAACCCAACGGCCTCATGATCATCCCCGTCGCCAACTACGCCGAGTTCGTCAAGGGCCTCGGCGGCACCGGCACCGAAGGCGTCCAGTCGATCAAGTTCGACGAGAAGGACGCCTACGTCAAGGACATCGGCGGTGGCTATGCCGCGATCTCCAACGTCAAGGCCACCATCGACACGTTCGACGGCAAGGGCGGCAAGGCCGCCTCGCACGCTACCTCATTCGGCGCCACCGGCGCCTCGATCGCCGACCGCGCCGACATGATCCTCTTCATGAACATGGCGATGTTCCGCGACAAGCTCAAGGAAGGTCTCGCCGAAGGCAAGGCCGGCATGGCCGAAAGCCCCCTCGCGATGGGCGGCGAAGGCATGATCAAGGCCGCGGATCAGATGTTCGGCTTCATGGCCGACTTCGCCGACCAGGCCCAGGGCGCTGTCTTCGGCGTCGACTTCACCGAGAAGGGCGTGAAGATCGACCTCGGCGCTCAGTTCAAGGAAGGCACCGAGATGGCCGGCTACTTCGCCAAGAGCGGCGACTCCGGCGCTCTGCTCTCTCGCCTCCCCAACCAGGCCTTCCTCATGGCCGGTGCGTTCGATACCTCGAGCGAAGGCGTTCGCCAGGTCCTCGGTAAGTTCACCGAGTTCTCCAAGCAGATGCAGGGCGCCGTCCAGCAGGCCGCCGCCGCCAACGGCGCCGACCTCGCTGGCATGGACGACATGTCCAGCCTCATGTCCCTCACCGGCGACCTCCAGAAGAGCGACGGCACCGCCTTCTGCCTCGGCGCCTCCCCCAGCGGCATCATGGGCGGCCTCTTCACCAACACTTCCACCTACCAGAAGACCAAGGAAGGCCCCGCCATCCGGGCCGCCTCCCAGAAGGCCGTCGAATCCATGAACGGCAAGAAGATCGCCGGCATGAACTACAAGTCCACCTACGCCCCCGCTTCCTCCACCATCAAGGGCGTCGAGGTCGACTCCTGGTCCGCCACCATGGAGCCCGCCGAGGACGACCCCAACGCCATGCAGATGCAGATGATGATGGGCCTGGTCTTCGGCGCCGGTGGCATGGGCGGCATGACCGCCTCGGTCGACGGTGGCATCGTCTCCACCATGAGCCAGAACACCCTCCTCATGACCTCGGCCATCGACGCCGCCAAGTCCGGCAACGGCCTCGGCGCTGACCCCGCGATGGTCGAGATCCAGTCGAACCTCCCCAAGAACCGCGTCTTCGAGTTCTACCTCGGCACCAAGTCCATCATCGACGCCGGTGCTGGCCTCATGCAGATGGCCGGTGGCGAAGCCTCCTTTGTTCCTCCCGCCAAGGTCTCCCCCGTCGCCATCGCCGGCACCGCCGGTGGCGGTGGCATGGGCATGCACGTCTTCCTCCCCGCCGATGTCATCAAGGCCATCGCCGAAATCCAGGCCCAGATGGACGCCGGTGGCGAAGATGAGCCCATGGACGACGCCGGCAACGGCAACGCCGGCGGCGGCGACCAGCCCCGGTTCTAAGATCACACGTCTACTTCAGTATCCCCAAGGGCCCGGCCTCAGCGCCGGGCCCTTTGCGTTCGCTCAGCACCCCGAATCCCAACGCTCAAAGAACACAACCACGTCGTCCCCATCCACGTTCCCGCTCCCGTCGACGTCCGACGGCTCGCCCCCCGCATCCCAGGACGCGAAGAACGCGATCACGTCGTCCCCGTCCGGCGACCCGTTGCAGTCGAAGTCGCCCAGGCACACCACCACTTCCACCGCCTCCGTGGACACAGTACCGCACGGGTTCGTGACCTCGCATGTGTAACTGCCCTCGTTCGACCCGTTCACGCCCGTCACGCTGTACGTCGCGCCCGTCGCTCCTTCGATCGCCGCGCCGTTCAGCTTCCACTGATACCCCGGTGCCGGCACGCCTGTCGCGCCCACCGTCAGCTCGATCTCCCCGTTCACACACACCAATCCGCTCCCAACCGGCGGAGTCGTAATCGCCGGCGCCTCGCACCCCACATTCAGAATCGGCGCCGACACAACCACCTGCCCATCCGGATTCGTCACCTCCACCGCCCTCATGCCAAGCGTCGCATCGCCCGCGGCGGTCACGTTCATCACCACCCGCGACGGCCCCGCGTACGTCACCGAGTTCACCGTCAACCCGCCCCCGGGCACCGCCGCGCTCAGCCGGCTCATCCCCGCTTCCGTATCAAAGAACCCCACGTCCCCGCTCGTGTTCCCGATGACCTCGATGTCCGCCGTGGTTCCCGGTGCGATGGTCCCCGGTGAACACGACACCGGGATCGCAGGCCCCGGCGCGCCCAACCGAAACACCCGAACCTGCCACACGTTGTTCGCCACCGGGTACTTCTGGAACGTCCACATCGTCATGTCGTCCGCCGGATCCACGATCGTGCTGGTGTAGTCCCCCCATCGATTACGGAACGAATCGTTCGTGTAGCTGAACGTCGTCCCCTGCACCACCGTCGGCGTGCGCAGCACACCCGGCGCATCTCCCGCGTACCGACCCGCGACCGCCACCGACAGCCGTCGCGCCGGCCCCGCCGCAGCGCACCCCAGCAACATGTGCCCCTGCCCGGACAACGCGATCGTCGGGTAGAAGTAGTAATCGCGCGACGCCGTCGGCGCGGTGCTCACCAGCGTCCCCGCCTGCACCAGCGTCGGTGTCGCCTCCAGATTCCGCAGCTCGTACCACCGCGCCGAATCCCGGTCGCCCGTCGCCGCCGCTTCGCCCAGCGCGTTGGTGCGAATCGCGTGCGCCGTCATCAGGGACCACTCCCCGGTGTTGCGGTTCTTGAAGAAGCGAGCGTCGAACAGGCGATCGTTCGTCACCTCCACCGCCACACCGCTCCCCAGCGCGGGCACGTTCACCGGCCGGACCGTCGCCGGCACCGTCACGTTGATGTTCGGCCCGAGCACCGGTGTCGTGTCCGCGTTCGTCACCCGCCGGACAACCAGCCGCCCCAGCGTCGAGTTGTCCGATCCGATGAAGTACCCGGTCGTCGCCGTCGGATCCGGATTCGTCACGCCACGCGGCGCATAGATCCCCGCACCCGCCGCCGAGGGCAGCAGCGTCCGAAACGCCGTCACGACGATCGGACCCGTGCCCAGCACCGACGACTTGCGGATCACCCACACCGTCGTGTTGTTGAACGCGGACGAGAACATGTTGCAGCCGACATACACGCCGTTGGCATCAACGCCCAGCGACGGATAGTCCGCCAGCCGCCCCGCGTCCGCGGTCCCCCCGCCGACGGCGTCCTGCACAAAGCCGAAGAACCGGAACGACGTCTGCCCTGTAATCACCGGGCCGCTGCTCACCGCGACCACGATGCGGTTCGGCGTCGTCGTCGTGATCATCACGAGGAACCACCGCTGACTGATCCGATCCCACACCACCCGCGGGTCCGCCACGAACGCGCCGCCCGTGACGCTCGCGAAAAACGTCGCCGTATCCGCGTTGAGCGGCCCAAGCACCCCGCTCTTGTCAAACACCTTGATCCGACCGTTCAGGCACACCAGCACCTGCGTCGGGCTCACGTCGCCCATCGTGTCCGCCGGATAGATGCCCCCGCACTCCGTCTGGCTGATCGCGTTGAAGCTCAGCGTCACCGGCTGCGGCGAACGATCCGAATACGACGGCGGCCCGAGATCACCCAGCGGCCACCGCGCCGTCACCGGCGACGCGGGATCAAGCACCGGCGCCGGCCGCGGCTCGCGCTGGTTCCACGGCCGATCCGGCATCACCGTCCGCCCCGTCTCGCGCGCCATGATCTGATCAACCGTCTCCTCAACCGCCATCCAGCCCGTGTGGGGCGTGCCAACGACCGGGCCCTCGCCCGGTGTCGCGACCACATCGGCGAACGGCTGCGCGATCGCCGCGAGAGGACAGGCCAAACCGGCAACGAGTGCGAGAGCGAGCGTGTTCGTGGTCATAGGAAACCCAGTGCGGTGCGTGAGGTCGATCGCGCCGTAGCGTACCAGAGCCTCGCCAGATGTGCCGCCAATAATGGCCCGTGAACGCGTGGAAACTAGCACGGTGTGAGATCGCCCTCAATCGCCCCCGGATCCTGGGGATTCTCAACGTCACCCCCGATAGCTTCGCCGACGGTGGAAGGTATTCGGACCTCGCCGCCGCCGAAGTCGCGGCACTCGACATGGCCCGTCAGGGCGCCGACGCGATCGACATCGGGGGCGAATCCACCCGGCCCGGCAGCGAACCCGTTGACGCCGAGGAGCAGATCCGACGGGTGGTCCCTGTCGTGGAGCGGCTGCGCCGTGCCGGACTGCAGACCCCTGTAACGGTCGACACCACGCTCGCCGCCGTCGCGGCGGCTGCGCTCGATGCCGGCGCGAATGGCGTGAACGACGTCTCCGCAGGTCGCGATGACCCCGCAATGTTCGCCGCCGTCGCGTCGCGCGGGGCGGGTGTCGTGCTGATGCACAGACTCGTCTCCCCCCGCGCGGATCGGTACTCGGATCAGTACGCGCGGGCGCCCGAGTACGGTGACGTCGTGCGCGACGTCGGTGAGTTCCTGCGCGAGCGCGTCACCGCGGCGGTGGCGGCGGGCATTTCGCGCGACGCGATCGTTGTTGATCCCGGGCTCGGGTTCGGGAAGAGCGTCGAGCAGAACCTCGAACTACTCGACCGCACCGCGGAACTCGCCGGTGGGGTGCCCCTACTGAGCGCGCTCAGTCGCAAGTCGTTCGTGGGGCGTGTGTGGCTCAAGCGGGACTCGGAGCCCTCGGAGCGGCTGGAGGGCACGCTTGCGATGAGTGAGCGCCACCTGCGCGCAGGGGCGATGCTCTTTCGGGTTCACGATGTGGCCGAGCACCGGCGGGTGCTGGACGCCGCGTGGGAATCGCTCAGGCGGTGACGTCGAGCTTCGTGCCGCGATTGCCCGAGGGGTCCGGCACGTTCTGCATCGCGGACTGGATCAGGGCCACGGCGGCTTCGCCCTGCTGCTTGGCAACGTCCTGCGTCTTGACCGCCACGCGGGTGCTGATCTCCGAGGCAAGGGTGGCCTGGTTCATGCGGACGGCGTCGGAGACGGTGAAGTCGCTCATGACATGGATATCGGGTGGACGCGGGGGGCGGGTTTGGGTTATCTGGGAAGTGGGCGGGGATTACTTCCCCAGGGCGGCCCGCTTCTTCTGGATGAAGGCCATGTGGTGATCCACGTGCTCCACGTACATGGCGACGAGGTCTCCCAGGGTCACCAGACCGCGATGGTTGTGGACGCCGGCGCGGTTGAAGGCCTCCGCGGGCAGGCGTTCGAGGATCTGGGCGGTGTGGAGGCGGTTGAGGCGGAAGAGTTCGCACACCGTCTGGGTGTCGAGTTCGTGGTACGAGAGCTTGTCGGCAAACGCCGTCTCGTCGTACGCGATCAGGAGCGGCTTCTCCTCCGCGGCGACGCGGCACATGCGGTGGGTCGCGGCCAGATCCGAGTGCCACATGTGCACCACCACCTGCTTGATGGTCCACAGCCCCAGCCCCGGACCCGCCGGCGGCGCGACCAGCTCCGCGTGCGTGAGGCCCTGGACCGCGTGGTGGAGCGAGCTGGCGCCGGCGATGTAACGGGGGAGCATTGGGTGCATGGTGGGAGTTCTCACAGTGCGCTGATGACGAGCGTGGCAACGATGACGAGGGCGAGCAGCGTGAACAGCCGATCTCGCTCTTTGGCGAAGACGACCGCCGCGGCAAGTGTACGTGCCGCCGGGATGAACACGAGCAGGATCACGCCGAGCATCGCGATGGCGTCGGGCTTGCCCTGCAGGACGTCGGAGAGGACTCGCGCGATCGAGTCGGACTCCCGCGTCCTCGCGGCGAAGTTGCCGACCTGAGGCGGAGCCCCTTGCTTCACCAGCAGCGCAAGGCCGGCCAACAAGACGACCGCGGCGGCGATCGTGCCCACATTGAGGAGCGTCGCGATCCCGGTACGCAGCGAGCGGTGGGGGTCCGCATGCTCGGCGGGGGCGTTCGGAGTTGTCTCGCTCATGACCGGATTCCCTTCAGCACCATCTGGACACCCGCGATCGCAACCGCCACCGCAAAGATGAACCGGAGGATGCGGCTGTCGGCGCGCCTCAGAAGGCGGGCACCCAGAACCGAGCCCGCGAGTGCGCCGAGGGCGACAGGTGCGCAGAGCGTCGGTTCGAGTTGGCCCCGCTGGAGGTACACGCCGCTGCTTGCCGCGGCGGTCACGCCGATCATGAAGTTGCTCGTGGTGGTACTGACTTTGAACGGCAGTCGCATGACACGGTCCATGGCGATGACTTTGACGATGCCGGAGCCGATGCCGATCATCGCGGAGAGAACCCCGGCACCGAGCATGATGCCCATGGCAAGGGGAATGCCCCGGACGCGGTACGGGCGCAGCCCGTCCTTGGTGGGCCAGGTGCCGTCAAGCTTGAGCCGGGTCGCGAGAGGATCCGAAAGGGTATTGGCGTGGTCGACCGGCTTTGGCCTCAGGGTGGAGTACGCGGACCAGAGCGCAACCGCACCAAAGAGGATGGTGATAAACGCGGTGGGGGCGTACGCGGCGAGTGCCGCGCCGATCAGCGCCCCGCCGACGGTGGCAACTTCGAGCACGATCGCGATGCGGATGTTGGTGTACCCATCGCGGACGTACGCGGAGGCGGATCCGCATGAGGTTGCGATCACCGCGATAAGGCTGGCGCCGACCGCGAAGGGGATATCAACGCCGAACCCCAGGACGAGCAAGGGAACGATGACGATGCCACCGCCAAGCCCCGTGAGCGATCCGAGCAGCCCGGCGGCGGCGGAAGCGATCAGGATGATGATGGGTCGGAGCGCGGGGTCCATGCGAGAGCGTAGGGGAACGCGAAAACCCACGCACTTCGATCACGGATATGCCACGGAACGCGAGGGCCGCCTCGTCTGTTCAGGCGCGGAGGCCTGATTGGGCGTAGAGGTATCGAGAGGTGGCGTCGAAAGGGCGAGGCGTCAGCAGCCCGAGTCCCAGCGGCCGAAGAACTCGATGACATCGTCGCCGTCGATCGAGCCATCGTTGTTGAAGTCGGCCTCCGCAAGGCCGTTGTCCCAGGGGGTGAAGAAGGCGATGACATCGTCGCCGTCGACTGAACCGTCGCAGTTGGTGTCGGCGAGGCAGACGTCGCAGAAGGGTGCGACAGTGAGTTCGAGCGTGGGGCGCATGGCAGGGTCGGCGTGTTCGCGCGTGCCGAAGCGGCGGGCGCTGCTGACGTCCTCGCTGGTGGATTGGAGCAGCCAGCCGAAGTTGTCGGCGGGGAAGGTAGCCCAGGCGTTGAGGTCGGCGAGCATTTGGGGGCTCGCGGTCCACTCGACCGGGCCCGGGTCGCCTGCGATGGCCGAGGCTGAGGGGGTGGGTGCGAAGTCACCGCCGGGTGTTGACCACAATGCCGACGGAAACGAGCGGTGGAGCCAAGTGGCGTCGCCCGGGGCGGCTTCGATGCCCAGGCCCCCGGGGGCGCCGGCGTCGGAGGTGCCTTCACCCCAGGGTGCGAGTGTGCGGTAGAGGGATACGGAGGCGGGCGCGCCGTTGGCGCGAGTGACGTGGAGGCGCAGGCGGGCGGCGATGACGACGTGCCCGGCGGGAACCAGGGAGAGATCGAAGCGGATGAGGGCACGACGCAGGCCCGCGCCGCGAAGGGTGAGGCCAGCGAACATCGAGTCGCCCGCGCCGTTCGAGGTCGAGCCGTCGACGGTCTGGTACAGGGTGGTGTCGGCAGTGGGGGAGAGGGTGAGGGAGGACTGCGCGGTCGCGGTCTGGGTGAGCGCGGCGAGGCAGGTGGCTGAGGCCACCGAAGCGAGACGTGTCGCGTGCATGTGCGGACTCCCGAGGATCGAAACCCGCGCGGCAGCTCCTCTGCTGCCGCGAGGGCACGTATGGGCAGAAGCCCGCGTGATCGGCGTTGGCCGGGCACGCGGGAGGATGTGGGTGATTAGCGGCGACGACGACCGGCGAAGAGGCCGGCGACGGCGGCGAGGCCGAGAGCGGAGGGAGCGGGGATCACGGAGGGGTCGACGTACATGGCGAGCATCTGGCCGCCTTCGACCAGTTCACCGGGGAGGCTGTAGTGGGCCTGAACGTTGAGGAGGAACCAGCCTTCGCCCAGGACGTCCTTGGCGTCGATGATGCCGGAGGACTCTTCGTCGCGGGTCAGGAAGCCGGGAGCGCCGATGCCGAAGCGGGAGGGGTCGTGCTGGGCGATCTCGGCGAGGCCGCCGGAGTTGAGGTCGTAAAGCCAGACCTTGCTGAGGGCGTCCTGGCCACCGATGTCCTCCTGAATGAGGACGCGGCCGAAGCTGTCGATGGTCATGTTGTCCATCATCTGGGGGCCGTTGAGACCGCCTTCGAGGAGCATGCTGATTTCGCCGCCGGCCTCGGGGTTGGTGATGTCATCGAAGCGCATGCGGTAGAGGCGGCTGCGGCCGTCGGTCGTGGCGTTGGCGTAGCGGTCGGTGGTCACGAAGTAGAAGTCGTTCTCGAAGCCGGCGCGGGGATCGAACTGGCCGTCCTCGGGGCGGAGGAAGTTGGTGACGCCGTTGGTGTTGCCGGAGCTGTTGAGGGTGGAACCGGAGGTGTTGCTCACGTCGCCGTGGTTGTAGAGGTCGAAGCGACCCGACGCCGCGGACCCGCGGACTTCGGTGGGGAGGCCGGAGACGCGGACGCCGAAGAGGTTGCCGTTGGTGAGGCCGGCGCGCTCGATGTCGTTGCCGGAAGCGGTCTTGTTGCCGACGTACATGTAGACCTGGCCGGGGGTGCTGTCATCGGTGCCGATGACGACGGTCTTCTGCTGGGCGAAGGGGCTGGCGATGGAGTTCTCCCAGGAGAACTTGCCCAGGTGGGGGAGCTGCCAGCTCTGGTTCATGTTGGGACCAGAGACGATGTGGGCGTACGCGCGGCCTTCAGCGCCGGCTTCCTCGCCGTTCATGAACAGGCGGGCGTCGGTGCCGAGGTTGCCGAAGCGGTAGGCCGAGGGAGCCGCGAGGTCGGCCGAGCAGAAGCGGTTCCAGCGCTGGGCGGAGCTGGCGGCGTTGCTCCAGGTTCCGGTGGTGGGGGAGTACTCGAAGGCGTCGGCCGACGAGGTGTTGTGGTCGCGGCCGGAGTTGACGAGCAGGTTCGAGGCGTTGGCGTTGATGTTCCAACGCGACACGAACGCGCCGGTCTGGCCGTGCGCGCGGACGGAACCGGCGGTGCCGCCGAGCTCGTGGTTCTGGAAGACGGTCATGGTGCCGTCCCCGTTGCCCATCACGCCCATGCCGTCCGGGATGCCGACCATGCGGTAACCGCCGATGGAGTCGCCAACGGTCAGGATGCTGACGGTCTGCACGTCACCGGCCGCCGCGCTGCGCGGGGTGCCGACCGTGGGGAGCAGGTAGGGGGTCTGGGAGCTGCTGGGGCCTTGGATCTGGGCGAGGGCGGAGCCCGCCGCGAGGGCGAGCGCGAGAGCAGTGATGCCGCGAGTCAACATGAAACATCTCCTCGAATGCGAAGACGAGAAAGCCCGGGGGGAGCAACACAGCTTGGCCCGCGACGGTTTTCTCGACGGTCGAAGTAAAGGGGATGAGGGAGCCGGCCCGCGCTATGGCGGGGGCAGGTTCACGCTAAGTCTTCGTCATCGTGGGAGCGAGATCTGAACGCTGAGCAAACACGAGCTTTGCGCGGCGAAGATCGGAGGGGCTCACAGCTGGTCCATCGCCAGCATCGCGGCGCCGTAGATCCCCGCGGCGTCCTCGAGCTTGCTGGCGACGATCTCGACGTCCTGGCAGATCTTGGGGAAGACCATCTCGCGGACGTGGGACGTGACGCGTTCGACGAACTGCTTGCCGCAGGCCTCGGTGAGGCCGCCGCCGAGGACAACGCGTTCGAGGCTGAGGAGGGTGACTGAGTTCGCGATGGCGACCGAGACCATCTCGGCGGCGTCGTCGACGACGCGGACAACGAGATCGTCCTCGCGCTCACCGCCTCGGTAGTGCTGGGCGATGAGCTTGCTCTTGACCTCGCGGCTCCACTTCTCGGGGTCGTTGCCGAGTTCGCTGGTGAGTTTGCTCTTGTAGTTGGCGTTGATGAGCTTGATGATGCGGTTGGAGACGTTGGTGCGGCTGGCGTTGTTCTCGAGGGTGCGCGAGCCCAAGGGGTGGAAGGGGAAGAGGACGATGTGGCCGATCTCACCGGCGGAGAGGAAGTGGCCGTAGTGGAGCTTGCCGTTGAGGATGAGGCCGCCGCCGATGCCGGTGCCGATCCAGACGCCCATCATGTTCTTGGAGTTCTTGCCTGCGCCCATGACGTTCTCGCCGTAGACGGCGACGTTGACGTCGTTGTCGACGAGGACTTTGGTCTTGAGCTTTCTGGCAAGGTCGTCGGCGAGGGGCTTGTTGGTCCAGCGGAGGTTGACGGCGACGACCACCTTGCCTTCGTTTGGATCGACGACGCCCGGGGCACCGATGCCGATGCCCCCGATGCCGGTCATGGGGAGGCCTGCGCCGGCAGTGGCTTCGGCGACACCCTCGGCGATGCGGTCGAGGACACCTTCGTAGCCCTCTTCGGACTTGGTCTTCTTCTTCGTCTGGCTCAGCATCTTGCCGTCGGGCGCAACGACGCCGATCTGCATGTTGGTGCCGCCAAGGTCGATGCCGATGTAGGGTTTGCTCGGGGGCATGGTGGGTCCGGTGTGGTGGGTTACTCGGCGACGGTGGCGGGGTTCTCGCCCCGTTCCATCGCCATGATCTTGCGGATGCGGCGAGAGTGGCGGCCGCCTTCGAAGGTGGCGCCGAGCCAGGCCTCGACGATCTTCTCGATCAGCCGCTGGCCGAGGAGGTCGGCGGAGAGGCAGAGGACGTTGGAGTCGTTGTGGCTTCGGGAGAGCTGCGCGGTCAGTTCGTCGTGAACGACCGCGGCACGAACGCCCTTGACCTTGTTCGCGGCGATCGACATGCCGATGCCCGTGCCGCAGACCAGCACGCCCAGGTCGACCTCGTTGTTCGCGAGCATGTTGCCGACTTCGTAGGCGCGTTCGGGGTAGTCGCAGGAGGTGCTGGAGCAGTCACCGACGACGTTGGCCTCGTGGCCTTCGCGCTTGAGTTTCTCGGCGAGGAGGCGGATGCAGGAGGCTCCTCGGTGGTCGGCGCTGAGTGCGATTCTCATGGGCGGGCTCCTTCCGCGGCGGCGGAGAGGGGGGCGCGGTCCAACTCCTCAAGGCGGCGGGAGACCATGTCCTTGATGCGGGCCGCGGTTTTGCGGTACTCCTCGATCGGACCGCCGATCGGGTCCGGGACGTCCTTCCCGGCGGGGTCGAGCAGCTTCACTTTGCGGCGTGCGGAAGGGGAAATCTCGAGGACGCCAGCGGCGTGTTCACGCGTGAGAGCGAAGATCTCGTCGGCGGCGTCGATGAGCTCGAGGGTGATCTCCTGCGAGCGGTGCTTGGTCGCGTCGATGCCCATCTCGGCGAGGGTGCGACGGGCTTCGTCGGAGATCGGCATGCCGTCGCGGGTGGAGGTTCCCGCGGATTCGACGATCGTGGGCACCTGCGTCTTGGAAGGACGCCCGAGCATGTGGCGGGCAATGGCCTCGGCCATGGGGCTGCGGCAGGTGTTGCCGGTGCAGACAAAGAGGATGCGGCGTTCGATCTTCTGGCGGATGTATCGAGCCTCGAAGGTCTCCTCGGTGACAACGTCGTACGACCCATCCCCTAGGAGGCGGAGGGTGGTCGCGGGCTTGCCGAGGCGCGTGGGGCCGTCGTCAAGGACCATGGCGATGCCAAGGGTCATCGCGCGGGCGCCGATATCGTCGGGCAGGGTGCGGCCGTCGCCAAGACCGAACGCGGAGATTCGCTCGGCAACCACGACGCCACCCGCGTCCTCAAGGACGGCGCGGGCGACGACCGCGTCGGGCACGCGCACGCCGAACTCACCGCCGGCGTCGATGCTGCCGGGGGCAACACCGAGTCGAGCGGAGATCGCGGCGGCCGCGGGGCCCTTGGGGAAGAGAAACCGCACCGGGCCGGGGGCGAGCTGGTCGAGGCAGCGCAGGTGGAGCGGAAACCGGACATCCATGGCGGTGGCGACGCGCTCGGACCGGGGGGCGTGCCACGTGAAGGGCTGACCGGCCGGCCTGGGTGCCTGGCCCGGGCGCGGGAGTGCGCGGAGGGCTTCCAGTGCCGCGGGAATACCGGCCATCGCGGCGACGCCATAGACGGTTTCGGTCGGCATGATGATCAGGCGGCCGGCCTTGAGGTGGTCGACGGCTTGAGCGATCTGGCGCGGGGTCGGACCGGCGTGTTTGTGGTGGGTCGTTGCCAAGACCAAAAGAGTATGCGAATCTGGGGAGTTTGGCGCGGGTCCGCGGCGAGGAAGGGGGACGGTGACGGGGTAAATTCCATGTGTCGGGGGAGCGGAGTTTCGGGTTCGGTGGAACGCATGGGGCGGAGGGGGTGTATCCTTGTTGTGGGCCGCGACTCCGCGGGCCGCGAGTTGCCCAGTGTAAATACTGGGTTCTGTCTTGGAATGCCTGGTGGCTAGGGATAGGTGTGCGCAGGGGCGAGGGCGTCCCGATGCGAAGAGGAGCGTTTCATGAGCCCGACGAAGCAGCGAGCATTCAGCCTGATCGAGTTGCTGGTGGTGATCGCGATCATCGGGCTGGTGATCGCGTTGGTGATCCCGGCGGTCGGAAAGGTCCGGGAGGCGGCGCGGACAACGGAAACGCGGACGCTGGTGTCGCAGGTACACCAGGCGGCTTCGGCGTTCCAGATTGATAACCGGCGGGTGCCGGGTGTGTTCAGCGCGGTGGAGATGGGGCAGGCGGACAACGCCTCGCGTGGGTTCTCTGGTATGCAGAACGCCATGCTCGACCTCGCGGGCGGCCTGATCGACAAGGCCCCCGGAACGGCCATCGCGAGCGACAACGAATACGCGGTGGGGCCCTACGCCCAGGCGGCGAGGAACGTGGTCGTTGACCTCGATCTGATCGGGTCGGGGAAGGGGTACTTCGCGCCGACCGGGAAGTTCTACCAGAAGCAGGGTGGCGCTACCGGAGGCAGCCGAGTGGGATTCACCCCCGGCGGCACTTCCGCACACGAGCAGCTGCCCGAGGTCGTGGACCGCAATGGTCAGCCGATTCTGTTCTGGGCGATGAACGATCAGGCTTCGGGTGACGTGCAGTCGATCGACGACGTGGTCGCGGTCTCGAGCGCAGCGGCGGTGCCCGCTCGCTGCTACTGGAACCAGAACGCGGCCTTCCTCGCGGCCGCGGCCGGGCCGGTCGGCACGCTGCGAGTCGACCAGAACACCAAGTCCCTGCTCGGTGAATCCAATGCCCGCCGTCTTGACTCGCTGATGGCGATCATGGGCAATCCGAATGCCCCGTTGGCGTCCACGATCACCGGTCAGACCGTGCAGCTGGACCAGGTTCTGCCCGCGCAGATGCGCGGGGCGTTCCTCGTCCACGCCTCCGGTAAGGACGGCACGTACTTCAGCCAGTCCGATACGACTTCGCGGCTGGTGCTCGGGGCGGGGAGCGGCGATCCGTGGATCGCGTACGGATCGGCGTTCTACGCGCCGTCGGGCGGGTCGAATGGCACGCGCCGGACCGGGACGGGGTCGTCGAGCTCGGTGGACATTGGTTCGTCGTTCGACGACATCATCCAGGCCGGCGAGTAATCCACACCCGGGCAGGGTGAACTTGACAAACACCGCACGCGTCGCGAACCTGTCGGCGCGTGCGTTTGTTTTTGGGCCATGACGGTGCGGACGAGATCACCCTCGCGCGGGTGCGGGCGCTCGGTGCGCTGGTGGCGGCGGCGGTGGGACTGACGGTGGCGCGGGAGTGGGCGCCGACGTCGTCCGGGGTCTTGCTCGCGGGGGCGGGGGTGCTCGGGGCGATCGCGGGTGTGGCCGGGTGGGGGTGGTCGCGGGCGCTGCTGCTCGCGGCGGTCGCGTTGGGGATGTGTGGGTGGGGGATGGCGCGATGGCACGAGCGGCCGGAGGGTGATGTCGCCGTGCTGGTGGAGGGGGAGCGAGCGGTGGTGGTGGTCGAGGGCGTGATGCTGGGAGATGCGGAGCGGGTGGGGGCGAGGCCGGGGCCGCTGGGGAGGTTTGTCCGGTCGGAGCCGGGGGTGCGATTCGCGGTCGGAGTGGATCGCGTGCTTCGGGGTGAGCGGTGGGAGGAGGCTCGCGGCGGGCTCTGGGTGCGGGTGAGGGGATCTGAGGAGGTTGAAGCGCATGCCGGGCAGCGCGTTCGGGTGACGGGGGTGTTCTCGGCGGTGGAGGGGCCGCGGAATCCGGGGGAGCGCGATGCCCGGGTGTACGCGGCGGAGCGGGGGATGTCGGGCACGCTGGCGGCGAGTTCGGCGGAGTTGGTGCGGGTGGTGGAGCCGGCGCGTGGGTGGGGCGCGGTGGTGGCGGCGGGGGTGAGGTGGAGGGAGGGGGCGAGGGAACGTGCGCGGGGGGTATTGTCGCGGGCGGCGGGGGATGATGAGAGCGGGGAGCGGGAGAGCCTGCTGCGGGCGCTGCTCTTGGGTGAGTTTGATCCGGCGCGGGAGGAACTGCGGGAGAGCTTTGCGCGGACGGGTCTCGCGCACGTGCTGTCGATCTCGGGGTTTCACATCGTGGTGCTGTGCGCGTTCCTGGCGTTTGTCGCGCGGGCGTTTGGGGAGCGGGGGATCGTGCCGCACGTGGTGGTGGCGGGGGTGCTCGTGGCGTACCTCGCGCTGGTGGTGCCATCCGCGCCGGTGGTGCGTTCGGTGGTGATGGCGCTGGTGTTGTCGGGGGTGGAGTGGTCGGGGCGGCGGTACGACCGGGTGACGGTGCTCGCGTGGGTGGTGCTGGGGCTCTTGGTGTGGCGGCCGCTGGACCTGTGGTCGCTGGGGTTTCAGTTGAGCGCGGGGCTCACCGGGCTCTTGCTGTGGGTGGGGCCGCGGTTCCACGAACGGTTGTTCCCGGCGCGGCTGCGCGGGCTCACGGCGCGGCCGGTGACGCTGGTCGATGTGGTCATGGGGGCGCTTAGGGGTTCGGTGTCGACGTCGCTGTTGTGCACGGTCGCGTCGGCGCCGCTGGTGATGATGCGGGTGGGCGTGGTGACACCGATCGCGGCGGTGGCGTCGGTGGTGGTGTCTCCGCTGGTGGTGGTCGTGCTGTTCGTGGCGTACGGCGCGATGTTGGTGGGGATGTGCGTGCCGGCGGCGGCGGGGGTGTGCGGCGGCGTCTTGGGTGGGCTGACGGACCTGCTGCTGTGGGTGGTGCGCGGGTTCGAGGGGATGCCGGTGACAACGCTGCCGGTCCCGCCGGTGGGGGCGATGTGGACGGCGGCGGCGACGGGGGTTGCGGTGTGGTTGATGGTGCGCCGGGTGCGGGCGTGGGCGGTGGTGATGGCGGTGGTGGGGTTGGCGGGGTGGCTGGGGGTGGGCGTGTTGGCGCGAGAGGGAGAGGCCCGCCGCGTGGCTGTGCGGTTTGATGCCCTCGACGTTGGTGACGGCACGTGCATCCTGGTGCGGAGCGGGGGGCGTGCGGTGCTGTGGGATTGCGGGGCGCTGACCGGTGGCGATGGGGCGGAGGTGGTGCGGGCCTGTCGTGCGCTGGGGGTGTGGCGGGTGCCGCTGGTGGTGGTGACGCACCCGGACATCGATCACTTCGGGTTGCTGCCCCGGGTGGCGCGGGACCTGGGCGTGCGCGAGGTGGTCACGAGCGAGCGGTTCGTGCGGCAGGTTGAGGCGGACCCGCGGGGCGCGGCGGGGGTGTGCGCCGGTGTGCTGGGTGAGTTGGGAGTGCGGGTTCGGGCGGTGAGCGCGGGGGCGACGTTGACGGTGGGCGAGGCGGAAATGCGCGTAGTGTCGCCTTCGGTGGGTGCGGCGTGGACGGGCGACAACGACCATTCGCTCGTGGTGGCGGTGACGCATCCGGAGGTGGACGGAACGGTGGCGGTGTTGTGCGGGGACGTGCAGGACGAGGCGGTGTCGGCGCTGCGGCTGATGGACCTGGGTCAGCCGCTGGTGATGGAGGCGCCGCACCACGGGTCGGCACGCGGGCCCGCGATCTCGTGGGTGGGCGAACTGCTGCCGGCGGTGGTGCTGCAGTCGTCGGGGGCGTCGCGGCTGGACGACGCGCGGTGGGCGGGGGTGCGGGAGCGGGTGGTGTGGTGGTCGACCGCGGCGTCTGGGGCGTGCTGGGTGGAGGTGGAGCGGGGCGGTGTCGTGAAGAGCGGGGCGTGGATGGGGAACACCTACCATCGGTGATGCAAAGAGCATTGGTCGCGGCGCTGGGAGTGGTGATGGCGGCGGGTGTCGCGTGGGGGCAGGAGGATGCGACGCCGCGCGGGGTGCCACCGCAGTTGAAACTCGGCGAGCGGGTGCGCGCGTACCAGGCGGGGTGGAAGGGGTTGTCGACGGTTGTGGTGGTGACGGATGCGCGGTCGTATCTGGAGGCGATCGCGGGTTGGACGCCGTTGCGCCGGTATCCGGTGCTCATTGATCTTGGTGATCGGCAGTCGCGCGAGCAGATCGCGCGGTTTGTCCGCGGGTACAAGGCGAAGAGCGTGGTGCGGTGGAATGCGCCGGAAGACGCGACGACCAAGGGCATGGGCGTTGGGGAAGAGAGCTTCGCGGCGGTCGATCGTGGCGCGGTGCGCGGCGTGCTCGCGCGGGCGCTCGCGATGAAGGAGGAGGCCGGGGACGACGGCGCGATCGTGGCGCGGTTCAAGGAACTGGGGCACGTGCCGCCGGGTGTTGTGCTGGCGAATACCTCGGACCCGGCGTGGACCGCGGGCGTTGCGCTCGCGGCGGGGCGCGGGCAGCCGCTCGCGTGGGTGGTGTCCGCGAAGGGGTTCGGCGGCGCGTACAACACCGAGGGCGCGGCGGCGTTTGTGAGCGCGGCGGAGGAGGCGGCGAAAGCGACCGGGTACACGTGGGACTCGCAGGGGGATGAGATCGAGGCGGTGACGCTCGCGCTCAACGTTCCGGTGAAGTATGACCCCGGGTCCGGCGCGAAGCATCGGCTGGCGTTGACGGACGCGGTTGCGCGGCACGGCGCGGGAGATCGCGCGGGGCAGCGGTGGGGGTGGAGCGGGCAGGTGCCGGGGAATGCAGCGGACGCGGCGTACCGGGCGATGTGCTCGCTGTTTCTGCAGCCGGCGTCGGCTTGGGTGTTCGATGGGTACGAATCAACGGGCGAGTGGCACGAGTTCGACGGGACGAAGGCCGCGGATGCGCTCCGCGCCGGCGGGTTAAAGGTTGAGGTGATGGATGAGCCGCGGCAGGGGGTGGCGGATTGGAGGGCGCGGGCGGCGCGGGTGGTGGGCGCGGGGTTGGTGATGGTGAACACGAAGGGGAACAACAACTACTTCGAGTTGCCCGGGGGGCAATGCCGGACGGGGGACGTGCCGATGCTGGATGTGCCGGCGGCGGTGCACTTCGTGCATTCGTGGTCTGCGCAGCAACCGGATGATCGCGCGACGATCGCGGCGCGGTGGATGGAGCGAGGGGCGTACGCGTACTACGGGTCGGTGGACGAGCCGTTTCTGAAGGCGTTTGTGCCGACGCCGCTGCTCGCGCAGCGGATTATCGCCGGTGCGCCGTTCGTGGTGGCGGCGCGGCTGGATACGGGGCCGGTGTGGAAGACGGCGTCGGTCGCGGATCCGCTGCTGACGTTCGCTGAGGTCAAGGCACCGGTGGAGGAAGAGGTCCCGCTGAAGGGCGGGATCGCGGTCGGCGCGTCGCTGCGCGAGATGCTGACGGAGAACACGTTCGCGGAGGCGATCGGCGAGATGGTGATGCAGGGGCGTGACGATGACGTGGTGAAGCTCGTGAACGCGCTGGTGGAGCGGCAGCCCGCGCGGGTGACGCCGGACGTGGCGAAGGCGGCGATTCTCGCGGCGTTTCGGCGTGGGGAGAATCGGATGGTGTTCGAACTCTTCAAGAAGCTGGACGCGTCGGCGCGCCGGGAGGGTGATCTGCTGGATGCGCTGTGGCTGGCGTCGTACGCGGACCTGCAGGCGGGGGATCGCGCGGTGATCGAGTTGCTGGCGCAGCACCCCAGACCGGATCAGGCGGGGCCGGATCGCGCGGCGGCTGGTGGATGAGGCAATGGGGAATAGGGAATAGGCAATGGAAGAAGCGCGAGCGTGAGGGCGCAAAGAAACGCACGCGCGGTGCGCGTGCGTTGGGGGGAAGTTAGATGGAGTGGTGACTTAGCGGCGGCGGCGGCCGGCGACCAGTGCGCCCATCCCGGCGAGCGCGAGAGCGCCGGGCGTGGGGATGGTGATCACGCGGAAGCGGTCGCCGGGGTTGGAAGCCGTGGCGCTGAAGCGCAGCGTGTAGGCATCCACGAGCAGAGCGGACTCGGTGCTCTCAAAACCGTAGTTCGTCACGTTGGTCGAGGGGTAGTTCACACCGGCGCGGCCGAGGAGGGCGTGGGTGTTGAAGAGCGGGAGGTCGAGGTAGATGATGCCGAGGATCGGCTCGCTGAAGGTGATGTCCGCGGTAACGCTCGCGGTCTGCACCGGGTCGAAGAGGACCATGTGGCTGCTGATGGTGCTGCCGACCGGCAGGATGACGTTGGCGTTGGCGCCGTAGCTGAAGACCTCGAGCGGGTTCACGAGCGAAAGGCCCTGGACTTCATCGAAGCCCTGAACAACGAGCGACTGCTGGTTGTTGGGGAGGCCGATGTTGGCGGGGGGCGCGGCGTGGAAGATCCCGCCGCCGCTGATGGACGTGATTCCCGCGTGAGCGGTGGCCGTAGCGGCAACGATGGCCGCGAGCCCGACGAAACGAGCGATCTGCATGATGTCTCTCTCTCTGCGGCCGCGGGTGGGCGACCGCTCTCTCCTTTTCCGGTGTGCGGCGACGAAGCCGGTGCCGGACGGGAGCATTGTCTCCGTGGGAACGGAAATGGGTACCGGGACTCACGTGGAATGCCGAGAAAGGCGGGCGCAAGCGGGTTTGCGGACGCTGGGACAGAGCGTTATCGGGGGATGCTCTTCAGTTCGAACTGGCCGCAACCGTCAACGGCGCATCGGCCCGATCCTCCTCTGAGCAGACCGGGCCGATGCGGATGTGTGCCTGCGACTGGGGATATCAGAGCCGGGCCTCGCAGTTGATGATCTGCCCGAAGCCGAGGTAGCGGTCGAATCCGACGCCACCGTCGATGATGGGGGTGCGATCGTTGGGGAGGCCTGTCCCGCGGATGATGGAGTCGGTGAGCAGTTTGAGCTGGTCGTTGCCCTCGTTCCCGTTGATCCGCAGCCCAAGGGTCTGCGACAGTTGGAAGACACCCTTGTTGAGAACCTCGATGAGGTCGTTGCCTGCATTGCCCGAGATCGTGAGGCCATTCCGGTTGGAGATGCCCTCGACTTCAAGCTTCACCAGGTCACTGCCAGCGCCCGCCGCGATCGTGCCCGTCACGAGTGTGTTGCTGAAGGGGGCGATCACCTTTGCTTCGAGCTTGTCCGCACCACCGCTGAGCGTCGTATTGGTGGTCACGCGGACCGGGCCGGCGCGAAGCTGGTTGACGGAGTACATCACTTCGCTCGCGGTCGAGGCGTGGGTGCCGCTCAGGTTCACGGTGAGGTCCGCGGCGGCGGAAACGAGCTCAAAGTCGGTCTTTCGCGCGCGGGCTGCAAACGCCACCGACATCGCGCTGCTGGGGTCGTCGCCGATGACCTTGGCCGCGACTTCCGTCGCGTTCCCCGTGTCGATGGCAATCGTCGAGGCTCCCTGGGTTTCGGGGTCGAAGTTGACCTCGGCCAACTGCACTCCTCCTGGCGCGGACTGCAGCGAGAGGCTGGCGTTCACGCTGCCGGTACCGGGGCGGATCTTCCACTGCGTCTTCGTCAACGCATCGCCGGCGCCGGTGTTGGCCGTTAGCGCGAGGCTGACCGACTGCTCGATATCAAACTGCACTTCGTCGCGGCCGGTGCCGGTGGTGACCACGATCGACGACACGCCCGAGTAGGACGCACCATCGGGGATTCCTTGGAAGCCGAAGAGGCGGGCGACGCCGTTGGCCTCTTTCATCTCGACCTTGACGTTCTGGTTCGTGTTGTTCGTCGTCAGCGACAGACGGCCGTTGACGAACGACACCGCCGTTTGTGCCGCGGCGTTGCCCGCGACAGCGAGGCCGGCAGCGGCGACCAGAGAACACAACTTGTACGATTTCATACGTTCTTTCTCCCCATACGACTGATTGGATCTTCAAGCGTGTCGGGCACGCGCCGACGTCATGAAGAGAAAGCTCGCGTGCGCAGTGATACACGCAAGGCGAGGAAATCGATCGGGCATGGCGCGATAACCAACGGGCTGTGAGCCCGATGTCGGAGGCGAGGAGGCGTCGTGAACCCGTCGGGTGTACGCAGCGTCCGAGCGGGCTTGGTGGCGTATTGACTGAGCAAGGAACCTCTTTTCCGAGCGTGCGGTAGACTGGAAGAATGCCACTCGGTGAACCGAAGCCGATCTGCCTGGGGTGCTCGTACGAGATCGACGCCGTGCTGGGGCGCAGGGCAAAGTGCCCCGAGTGCGGGCGCGAGTACGACCTTGATGTGCGGGAGAGCTACGGGCCGAAAGCGGAGGAGGTGCCGCGCGCGGATTGGGGCCAGACGGTATTGCTGATCGTTGTTGAGTGTGTGCTGGGGTTCGTGGTGCTCGCCTTGCTGGGGCTCGCACCGGTGGAGTCACTCGTGATCGGGGTGCTCCTCGGGCTTGGAGCGTTCGTTGAATGTCGGCGGGTGTGGCGATCCACGTGCGTGGTGCTCGTGGCGCTTCACCTCGCGGTGACGGTGGCGATCGCGTTGATCTCGCCGCGGGGCTTTGAAGTTGCGATGCTGTACGCCATCTTCGCGCCCTTGCCCCTCTGGCTCGTGATCTCATTCGGCGGTGTGATCGCCAGAAGCGTGAATGATGCGCGGGTCGCCAAAGATGCGAAGGGACCCGGGGCGGATCCCGCCCCTTAGCGCGCGTTCGCGCCCACCGTCATCTTCACCGGCACGAACGTCGGCTTCACGCGCTTCTCGAACTCGTTCCAGTACTTGTTCATGATCGTGCGGATCGCCCAGTTGTTGCCGTCCGCCAGGCCACAGATCGTCGTGCCCGGCATGCTGCCCATGCTCGTCGCGACCTCGAGCGCCAGGTCCAGGTCCTTCGTCTTCGCGCTCCCGTCCTCGATCCGGCACATGATCTGGTACAGCCAACCGCTGCCCTCGCGGCAGGGGGTGCACTGGCCGCAGCTCTCGTGCTTGAAGAAGCGAGAGATGTTCCGCGCCACCGCGACCATGTCCGTGTCCTCGTCGAACACCGTCGGGCACGCGGTGCCCAGGCCCAGCACGTTGTTCTTGCGGCCGATGTCGAAGTCCATCATCGCGTCGTACTGGTCAGGCCCGAGCACGCCCATCGAGATCCCGCCCGCGATCGCGCCCTTGAACTTCTTGCCGTTGCGCACGCCGCCGCAGAGTTCCTCGACCAGCACGCGGAGCGGGATGCCCAGCTCGCACTCGTACACGCCGGGGCGGTTCACGTGGCCGCTCACGCCCATGAGCTTGGTGCCGAAGCTGCCCGGCGCGCCCTGGAAGGTGCTCGCCACGCCCTGCTTCATGAACCAGTCCGCGCCGTTCTCGATGATGCTCGGAAGGTGCGCAACGGTCTCCACGTTGTTGATGATCGTCGGCCTGCCGAAGAGGCCCTTGATCGCCGGGAAGGGAGGCTTGATCCGCGGCCAGCCGCGCTTGCCTTCGATCGCTTCCAGGAGACCGGTCTCTTCGCCGCAGATGTACGCGCCCGCGCCGCGGTGCACGTAGCAGTCGACCTTGAACGCCCCGCCGCGCCCGGTGGCCGCGCCCTTCAGGAGGCCGTTGCCGCCGAAGATGCCGTTGGCGTAGGCCTCCTTGAGGGCCTGCTCGAGGACGTGGGCCTGGTGGTGGTACTCGCCGCGGATGAAGATGTAGGCGGTCTTGATGCGGCAGGCGTAGCAGGCGATGGCGATGCCTTCGAGGACCAGGTGGGGGTCAAAGTCCATGAGGAGCCGGTCCTTGAAGGTACCGGGCTCGGACTCGTCGGCGTTGATGGCGAGGTAGCGCTGGCCGGGGTCTTCTTCTTGGCCGGCCTCGTCGGTCTTGAGCTTGGGGAGGAAGGTCCACTTCAGGCCGGTGGGGAACCCTGCCCCGCCGCGGCCACGGAGGACGGACTTCTTGACCTCGTCGGTGACGGCGTCGGGCTTGAGGGCGATGGCCTTTTTGAGGCCCTCGTAGCCGCCGGTCTTGACGTATTCGTCGTAGGAGACGGTGTGGCGGCCGGCCGGGTCGGCGTAGGGCCAGCACGGGATGCGTTTGGTGAGGATGGGGCCCGAGAGGTTCGGGTTGACCTTACCGGAGGGGGAGCTAGACGTGAGACCACCGTTGGCGAAAGGCATGGGGAAGAATAGGCAATGGGGAGTGGGGAATGGGCAATAGGTGAAGAGCCCTCGGCGATCAGCGGGTGGGCTCAGTCTGAGGGGGGGGAGGGGTTGGGAGACAGCGGTGCGCCGACATGCTCTGCCCCACGGTGTTTGCTCGGGTCGAAGGCCGTACCCACACACGCCCACAGACCGCCGAGGGCGGTAGAAAGCTACCGAGCTCACCCCAGCTCGCTTGGCCGGGAAGTCCCAGCCGCTTCCCCATTGCCCACTGCCTATTCCCCATTGCCCTCTTCCTCACACATACCGGTACTCAATCTTCGCCTCCACCTCCGGGTGGAGGCTGGCGTGGACGGGGCAGGAGTTGCCGACGCGTTCGATGCGTTCGCGCATCTCGACCGGGATGCTGGCGGGGAGGTTGACGATCACCGGGAGGCGGCCGATGCGGCGGGGGGCCGGGGGGGTGGTCATGTGCTTCTCGACGGAGGCCGTCGCGCCCTTGATGTCGACGCCGTTGCGCTCGCCCCACATCCCGATGGTGGTGAGGATGCACGAGGCCAGGCCCGCGCCGACGAGGTCGGTGGGCGAGAAGGCGCTGGCGTCGCCGCCGATGTCCTTCGGGGCGTCGGTGCGGAGGGTGGGGCCCTCCGGGTGCTTGAGATCACACTTCTTGTTGCCTGCGTACGCGACGGTGATGTTGACCATGGGGGGAGGGTACGCGGGCCCGCGAGATCGGGTCGTCGGCGGTGTTCGTCCGGGGGTGAACGCGGGGTGACGGGCTGGTTAGGGCCGAGCGTGGCGCGAGGATTCCACAGAGAAGGACCGTCGCGTGGCGGATCGGAAGTGGAAGGTACCGCCGGCGGGAGGAAAGGCCGCGAGCCACCTTTCGGCGGCCCTGCGGCACACGAGAGAATGAGACGAGATCCCGGACGAGCCAGGATCCGCTCTGCCCCCACCGAACCAATCCCGCCTACGAGACCCCACAAGGCCCAATACAACCACACGAAACCGAACCCATCCAAAGCCCGGAGATTGAGAGATCGCGGGTCAGCGCGTCGTCCCGTGAGAGGAAGGCGGAGCGGGGGTGCAGTCGGCGCGCGGAATCTCGGAATCTTGGAAAAATGAAAGCCCCACCCGGATCGGGGGTGGGGCTGTTGGGGATCGGGATGGGGTGTGGTTGGCGGGGGCTTAGCAGCCGTTGTCCCAGCGGAAGAAGAAGTCGATCACGTCGTCGCCGTCGACACCGCCGTCGAGGTTGACGTCGGCACCGATGTCGTTGACGTCCCAGAGGTTGAAGAAGGCGATGACATCGTCACCGTCAACGCCGCCGGAGTAGTTCCAGTCGGCGATGCAGCCGGAGTAGTGGACGCGGACGAAGTTGGAGCCGTACTCGACCCACCAGCCCTTGGGGAGTTCGATGCGGGAGAACTCGCCGGCGATGGAGGGGCCGGAGATGATGGTGAAGGAGTCGTTGACGGTGGGGGAGAAGGCTCCGAAGAACGAGCCGCGGAGAGTGCCGTTGAGGGTGATGGAGGAGTTGCCGATGATGCGGTCGAACTGGTTGGCGGCGGTGCCACCGATCTTGAAGCGGGCGATGCTGGAGGGGGTGAGGGTGGAGGGGCCGCGGAGGTCGATGACGCCGACGGCGGAGGAGCCCGAGCCGGGGGAGAGGATGCCGGAGTTGCTGAAGATGGTGTAGATGCGGCCGGTGCCGGCGATGGTGTGGGAGGGGCCGTTGGTGAAGGTCTGGGTGGCGGAGTTGTTGGTCCAGATGAGGTAGCCGGTGTCGAGGTTGGTGGGATTGGCATCGAGGAGGAGGGTGCCGGTGCCGCGGAAGGCAGTGGCGCCTTCGGAGCGGATGAAGGTGGAGCCGCCGGAAGCGCCGTCGTTGAGGCGGATGACGCCGTTGTTGGTGATGCCGGCGGCGGCGATCCCGAGGGTTGAAGCGTTGGCGATGTTCCACGCGCCGGAGAAGGTGATGTTGGAGATGCGAGAGTTGCCGGAGGAGTTGACGGCAAAGCCGGGAGCGCTAGACACCGGGCCGTCGATGAGGGTGGAGCTGACGACGGCGATGTTGCCGCCGGAGGCCTCGATGCGGCCGGCGTTCTGCTGGGTGACGGAGATGCCGCTGATCTGAAGCGTGCCGCCGTTGCGGGTGTTCATGAGGCCTTCGTTGACCTTGTTGTTGTTGAGGAGCTGGAGGGTGCGGCCCGGCTTGTCGGCGGAGAGGGTGCCGCGGTTGGTAAGGGTGAGGTAGATGTTGCCGCTGCCCTTGATGGTGTGGAGGGCGCCGTTGACGAAGGTGTTGGTGCTGGAGTTGCCCGACCACTGCATGAACGCGGTGTCGAGATTGCCGGGGTTGGCGTTGAGCTCGATGGAGCCCGTTCCCAGGAGGGCGGTCCCGGTGGTGCCGGTGCGGAGGGCCGTCGCGGAGCCGCCGGCCGTGCTGTTCACGAGGATGTTGCCGTCGTTGGTGATCTCGGAGTTGATGAACAGAACGGCGGCGTTGTCGACGCGGGTTTCGCCGGTGTGCATCACGCTGTTGAAGCTCGACGTGCCGACGACGGTGGACGTTGAGAGGGAGTCGACGTCGATCGTGCCGCCGGTGACGGTGGCGCTGTTGAACACGAGATTGCCCTCGATCGCTTCGATGCGGGCGGCGGGATCCTGGTTGACGGCGATGCCCGTGACGGTGAGGGTGCCGGTGTTCTCGGCGCGGATGGTGTTGTTGTTGATCTTGGTGTTGTTGAGGAGCTGAAGGGTGCGTCCGGGCTTGTCGGCGGTGATCAGGCCGTTGTTGGTCGTGGTGAGGTAGATGTTCCCGGAGCCCTTGATCGTGTGCGTCGCGGCGTTGGTGAGCGTGTTGGTGCTCGAGTTCGCCACCCACTGCACGTACGCGGTATCCAGGTTGGCCGGGGCCGCGTCGAGTTCGAGCGATCCGGTGCCGCTCAGCGTGCACGCACCGGTGCTGGTGAAGGACGTGGCTGAGCCGGACACGCCGTCGTTGACGCGGATGTTGCCGTTGTTGGTGATGCCAGGGCCCGCCATGCGGAGGCTCGAACCGTTCGGGACCGAAGTGTCGCCGTTGATGGTCACTTGCGTGAGGGTGTTGGTTCCGCTGAAGACCGCGGGGTTCGCGGGGGCGACGTTGATCGGGCCTCCACTGATCGCGCTGCTCACGATGCTCAGCGAACCGCCGTCGGTCGCGATCTGGCCCGCGCCCGTCTGGTTCACCGCGATCCCGTTGATCTGCAGCGTGCCGCCGTTGGTTGCCTTCATCAAGCCGCTGTTGGTCTTGTCGTTGGTCCGGAGCTGGAGCACCGAGGCGGGTCGGTCGGCGAGCACCTCGCCCTGGTTGGTGAGGGTGAGGTGGATGTTGCCCGTGCCGCGGATCGTGTGATCCGGGCCGTTGGTGAAGGTATGTGTGCTTGAGTTGGCGGACCAATAGATGGCCGCGGTCTCGAGGTTGCCGGTCGCGTTGAGGACGATCTCGCCGTTACCCAGGAGGGACTGGTTCCCGGTGGACTGGAAGTTCGTGCCGCTTGCCCCGGCGCCGTCACTCACGTGGATGGAGCCGTCGTTGATGATGTACGAACCGCCGACCCGGAACGAGGAGCCGTTGTCGATGTTCATGCGGCCGGCGAAGTCGCAGTCCGTGAAGGTGTTGGTGCCGGAGATTCGCGTGGAGCCGTTCGGGAGCGGAGTGGTGATCACGGCGTTGTTGATCGCCGCGCTGATCGAGTGGAACAAGCCGTTGGACGTCGTGATCGAACCGGTCGGGGTGTTGTCCAGGACGACAGCGTTGACCGTGAGCGTGCCGCCGTTGCTGGCGATCATGGCGCCCGAGTTGGTCTTGTTCGTGCTCAGAAGCTGAAGCGTCCGCCCCGGCACATCCGCGGCGAGCAGGCCCTGGTTGTCCAGCCGCACGTGGATGTTGCCGGTGCCGTGGATCGTGCGCCCCGGGCCGTTGATGAACCGCTGCGTGCTCGTGTTGTTCACCCAGTACATCGCGGCGGTCTCGAGGTTCGTCGTCGCCTGCAGCCGGATCACGCCGTTCCCCGTGAGCGGCATGTCTCCCGCCGCGTTCAGGGTGCACGCACTGCCTCCGATGCCATCAGAGACGTTGATGGTGCCGTTGCCGGACAGACCGGTGCCGCCGATGGTCAGCGTCGCGCCGTTGGCGATGTTCAGCGGGCCGTCCACCCCCACACTATTAAGCGTCGAGCCAGTCAGCACCCGGCAGGGCCCGCCGCTCATCTGCAGGAACCCACCGTTGACCGTGGTTCCGAGGAGATCAAGAGTGCCGCCGTTTGTGCCCAGCGAGGCCGTGCCGTTCTGGTTCACGGTGATGCCGTTGAACCGGAGAATGCCCCCATTCGTACCGAGCATCTGGCCGTTGTTGGTCTTGGTCGTCGTCAGCAGTTCGAGAAGCTGCCCGTTGCGGTCGGCGGTGACCAGGCCGTTGTTGGTCAGCAGCGCGTGGATGCGACCCGAGCCCTGGATCGTGTGCTCCGGGCCGTTGGTGAAGCCCTGAGTCCCGGTGTTGCTGCTCCAGTACATCGCCGCGGTCTCGAGGTTCGAACTGGCGTTGAGCACGATCGCGCCCGCGCCGACGATCGAGACCTGCGACAGCGCCCGGAGGTACGTGCCCGAGCCTCCGGTCTCGCCGATGGTGATGGTGCCGGAGTTGTCGATCGCGAGCAGGCTGAGCGTGCGGCCGTTGGTGACGGCGACCTGCACTCCCGGAGCGGTGCCGGGGATCGCGAGGCCGCCGATCGAATAGTCACCGTTGACGAACACCGTGTACCCGCCGGGCACACCGATGAACGCGTTCTCGGCCGTGGTGTCCGGCACGTTGAGCTGCTGCCAGTTCGCGACCGTGCTCCAGTTTCCTGTGACCGGGTTGGCCCAGTCCCGGGTCTGGCCGTGCGCGCCGGAGGCGAGGGCAAGACCGGCAAGCGCGGCGAGTGTGGCGGGGCGGACGAATGACGACTGACGTGAACGCATGGCATTTCTCCCTTGGCGTGGCCCGAGATGAGCCATCACCGTTCCATAGCTGAAGCGACCGAGTCTCCTGACAGGAATTGTGACGAGGTCCCCCAACCCCGGATAGCACGCGTTGTGCGCGTCGAGCCCAGATGCGACGCTCGGGGATTATTGGGGCAGAGGAGTAAGCGAAACTGACGTTATCAGACGATGCCGCGGATTGCCCGACCGACCCACGCGTCGTGGGTTACATTGAAAGGCGTGACTCCCGAGAGCCAGACCCATGTCAGCCTGCTGGCCCGGCTTACGGCGGGGACGGATGTCGCCGCGTGGGCGGACTTCCAATCTCGGTACGGCGACCTGATTCGGGGGGTGTGCGTCCGAAGGGGCCTGCAGCCGGCCGACTCGGACGATGTCCTGCAGGACGTGCTCATTGCCCTGACGCGTGCTATGCCGGGGTTCGTGTATGACCCAAAGAGGGGCAGATTCCGATCCTATCTAAGGACGGTTGTTTCCCATGCGATTCTGAAGCGGGTTCGTCAGACGGGGCCGGTGGGCGGGCTATCGGGGGTGGAGGGGGCGGGCGAGGAGGAGGACCGGGTGTGGGAGGACGAGTGGAGGCATCACCACTTCAGGGTGGCGATGCGGGTGGTGGGGGAGGAGTTTGGAGCGCGGGACATGGCGGCGTTCCGGATGTATGCCCTGGACGGGCGGTCGGCGGAAGCGGTGGGGGCGGAGCTGGGGATGTCGGTGGATTCGGTGTACCAGGTGAAGAGCCGGGTGCTGAAGCGGTTGGCGGCGAGGATCGAGGAACAGGTTCGGGAGGAAGGGTGAGGACGCGATGAGCCAGACCGGGGCTAGTGGGGCGGAGTGGTATCAGGATGAGGGGGTGCTGCTGGAGCTGGCCCGCCGCCGGGGCGGGGGGGAGTTTGCGTTGCCGGGGTACGCGGACTTGCACGAGATTGGCAGGGGCGGGCAGGGGGTGGTGTACACGGCGACACAAGTCTCGACGCAGAGAAGGGTTGCGATCAAGGTCCTGCACGGGGGGAGCGGGGCGTCGGCGCGTCGGGTGCAGCGGTTCCGCCGGGAGGCCGAGCTGGTTGCGAAGCTGAACCACCCGCACATCGTGAAGGTCTACGACAGCGGGCTGACGCCGGAGGGGGGTGCGTACCTGGTGATGGAGTACGTGGAGGGGGCGTCGCTGGCGGAGGTGGTGAAGCGGGGGGAGTACCCGCTCGGGCGTGAGGGGGTGCGGAGGATGGTGGAGCTCGTGGTGAAGATCGCGGGGGCGGTGGAGTACGCCCACCAGCGGGCGGTGATTCACAGGGACCTGAAGCCGGGGAACATCGTGCTCGGGAAGGGGGGTGAGCCCCGGGTGTTGGACTTTGGCCTGGCGAAGTCGTTCGGGGGGACTGGCGAGGAGGCGGAGCTCACGACGGAGGGGCAGTTCGTCGGGTCGTTGCAGTGGAGCGCGCCGGAGCAGTTGGGCGGGGAGCATGTGGCGGATGTGCGGAGCGACGTGTACGCGCTGGGGTTGATTCTGTATGCGGTGGTCAAGGGCGTGCCGCCGTACGAGCTGAAGGGGGACCTCGGGGCGATGGTGGCGATGCTGGGGTCGGCGGAGGCGAGGTCGCTGTCGGAGTCGGCGCCGTCGGTGGATGGAGACTTGGCGGCGGTGTGCGCGACGGCGCTGGCGCGGGAGCCGGAGCGGCGGTACCAGAGCGTGCGGGAGTTTGGGGAGGACCTGGGGAGTTGGCTGCGGGGTGAGCCGATCCGGGCGCGTCGGGATGGGGCGTGGCGGAAGCTCCGGCGGCGGGCGGCGCGGGCGAGGTGGGTGTTGGCGGGGTCGGCTGTGGTCGGGGTGGCGTTGGCGGTGGCGCTGATGGTGAGCGTGCGGAGCGCGGAGCGGGTGGAGCGGGAGCGGGACGCGGCGAAGCGCGAGGCGGAGAAGCTGGGGGCGGTGCTGGCGTTTGTGCGCGAGATGCTGGCGTCGGCGGACCCGGGGAGGGAGGGGGCGGAGGTGAAGGTGGTGGATGTGCTGGATCGGGCGGCGGTGGAGGGGGCGGAGGAACTCGAGGGGAATCCGGCGGTGGGGGCGGCGGTGAAGACGACGCTGGCGACGGCGCAGACGGCGCTGGGGCGGCCGCAGGAGGGGTTGAAGCTGGCGATGGGCGCGCTCGAGTTGGCGGAGCGGGGGCCGGGGGCGAGGTCGATCGAGGCGGGGGCGGCGCGGCTGGAGGTGGCAAACGCACGGTACCACCTTGGCGAATACGGTGAATCGGAGCGGGAGGCGATGCTGGCGGCGGAGATCGTGAGGGCGGCGCGCGGCGGGGAGAGCGAGGAGTCGGTGGAGTGTCTGGCGGTGGCGGCTGCCGCGATGTCGAAGGGGGGGAAGCTGGAGGAGTCGCTGGGGCTGAAGCGGGTGATCCTGGAGCATCGGCGGGCGACGCGGGGGCCGGTGCATATGGACACGCTGATGGCGTTGAACAACCTGGCGGTGGGGCTGACGGCGGCGAAGCGGTTCGAGGAATCGGGGGCGTTGCTGGAGGAGGCGGTGGCGGCCCTCACGGCGAGTGTGGGGGTGGAGCATCCCTACACGATCGCGGCGGAGTCGAACCTCGCGTCGATCCTGAAGCGACGGGAGATGCACACGGAGTCGGCGGAGGTGCTGGAGCGGGCGTTGCGTGGTGCGAAGAAGGGGTTTGGGGAAGACCACTACACGACGTTGATCATCGCGTGTAACTACGCGGATTCACTGGTGACGCTGGAGCGGTACGCGGAGGCGGTGGCGTTGTTTGAGGACACCGTCAAGCGGCAGGAGGCGCAGCTGGGGGCGGGGCATCTCTCGACGGTGACGACGCGGATGAACCTGGCGACCGCGCGGCGGAAGTCGGGGGATCTGGCGGGGGCGGTCGAGGGGTACCGGGCGGCGCTTCGGGATGCGGAGGGTTCGCTGCCGGCCGAGAGCGAGCGGCTGGGGCAGTTGCGGGAGAACCTGCGGCAGGCGGAGGAGGAGTTGGCGGGGGCGGGGGGTCGATAGTTTGGACTTTGTGAGGACGACGCATCCCCGGGGCGGCTGAGGACGTACCATGGTGCGATGAAGAAGCTCACCCTCACCCTCGTTCTGTGCGCGGCGGCCGTTGGCCTGCTGCCTTCTCACGCGGTGGCCCAGCAGCAGCCGGACCCGAACGCGGTGACGCAGTTGCGTCCGCCGACGCCGGGGAAGCAGGATGCGGATGCGCCGATCGCGATGTCGATGCTGATCGGCGTGGTGGTGGTTGGGCTCGTGCTGACGGCGAATCTGATCGCGAGCAAGCGTTCGCACCAGGACTGATCGCGTGCTGCCCGGCGGTGTCCGGGTGTGCGAGCGGTGGCCCGGAAGGAGAGACTCCATGCTTCGGCGAGACAGGTTGCGTCCGCTGGTGGTGTTGAATGTGCTGTTGGCACTTGCCGTGGGTGTGACGGCGTGGTCGAAGCCTCGGGCCGTCGCGCAGGCGGAGGGCGGCGGCGAGACCAAGCGGCTGCGTGGGGAGTACACGCTGGTGGGGGCGAAGACGAACCAGGGTGGAGCGAACGCGATTTGGATCCTGGATTCGGCGAACAGCGAGATGGTGGTCTTGAAGTGGGATCAGTCGCGCCAGGTGCTGATCGGGGCGGGGTACCGGAACATCGCGGGCGACGCGCGGCAGTCGCCGGGTCGCTGAGGAGGAGGAACGATGAGCACGGGCGAACGATCGGGCGGCGGGGCGAGCGTGTCACTGGCGGTGGCGGCGGTGAGCCTGTCGTGCCTGCTGGGGTGGATGTGGTTTGGCGAGGGGAGCCGTTCGCACGAGGCGGAGGCGGGCATGGTGTCGCAGGCGGGGGGCGTCTCGATTCTCTCGAGCGAAGTGTCGAACGAGGAGATCGTGTGCGTGCTGGATTCGCGGCAGGATCAGCTGCTGGTGTATCGGTTGGACGGGCGGGACGGCGTACAGCTTCTGCAGCGTGTGCAGGCGGCGCAGTTGTTCCAGGACGCGCGGGCGAAGGCGACGGGGCGGAAGTAAGAAGGGCGAGAACCACGAATGCCGATCTTTCCGCTTCCACAGTTTGAAGCCGACCTCAAGGAGCAGCTCGACGAGGAGGACCGCAAGGTGTACGAGGCGCTGAAGGCGCCCAAGACGCTGGTTGTGCGGTTCGGGTCGATGAAGATGGTGGGGGAGTTTCCGTACTCGGGTGAGATCTCACCGGGGTGCGGGAGCAAGATCGTGGTGCGGACGCACCGCGGGACCGAGCTGGGGGAGATGCTGACGAGCACGTGCCCGAACTCCGGGTGCGGGAAGAGCGTTTCGCGGAAGGAGATGCTGGGGTACATCCAGAACTCCGGCGGGCGCGATTATCCGTTCTACCAAGACGGGAAAGTGGTGCGGATCGCGACCGTGGAGGACATGGACCGGCAGTCGCGGCTGGAGCAGTCGCGTCACGGGCTCAAGATGGAAGCGAGGGCGATCGCGGAGCGGATCGGGTCGCACGTGAAGATCGTGGACGCGGAGCCGATTCTGGGGGACGAGACGCTCACGTTCTATTACTTGTCGGAGGAGCGGATCGACGTTCGTGATATCCACCAGGCGTTGAGCTCGCACTACAAGCGGCGGATCGAGCTGAAGCAGGTTGGGGCGCGGGACGAGGCGCGGCTGACGGCGGATTACGAGCGGTGCGGGCAGTACTGCTGCTGCAAGAACTTCCTGAAGGTGCTCAAGCCGGTGTCGATGAAGAGCGCGAAGGTGCAGAAGGCGACGCTGGATCCGCTGAAGATCTCGGGTCGGTGCGGGCGGCTGATGTGCTGTCTGCGGTACGAGGACGAGACGTACGAGGAGTTGAAGAAGAAGCTGCCGCGGAAGAAGAGCCGGGTGGGGACGCCGGAGGGTGACGGGATCGTGATGGACTCGCAGATCCTGACGCAGCTGGTGCTGGTGTTGTTGGATGACGTGGGACCGGACGGGAAGGATCGGCAGGTGGCGATCGCGGTCGAGGATCTGACGCCGCCGAAGAACGAGAAGGCCCCGGTGCGGGCTGCGCCGGTGGAGATGCCGCGCGGGCCGCGGCCGCCGATGCAGCGTCCGCCGGCGGCGCCGTCGGGCGGGGGCGCTGCTGGTGGTGCGGGGAGTGGCGGGGCCAGTGGTGCGGGTGGTGCGCCGAGTGGAGCACCGACGAAGCCGCCGGAGAATCGGGGTCCGAGGCCGGCGCAGCCGGGAGGCGAGCGTCCGCGCGAGGACAGGCCGCGGGAAGAGCGACCGCGCGAGGAGCGTCCGCGGGACGAGCGTCGCGAGGGCGGGGACCGTCGCGGACCGAGTGGGGGCTCGGGAGGTGCGCAGGGTGGGGGGCAGGGTGGTGGCCAGGGTGGGCGAGGCGGCGGTGGTCAGCCGCAGTCGCGACCGCCACAGAATCGTCCGCCGCAGCAGGGGCGACCGCCTCAGGGTGGTGGCGGGCAGCCGGGGCCGCAGGGACCGCAGTCGGGGCAGCAACCACCGCAGCAGGGGCCGCGGGGAGGCGACACGGTGGACGATATCTGGAACGACATGGAGACGGACGACGGCGGAGGCGGTGGTGGAGGTGGCGGGCCCGGTGGCGGCGGCCCGGGCGGGGGCGATGGGCGTCGGCGGAGGCGTCGGCGGAGGTAGGTGGATTGGTGGCTTGGCCTTTCAAGGCCAAGCGTTCACGGGGCCTCCGGCCCCGGTGGCTTTCAGCGAGCGAGGGAATCGCGGGTCTTGACGACTTGCCGGCGCACTTGTACGCTCGCGGCGACGTGCGACTGGAGGGGTATGGCATGCGCGATGGAGTTGAGCGGAGAGCGGGGGCGTACTTGCCACATTGGCGGTGCGACGCTGGGTTCCAGCGGTATTCAAGTCGCTGTGGGTGTTGAGCAGGCGGAGTGAAGTCACGACTGACGTCGCGTTGGCCGAGTAACAGGAGTGTGGCGACCAAGCATGTCGCCGCCATCACTTCTGGGCTCGATTCGCGACCTCAGTTGTTCTTGCGGTCACCGGGCTTCTTTCATATTATTCTCATGTTGATTGATGCTGGTGACCATCGCATGCAGAACCTAGCAGTCATCCCTCTTTGTCTGTGCGCCTTGGCGCACGCGCAGTGCCGTGAGCTTGTCGTCGAGCCCTTCGACGGGTTCCCCGGTACGACCGGCGACGCCGCGGGAGTGGTGACTTGGGACCCAGACGGCGCGGGGCCGGCGCGTTCGGTGCTGGTCGTCGGCGGGATCAGCGGCGCCGGAAATCGGCAGTATCAGCACTTCGCGACGTTCGATGGTTCGAGCTTTGCGCAGCTACCCGGCGAATGGCAGGGCGAGGTCACCGGCCTGCGCGTGCACGCGGGGGATTTGTACGCCGTCCGTGAGCTCGCGGGCGCGGCGTCGGTCTGGCGGTATACGAGCGGCGCGTGGCAGCTCGCGGCGGGATGGAGCGGGCCCGTGCCGCGGAGCATCCGCTTGCTTTCCAACGGGGCCGATCTGCTGGCGGTGGGCGCGAGCACGACGATCCCGAATGCGGGCGAGGTGCGCAGGCTCGACGGGGGCGCGTGGGCACTGGTGACGCCGGTTGTGGCCGAGCGGTTTGTGACGGTGCACAACGGCGCGTTGTACAACATCAACGGCGGCGGGCACCTCGAGCGCTTCGAGGGAGGCGCGTGGGTTCAGCAGACGAACGAGTCGTTCGGTCTGTACCTGCAGTCGCTGTGCAGCCACAACGGGAATCTCTATCTGCTGGGGCAGTGGGAGGTCCCCGGACCGCCGGTCGGTTACGCGCTCATGCGGCTGGTGGGCGGTGCGTGGCAGACCGAGCGCTCCCAGGGCGGGGTGGTTGTCTTCCCGATCTCGCTCATCAACGTGCCGGGCGAGATGCTCGTGAACTGGAGCGCCTCGTACTACTCCACTATTCCGCTTGGGTCGGACGGATTTGAGCTGTACGGGCAGACATGGGGTTCACCTCAGCCGATCAACTACTTCATCAACTCCGGCGCGGAGCTCGATGGTGAGCTCTATGTGTGTGGGTACATCGGACGTATTGGGGGAACGCCCGCGTCGGGTCTGCTGCGACGGAGGAACGGGATATGGGAGCCGGTGGCGCCGGGGATCGCGGCGAGCGATCTGGTGCTCACGGCGAACGGCGATGAACTGGTGGCGCAGGTGCGCCCGGGTCCTGAGGGTCTCTCGCCGGAATCGGTGTGGGCCAGAGGCGCCGACGGATGGCGGGAGTTGCCCGGCGCGCCCGCGCCGGTGTACGACGGTCGCGTCGTTGCGCACGCCGGGTCGCTGTACCGCAATGGCTCGCGCTGGACGGGGAGTTCGTGGGAGCCGCTGCCTTTCCCGCCGAACGGGATCGCGCCGGTGATCAAGGCGAGCGTGCCGGGGGGCGTGCTCGCGCTCGCGGGCGAGGTGCTGTACACGTGGGATGGTTCGGTGTGGACCGCGCTCCCCGCGGTCGGCACGGGGCTGCACATGATCGATGCGCTGAGCTGGCAGGGGCGACCGATTGTCATCTGGTCGCGCAACTCCACCGGACGCGTGGGTGTGAGCATGCGGACGAGCACGGCGTGGGTCACGATCCGCGCGGAGGCGTTTGGCCGGCCCGCGTTGCGGGAGTGTGGCGCGCACCTCGTTGACGAGATCCATTCGAGCAACCTGAACTATTACGACGGGGCCGCGTGGCGCCCGGTGCCGCAGAACTTCGGCGTGCCCGGGTTCGCGCTGACGTCCTTCGTAACCGGGACCGGGGTGTTTGCGCACGGAGAGGTCGGCGATCGGCGGGCTCTGCTCAAGTGGAACGGCGCGTCGTGGTCGATGCTGACCGACGCGCTGCCGCGCCCGTATATCGGGACGGTGATCGAGAACAGTGACGGCGTGTGGATCCAGGATTCGTTCATGAGCGGGGAGGACGGTTCCCTCGGGTGGCTCGGGCACCTCAGGCCGAGCGCCTGCGTCGCGGACTTCGACTGCACCCGCGGAGTGGACGGGGACGACATCATCGCGTTCTTCGACCTCTTCAACGTCTCCGATCCGCGCGCGGACCTCGACGCCTCCGGGGGCGTGGATCACGAGGATGTGATCCGCTTCTTCGAAATCTGGGACCGCGGCTGCTGAACACGGTGTGAGCGGCGCGTGGCGGAACCGAAGCGATTCTCGCTCATAGGATGCGACACCTCCGGCCACCACGTCGCACGCGGCCGGTGCACGGGCCCCTTTACGGGGCCGCTCGCCTCACACCCGCGGACCGCTCGTTTCCAGCTTTGCGATTGCGTCGCCGTACTGCTGCCGAAGTGGCTCAACCATCTCCGCGATGAACCGCTCGGTCTGCTCCACGCTCCTGCCGACATATCTCATCGGGTCCATCAGGTTCGACCAGTCGAGCTCGGCCTTCAGCGCTGGCGGGTGGAAGGCTGGGTCGCGCTGGAGGCGGTCGAGGAGGTCGTTGTCGAGGCCCTCCTGCTTCACGCGCAGCCCCGCGGCTTGCGCGTGCTGGCGGATCAGCTCGTGGTAGTGCTGGCGGTCGCCGCCGAGCTTCACGCACTCCATGAGGATGTTCTCGGTGGCCATGAAGGGGAGCTCGGCCATGAGGTTCTTGCGGACCATGGCCTCGTGCACGATGAGGCCGCTGGCGACGTTGTGCATGAGGTCGAGGGCGCCGTCGAGGGCGAGGAAGGCCTCGGGGAGGGAGAGGCGGCGGTTGCTGCTGTCGTCGAGGGTGCGTTCGAGCCACTGGGTGGCCGCGGTGTCGTAGGCGTTGCCGACGAGGTTCATGACGAAGCGGGTGAGACCGCAGATGCGTTCGCAGCGCATGGGGTTGCGCTTGTAGGGCATGGCGGAGGAGCCGATTTGCTTGTCTTCGAAGGGCTCGTCGATCTCCTTGCGGTTGCAGAGGAGGCGGATGTCGGTGGCGATCTTGTGGAGGACCGAGGCGGTGGAGGCGAGGTCGGCGAGTATGAAGGTGTCGACGACGCGGGGATAGGTCTGCGTGGTGAGTTCGTGAGTGCTTCGTCCCCAGGGGCCGAGCCGTGAGAACGCTGCGAGTTCAAAGACTTCAGGTTGACCCCTGTCCTTTGTGCCGAAAAGTGCAACGAGTGCGGCCTGCGTTCCGGTCGCACCACCTATGCCCTTAAAGAGTGGAATCGACGAATCTCCGCGCCATGTGCTGTCACTTCGTCGCCATGCCAAGTGCAGTTCGTAGGCCCACTGTGCCATTCGTCGACCCACTGTGACAGGTTGTGCGGGTTGGTAGTGCGTAAATCCCAACGTTGGTGTTGCCTGATGCTGGGCCACACACTCGGTCAGCGAGAAGATCACGCGCATGATCTTGTCCTCGATCAACCGCGTTGATAGGCGAAGTGTCTCCAAATCCGCATTGCACACCACATCCTGACTCGTCATCCCCAGGTGGATGATCCCCTTCGCCTTCGGGCACGAGTCACCCAGCGCGTGCACGTGGGCCATCACGTCGTGACGAAGTTCTCGTTCGTACTTCTCCGCGGCCTTCATCTCTTCGTCGGTGATTCCGCCGGGGCGGTTCACCACCGCGCGGAGCTCTTCGACCTGTTCCTTCGTCACCGGCAGACCCATCTCGTGCTGTGCTTCGGCGACGGCGAGCCAGATGCGGCGCCAGGTGTTGAACTTGTGGCGCGGCGACCAGAGTGCGAGCATCTGGGGGCTGGCGTTGCGGGCGGCGAGGGGGGAGGAATAGGTGTCGTACTGGGAGGTCATACGGGAGGGTACCGGGGCGGGGGCCGCGGCGATTGGAGGCGTCAGGAAAAGGCGGGGGGAGGGGGTGGGAACGCGGGATTTCGTTGCAGTTTCGTGGGCCGTGGGGTAGGCTGGAGGGTCTCTCAACGGAGGCCTTGCATGGCTGGTTCCTGGTTCGCGTCCGCTTCGGCGGTTTTGGCTGTTTTTGCCGGTATGGCGTTCGGCCAGCGGGTTTCGCCCGAGGGCGGCTTCGAGTTGCTCGAGGCGGTTCCGGCGGAGGTTGTGGCCGCGCGGGCGAACGTGAGGCCCGAGAAGTTCCAGGCGGTGGGGGTGCGATGGGAGCAGCTCAAGCGGGTGTTGGCGGATGCTCCGCTGGAAGACACCCCGGGGGCGGCGCATCCGGTGGTGCTGAGCCTGCCGCGACCGGACGGGACGTGGGAGGCGTTTGCGGTGGTGGAGAGCCCGGTGATGGAGGCGGGGCTGGCGGCGGCGTTCCCGGAGATTCGGACGTACGCGGGGCAGGGGCTGGATGATCCCGCCGCGACGGTTCGGCTGGACTACACGCCGCACGGGTTCCATGCGCAGGTGTTTACGGAGGATGGGTCGTACTACGTGGATCCGTACTCGTTCGCGGAGACCGGGGTGGTGACGTCGTATTGGAAGCGGGACTTGCGGGCGCCGATGGCGTGGCGGTGCATGACGGACGAGGGGACGCCGGTGGCGGAGGAGGAGGAGGGCGGGGGCGGGTACACGGATCGCGCGATCGTGACGCGGCGGCAGTTCCGGTTGGCGGTTGCGACGACGGTGGAGTACACGGCGTTCCACGGGAACACGGCGGCGCTGGGTCAGGCTGCGGTGGTGACGGCGGTGAACCGCGTGAATCAGATCTACGAGCGCGACCTGGCGACGCGGTTTGTGCTGGTGGCGAACAACCAGAGCGTGATCTACGTGGGGACGGACAACTACGCGAACAACGGGTCGACCGCGGACCTGACCACGAACCAGAACAACCTGAACACGGTGATCGGGTCGGCGAACTACGACGTGGGGCACGTATTCCAGACGGGCAACGGCGGTGTTGTCGGGCAGATCGGCGCGCTCTGCAGCTCGACGCAGAAGGGGCGGGGGCTGAGCGGACTGCCGAATCCGGTGAACGATCCGTTCGTGATCGACTACGTGGCGCACGAACTTGGGCACCAGTGCGGTGGGCGTCACTGCTTCAACAACTGCGGGGGGGGCGCGGGCGACGCGCAGACGTACGCGTTTGAGCCGGGGTCGGGCGCGACGATCATGGCGTACGCGGGTATCTGCGGTTCGACGAACCTGCAGCCCAACTCGGACGCGATGTTCCACTCGGGCAGCCTTGATCTGATGGCTGCCCACATCAACGGTCGGACGTGCGACACCGAGACGGTGACGACGAACAACACGCCCACGGTGAACGCGGGGCCGGACTACACGATCCCGAAGCAGACGCCCTTTGTGCTGACGGCGACGGGGTCGGATTCGGACGGCAACGCGATCACGTACTCGTGGGAGCAGCGGAACACGGGGACGGCGTCGGTGGCGGTGGGGACGGACAACGGGACGAACCCGATCCAGCGGACGTGGCTGCCGACGTCGAGCCCGTCGCGGACGTTGCCGCGGCTTTCGAACCTGCTGGCGAACACAACGGCGTTTGGTGAGATTCTGCCGCAGGTAGCGAGGACGATGCAGTATCGGGTGGTGGCGCGGGACAACGCGTCGGGGAACGGGGGCACGGCGGTTGACAACGTGGTGATCACGGTGAACGGGACGGCCGGGCCGTTTACGGTGACGGCGCCGAACGCGGCGGGGTCGTTCAGCGGGACGACGACGGTGACGTGGAACGTGGCGTCCACGAACCTGACGCCGGTGAGCTGCGCGAACGTGCGGATCCTGCTCTCGACGAACGGGGGGAACTCGTTCTCGACGGTGCTTGTGGAGAGCACGCCCAACGATGGCTCGGAAGTGGTGACGCTGCCGAGCGTGAGCACGACTCAGGCGAGGATCAAGGTCGAGGCGGTGGGGAACATCTTCTTCGACATTTCAAACGCGAACTTTACAATCACGCCCGGGGTGAACGTGAACTTCGCGGGGACGGGGACAAACACCACGAGCGATACCGCGCTGAACGGCAACGCGAACGGGGTGATCGACCCGGGCGAGGAGGCGATCTCGCTGACGGTGCGGATGGTGAACAGCGGGACGACGACGGCGACGGGGGTGAGCGGAACGCTGACCTCGCTAACGCCGACGGTGACGGTGGTGAGTGGTGCATCTGCGTATCCGAGCATGCCGACTGGAACGCAGGTGAACAACCTCTTTCCCTTCGTGCTCTCGGTTTCGCCGAGCCACGTGTGCGGGGCGCCGATCAGCCTGCGGCTGAACCTGACGTCGACGCAGGGATCGGGCGTGTACAACTTCTCGCTGCCGACAGGGCTCCCGGGGCCGGTCTGTCAGCCGCCGGTGGGCGAGTGCCCGTCGGACTTCAACGGTGACGGCGTGGTGGACGGGGACGACGTGATCGGGTTCTTCGGGGCGTGGGACGCCGGGGGCCTGGCGGCGGACTTCACGGGCGATGGGTCGGTGGACGGGGACGATGTGATCGGCTTCTTCGGCGCCTGGGATGCGGGGTGCTGAGCGGACCTGCCCGGGAATGGGGGCCAGCCGGTGGAAAGTTCGGGAGTCAGTCGGTAGGCTAGTGGCGTGCAAGCACGATCACTGCGTGACAACCTCTTGGCGGGTGGGTTTGTGGTGACGGGGGTCGCCGCGGCCGTGTGGGTGAGCTTTCTGCTGGGCGCGAAGCCCACGGGGAGCGGTCTGCCGTTCACGGTGAAGTTCTCGCTTGCGCAGGGCGCGGCGGGGTTGAAGCCCGGGAGTCCGGTGATGCTGGGAGGGCAGCAGATCGGGCAGGTGAAGGACGTCTCGTTCGAGAAGGGGGACGGCGGCGTTCCGAACGGGGTGCTGGTTGGGGTGGAGGTGGACCAGTCGGTGTTCCTGTATGAGAACGCGGGGGTGTACCTGGATCGGCCCTTGCTGGGGACGCTGAGCAGCATCAACATCGCGTCGGTGGGGGACTCGAAGGTTGAGAAGTTCCGGGGGCAGCCGCGGATTGAGTCGGGGGATGTGGTGGCGGGGGCGATCGCGCCGCCGGCGATGCTGGCGTCGGCGGGGTTCGGGCCGGAGCAGAGCAAGGCGGTGGGGGAGATCATCGATTCGGCGAAGCGGTCGATGCTCGACCTCGAGCGGATCGTGAAGGATGGGGGCCCGGGGGTGACAACCGGGATCGCGAACGCGGAGAAGGTGATCGCGAAGATCGCGGAGCGGATCGAGCAGTGGCGCGCGGAGGTCGACGCGACGCTCGCGAGTGTGCGGGCGGCGACGAAGGACGCGGAGGAGTTCAGCAAAAAGCTTCCGGGAGTCGCGGACGACGCGAAGGCGTTCATCGCGAAGGGCTCGGAGTTCGCGGACAAGGTGACGAAGGTCATCGACGAGAACCGGGCCGACGTGCGGGCGACGATCGAGTCGGTGAAGTCGGCAACGGCGAAGTTTGACCAGGTGACGGTCGACAAGATCAACACGACGCTGGGGGAGATCGACAAGGCGTTGGAGGTGTTCAGCATCGGCGTGAAGAACGTGGACCAGATTCTGCAGGATGGGCGGTTTGATCTCAAGCAGACGCTGGCGAACATGAGCCTCGCGTCGCAGGAGATGAAGCTCACGATGTCGGAGGTGCGTGCCGCGCCGTGGCGTGTGTTCTACAAGCCGACGCTGAAGGAGCGGGAGACGGAGGATCTGTACGGCGCGGCGGGGGCGTTCGCGGAGGCGGCGGGGCTGGTGCGGTCGGCGTCGGAGGCGTTGGCGGCGGCGAGCGGTTCGCAGGTGCAGGCACCGGACCATGCGGAGCATCTGAAGGAGCTGCGTCGCGAGCTGGACGAGTCGATCGAGAAGTATCGGGAGGCGGGGAAGCGGCTCATGGACGAGCTGGTTGAGCAGAAGTGAGGCGGAGTGACGCGGCATGAGGCCGCGGGGGGTGGGGCATGTCGCAGGGGCGGTATCACTACGAGAGCGCGTTCGCGTCGATGCTGCGGTCGCACCGGGTGCCGTACGTGGGCGTGGACGAGGCGCGGCGGACGCTCTTGCCGGAGGGGGAGCGTCTGGGGGATTTGAAGAGTTTCGACTTTGTGGTGTACGGGGGGATGGGGAACTACCTGGTTGATGTGAAGGGGCGTCGGCTGGGGAGCTGGGGGCTTCAGTGTTGGGCGACGCGCGAGGACATCGAGAGTCTGCTTGCGTGGGAGGGGCTGTTTGGGGCGGGGTTTGCGGGGGTGCTGGTGTTCATGTACGAGAGCGTGGAGCAGCCGGCGGATGGGGCGTTTGACGAGGTGTTCGAGGCGGGTGGGCGGTGGTACTGCCTGCGAGCGGTGCGGGCGCGGGAGTACGCGGCGCGGATGAAGACGCGGAGCGCGGCGTGGGGGACGGTGGATGTGCCTCGGGGCGCGATGGACGAGATGCGGGTGGAGCGGGCGATGTGGAGGGCGCATGAAAAACGCCCCGCGGCGGCGCGGGGCGTTGGATGAGTTGGGTGGGGGGGAAGGGGGGCTTAGCAGCCGGAGTCCCAGCGGGCGAAGAACTCGATGACGTCGTCGGCGTCGACGCCGCCTTCACCGGTGTAGTCGGCGCCGACGAGGCCCGCGTCCCAGTCGGCGAAGAAGGCGATGGTGTCGTCGCTGTCGACGCCGCCGGAGCCGTCGTAGTCGGCGGGGCAGCCGGGGTCACGGAGGGTGGAGGCGATGACGGCGTACCCGGCGGTGAAGTTGGAGCGGTTGCCGAAGGAGATGGAGGCGAGGCGCTTGCCGGAGAACTCGCCGATGCCGCCGTCGCGGAGGCTGGCGGTGGAGACGATGGCTTCGACGACGTTGAGGTCGACGCCGTCGTTGGCGAGATCGACGGAGTCAGACCCGGTGAAGGTGCCGAGCTGGCGCTGGGCGGCGACGCCGAGTGCGGGCGCGGCGGGGTTCTGATCGCCGAACCAGTCGGGGGCGGAGAGGCGGACGACGGCGGAGGAACCGTCGTAGAAACCGAGGGTCATGTCGAAGTCACCGCCGCCGTTGCTGACCTGGTAGATGACGCCGATTTCGGTGTTCTCGCCCATGCGGAGGAGGCGACCGGTGCGGAGGTCGGCGGTGTGGGGGCCTTCCTGAGCGGAGTCGGGGAGCCAAGAGGGGCGGATGCCGGTGTCGTCGCCGTCTTCGAACTCATCGAAGGTGCGGTTGAAGTTGTCGACGGTGTCGCGGTTGCCGATGTGGACGATGTCGAGGGTGTTGGGGAGGGAGGCGATCTGGTAGGGGATGCCGCTGGGGCCACGGAGGCCGACGTCGATGCCGCCGGCTTCACCGGTGACGCGGAGGCCACGGTCGGAGATGGAGCGGTACCCGTCGAGGGCGTCGGCGACGCCGGCTTCGGAGGGGTGGACCATGCCGTTGAAGTTGTACGGGAGGGCGAGGGGGGCGTTGTCGTGGGGGATGGGGAAGTTGTCGACGTAGAGGGAGAAGGAACCCGTTGCGCCGCGGACTCCGGCGACGCGGACGAGGTAGGTCTGGCCGGCGGAGGCGAAGAACTCGACGATGGAGCCGGTGCGGCAGGAGTTGTCGTTGCAGGTGACGACGGGCTGACCGCAGGCGGAGAAGATGGCGACGGTGGTATCGAGCTGGCTGCCGCACGTGGAGATGGCGATTTCGCCGGAGAACTGCGGGGAGTAGGAGTACCAGACGTCGAGGGCCTCGTCGATGTCGCAGCCGGAGGAAGCGTCGGAGGTGGCGTTGACGTTGGAACCGGCGGTGGTGCCGGGGCCGACGGGGATGGGGTTGGCGCAGGAGTCGTTGATGGGTGCGCCGGCGACGCCGTGGAGTTCGATTTCGCCGAGTTGCATGTCGCCGCCGCCGAAGGGGGTGGCGAACTCGATGCGGTAACGGGTGAAGGACTGGGCGTTGTCGAAGGAGAATGACTGGTCGGTGAAGTTGAGGGTGTTCTCGACCATCGCGGAGGATGTGATCTGGGCGAAGTCGACGCCGTTGTTGGAGCCGTAGAGGGTGAAGGACTGGGGGGTGCGTCCGGGGAAGGCGGCGTCGTCGGCGGCGCCGTAGAACGTGATGCCGGAGATGAGGGTGGCACCGACGGCGGGAGTGATGTCGACGATCGCGGGGCCGGCCCCGGCGTTGATGATGTCGAGCTTGCGATCGAGGCGGTTGTCGACGAGGTTGATCACCGTTTCGCCGGCGGGGCTGCTGCCGCCGTCGGGGAAGGTGATGGTCATGACGTCGGCGGGAGAGGAGATGTCGGGCGCGGTGAGGAGCTGCACCTCGGCGACCTGCATGCTGTTGGCGGAGGCGGCGCGGATGGTGGGGAAGGTGACGCGGTAGTTGAGGTACGACGTGGTGTTGGCGAAGGAGGCGGAGAAGAGGCTGAAGCGGGTGGTGGAGGGGAGGATGCTGCCGGTGGCGATGACCGTGAAGGTCACGTTGTCATCGGACCCTTCGAGGATGAAAGTCGCGGGGTCGCGTTCGGGGGCGTCGTTGGCTGTGACGAGCGCGATGGAGCGGACGATTCCGGTGCCGCTGGGGGTCACGGTGAAGCCGGTGTTGAAGCGGTCGAAGTTCAGGTACTTCGATGAGCCGACGTTGTCGATGACGGCGGTGACGGGCTCGCCCGCGGGCGAGTTGTTCGACGAGGGGGTGATCGGGTCGCCGGGACGGATGACGTCCTGCGCGAGCGCGACGGAAGCGGTCCCCGAAAGAACGATGAGTGCACGGATCGACATGTTCATGGGCGGACTCCGATGCGGTGGCGGGCGCGAAACTGTCGCGCGTCGGTACCGTCGAAGCGCCAGTGTATCGAAAGCAAGTCCGAGTTGAAGCGTTATCGGGGGGAGACCCTGTCTGGCCACCCAAGATGCCTGCCGTAGGGGGTTTGTGCACTGGAGAGGGTTGTGTGCCCCCGGGTGACCGAAGTAAGTTCGAGTAACCGACGACACGGTCGCGGGCACAGCGTTGGGCGGGGTGCGCGCGAAACTGGGGAAATGTACTATGAAAACGATGATGGCAGCGTGCTGGGTGGGGATCGGGGCGCTCGCTGGCGGGGCGGCCGGGCAGGTCTACGACACGTCGGAGATCGATGCGTTGCTCGTATCGCAACTCGCCAATCTGCGGGGGCACGTCGCGGTGCAGATCCGTCAGGATGGGCGGGAGGTGTACAGGTTTCAGGCGGGGGACATCGAGCATGCGACCGAGGTGCATCTCGCATCGTTTACCAAGACCCTGTCTGCCGCGGTCGTGCTGAGTCTTGTTGATGAGGGGCGGTTGTCGCTGAATGAGAGGCTGGGGTCGATCTTCCCGAGCTACGAGAACAACGGAGTGGGTGGCGCGACGATTCTGGACTGCTTTGGGATGCGTCACGGGATACGGACGCCGATCGCGTACGAGATCGACCGGCGGTACACGCTGGCGCAGTCGGCGCTGTTGATCGGCGCGACCGGTGTGCAGGTCTTTCCGCCGGGAAGTGCGCTCGAGTACGACGGGCCCGGGATGCAGGCGGTGGGGCGGGTCTGCGAACTTCGTGGGTTGCGTTCGTGGAGCACGCTGGCGCGGGAGCGCATCTTCCTGCCGTGCGACATGCCGGGGGCGGACTATCTGGAGTTCGATCCGAATCCGGCGATCGCCGGCGGCGCGAGGTCGAGCGCGGACGAGACGATCCGCTTCGCGCAGATGGTGATCAACGGTGGCGTGTACAACGGGGTGCGGGTACTCTCCGATGCATCGATCGAGCGGCTGTTCACGAACTCGACGTTCGGCTTGCCGGTGATGGGTTCGCCCTTCCCGCCGAATCACCCGGGATATCCGTATGGCGAGCAGCCAGACTATGGGTTCGGTGATTGGATCCTCGCGCAGAACCCGGACTCGGGGCACGTGGAGGAGATTGTCGGAGCGGGCGCGTGGGGGAGCTTTATCTGGATGGACCGGCGGCGCGGGTTGACGGCCGTGCTGATCACCGATGTGCCCGCGGGGACGCAGGCGTCGGTCGAGGCTGCGCTCGGGATCTTCTCGCTGATGCGTGCGGAGGTGGAGTCTCACCAGGTGGGCGCGGTCGTAGCGGAGCCGGCGGGTTTGCGGACGACGCTGGCGTGGAGCACGCCTCCCGGGGCGATCGGTGCGCGGGTCTACGGGGCCGATGAGCCGATCCGGGATGTCTTTGATCTGAGGGGTGCCGTTGAACTCGGGGAGGTCGAAGGTGGCGGAGCCACCGTCACACCGTACCCGTACTACGCGGTGACGGCCGTCTTCCCCGAGTCGGAGAACGTCGCCTTGGTTCCGGGGGCTAACGCCATCGCTTCGCGGTGTCCGGCGGATATCGACGCAAGCGGCGAGGTGGACGGCGACGACGTCATCGCCTTCTTTGCTGCGTGGGACGCGGGCGAGCCCGACGGGGATGTGAACGCGGATGGAGGCGTCGATGGCGACGACGTGATCGGGTTCTTTGCGGGGTGGGACAGGGGCTGCTGACCGCCGGCTGCGGCGGACCACCATTTCGTGAGAACGCCGCAATAGCGTGCAGGACCGTGCGTTTGGCGTGGGCTCGTGCTTCACTCAATGGAGTTGCCCATGTTCAACCGTCGTATTGGTGCGGGAGTTATTGGTCTGCTCGCCGCGTGCGGGGCTGGCGTTGCGGTCGCGCAGCCGACCTTCAATGAAGTCGCGTACGGGACCGGACCCGTGAACGGCGGTGTGACCACGCTGACGATGGACATCTACGCGGCGACGAGCGGTGCCGGCCCTCGCCCTGTGGTCCTGTGGATCCATGGCGGCGGTTGGTCAGCGGGTACACACAACACCGTCCCCAGCCACGTACTCGGGCTGCGGGCGCAGGGGATCACGGTTGCGAGCGTTGGGTACAGGCTCAGCGGGCAGGCGATCTTCCCGGCCCAGATCGAGGACGTGAAGGGGGCGGTGCGATTCCTGCGAGCAAACGCGTCGACCTACAACGTCGACCCTGCGCGGATCGGAGCGTGGGGGAGTTCCGCGGGCGGTCATCTTGCCGCGCTGCTCGCGACCTCTGGTGGTGTGAGTGAACTCGAGGGCGATACGGGCGGGAACCTCGGGCAGTCGAGCGCGATTCAGGCCGCGGCGGACTACTTTGGACCGACGGACATCCTGAACATGAATCTGGACGTGACGACGCCGCCGGGGAGCGCGATCGATCACGACGCAGCGACCTCACCGGAGTCGGCCCTCATCGGGTTCAATCAGCCGGGGCAGGGCATCGGCGTGTTGCGGGCGAATCTGGAGAATCCGTTGCCCCCGTTTCCCGAGAAGGCACATCTGGTGCGGCTCGTGAATCCGATCACGCACGTTGATGCGGCGGACCCGGCGATGTACATCGCGCACGGCGCGAACGACGTCGCGGTGCCGAGCTTCCAGAGCGTGCGGCTGAAGACCGCGCTGGACGGGGCGGGAGTCGCTGCGACGTTCAGGTTGGTTGCGGGAGCGGGGCACGGAGACCTTGGGACACAGACGAACAGCGAGGCGGCGGCGTTTCTGGTGGCGCAGCTGGGTGGTGGAGGAACGTGCGTTGCGCCGCAGGTGACCCGCCAGCCGGTGCCGGAGCGGACGTGCCCCGGCGGAAGTTCGCTGTTCGCGGTGCAGGCGACCGGCACGCTGCCCGTGTTTACCTGGCAATGGCGCGTGGCGGGAGCATCGGTGTGGCGGACGGTCGTGGAGGGGGCGAACGTGAGCCCGAACAACGGACAGGTGCTGTTCACCGCCCAGGGGGCGACCGCGGACCAGGTGCGGTTGACGAGCGTGCCGAATGTCTCCGCACAGCGGTCCATCGCCCGAAGGGACGTGCGTGCGGTGGTGACAAACAGCTGCGGCAGCGCGGAGACGGTCGCGGCGTTCTGGGTGGTGTGCCCCTCGGACTACACGTGCGACGGGTCGACCGACGGCGACGACGTCATCGCGTTCATGTCCGATTGGGACGCCGGGGCGGTTGATGCGGACTTTAACGGCGATGGGGGTACGGACGGGGATGACGTGGTGGGGTTCTTCGGGAGGTGGGATTCGGGCTGCTGAGCCCTCGGAGGCGGTTTTTCTCGGGTCGACCCTCGCTGCACAAGATCGTCTGGTCGGCTGCAAGGTTTCGACGCTGGCCGACAAGTCCCTGAGGAACTGCTTAGGACCCGGGAATCCTCCGATGATGGACATCGGCAGGAGTACCGGACCAATCGCCTCGAAGAAGGGGACTCAGCATGGCTCGTTCGATCAACATGTATGTTGTGACCGCGATGACGCTCGTGACCGCTGCGGGAGCGGCGTGTGGACAGTCGGTGACGTACGGCGGTTTGCACCACGAGCCGTTCTTCGGCGCGAGTGTGGCGATCAGCCCGGATGGTTCCCTGCTTGTCGGTGGGCTTACCGACCCGGAGGCGGGGGTTGAGGTGGCGTGCCTCACCCGAAGCGGGTTGGGGCTCACCAGCGACCTGAGCGAGTTCTTCAACTCGCCCGGGGCCAGGATCCGGCATCGGAACAAGGGCTGGGACGGCACGGTCAAGGGACGCATCGAAATGGTGTGCACCGGGCCGGGCGCCGCGGAGATGGTGTGCGACTACTCGTCGCTGGGTGATCCGGCGACGGGTGGCGTGCGTTCGATCCGGTGGGTTGTCCGCGATCGGATCGGCGACATTCTGGCCTCGGGCGAGACGCCGGGCCCCATGATGACCTGCGTGGTGTACCCGGGTGGCGGCGGGAGCGGGGGCAGCGATGGTGCGATGCTGTGGAACATGCGTACGCGGATCAGCGAGCTGGAAACGGTGCTCAAGAATCTCGGGATGGTTGCTCGGTGCGACACCGGTGTCTTTGTCCTGGATGGGCTGGGCAGCCCGCCCGTTGAGCACGCCGCGTCAATCGAGTTCTTCCCGATTCTCTGCATCACTTCGCCCTGCCCGGGAGACTGGACGGATCTCTCCGCCGTGGAGGTGACGGCTTCCGGGTTGCCGAGCCAGCAAATCTCGATGCGCACGCCCGAACTCGTGAAGCGCGAGCACGGTCATCTGTTGTGCGGCGAGACGACGCATTTCAGGTCTATGGCGGCGACGGTCTCCGGGCAGTGCTCGGTGGAGGACTTCTGCGACTTGCCGCCGCCGATGGCGTGTGCCCCGGAGGAGACCGCACTGCGCGTGTTCAACATCGGGTCGAGCGGTCAGGATGGTGTCGAGGTTCACTTCGACCGGACGCTGAGCGAACGGTCGGGCGTGTTGCACCGTGACATCGCGGCCTTCTCCGGTGGTGTGAGCATGACCCTCGAGGAGCTGGCCGGGGCCACGGGTAGCGCGGAGCTGACGTGGAAAGGGCCGGGCAGGCCTCGGGGCGGGCACGTCACGGTGCTCAAGATGACCTGTACGCCCAACGGTTCGGCTGGTGGCGTGTCGTACGCGGTAGACGCGACGGCCCAGGGTGCCACGGTGTCAGTCGTGGACTTCGTCGACGTGCACGGCACCGTCATCCACACGGCGGAGTTCTCAGCGACCGATCAGTTGTTGGTGCTGCAGCGGCTCGGCGGCGACATGCAGATTCACGGCGACTGCACGGTTGATGGTGCCGCGAAGATCAACATCGGGGGCAACGACTGCGTGCTGCCCGATGGCTCGATGCTCCGCGGCGTGCGGGAGGGGATTTTCCGGCCGAGCTCGGGGCCGTGGCGGTCGACCAGTTCGATCTCCTCGTGCGACGTCCGCCTTACCAACCTGGCATCCGCGACGATCCGCGAAGTGCGGTGCGACGCGATGACGATCAGTGGGGGCCAGCAGTTCCACGCGGAGCCGGGCTCGTGCGTCATCCAGCAGGACGGAGGGCGGGTCTCCGTGCGTCCCTCCTCGACGGGCTCCTCGTCCGTCCGGATGATCACGAGCGGCGAGGCGGACGGGGGTGTGCAACTCGACCTCGCTCAGCTCACGGCATCGGGTGGCGAGATCAAGATCAAGCACAAGGGATGGGACGGCACGATCTACCATCGCCTGCGGCTCTCGAGCCCTCCGGGGACCGGCGTCATCATCGAGGAGCACGACCTGACCGGGTTGGGGATCGCGGGCTTTGACTGGAGGCTCCGCGGGGTCGACGGCGCGGTGCTGGCGCAGGGGTTCCACGCGGGCGAGGTGGTGTCCTGGGCGCTGAGTTCGTCGTCGGGGGGCTCGATTTCCAAGGTGTACGTGTCCGATCCCGGTGTGGCGGGACGGTCGGCGGGTCAGGGGTTCTTCGATTTCGCGATCAACGTCAGCGGGCTGGGCTCGGCAACGGTGGCGGGTGTGCACGCGATCGATCTCGATCCGGTCGAGTGTGCCGGATGCCCTCCGCTCCACGCGGAGACGCGGAGCATGGATATCGAGGCGGACGGTGTGCCCGACCTCGTTATCGCCGGCCTGATCTCGGCGGGGCCCTACCTGAGCAACAGTGACTCGCCGTGGAAGTGCGTGCTTGCGGGCACGGGCAGCAGCCTGGTGACGTCGCCTCCGGCCGATGCTTCGACACGGCGGGGAGTCGTGGTCCGCAACATCGGATCCTCAGGGGAGGACGGTGTGGAGGTCAACTGGTTCCAGACCGGGGACAGGCCGACGCAGGAGCAGTTCTTCTCGTCCTCGGTCGCGTACTCGTCCGACGGCTGGGCTGGGGGCGGGGCGGGCGGGAGCTTCGTGAACGTTGAGTTCCGTGCTCCGAATGCGGTGGGCGGCCACGTGACCGTGCTCAAGCTGAGTGAGACGACCGACGAGGGGCTGCAGTGGTACGCGCCGGATTTCAGCAGCCTGGGCGTCTCGGAAGTCAGTTGGGCGGCACTCAACGCGGCGGGCGAGCTGACTGACAGCGGTACAGGCCCAAGCGACCTCCGCTTCGGGGTTCCCCGGTGCGACCAGCCGGTGACGGTGCGGTGCGACTCATCCGGTGGCGGCGAACTCGTGCTCTGCCCGTCGAGCTGCGTCCTGCCAAACGGCACCGTGCGAGATGGGGTCAGCCGGATTACCTTCGCTCCTATCGGTTCGCTCTTGGGTAACACCGTGCCGACGAGCTGCGTGATCACCGGTCGCAACGTGGACGAGATCGTGGTGCACACGATCGGCTCCTCCGACTGCCCGGGCGACTTCAACGGCGACGGGGGCGTTGACGGCGACGACGTGATCTCGTTCTTCGGGCTGTGGGACGCCGGCGAACTCGCGGGCGACTTCAACCACGACGGCAGCGTGGATGGTGACGACGTGATCTCGTTCTTCGGGCGTTGGGATAGCGGCTGCTGAGAGCCCGCTCTGAAACCGGCTGTGCAAGCCCCCCGGGCAGGTTCCGGGGGGCTTTTTCGTGCACCTCAGGTGTTGGCGGAAAGGGCGTGCGGGCGCATCTTGGTACCTACCATTTCCCTCATCCCGTGGCGTTGGCCGCGGGCACGCCCTTTCAGAGTGACCCCATGATCAGAACCGCACTCTCGTCGCTCGCTCTCCTGCTGACCGCCACCGGTGCCGCCGCGCAGGCGCAGTGGGCCTATCCCCCCGCGCACACCGTCGACCAGGTCGACGACTACCACGGCACGAAAGTCGCCGACCCGTACCGGTGGCTCGAGGATCCGGATGCGAGCGATTCGCAGAAGTGGATCGAGGCCCAGGTCGGGCTGACCCGCGCATACCTCGACGCGGTGCCGGAGCGCAAGGCGATCGAGGACCGCATCACGAAGCTTTGGAACTTCGAGAAGTACGGCGCTCCATTCAAGGACGGCGGCCGTTACTTCTGGTCGTACAACAGCGGCCTGCAGAATCAGAGTGTCATCTACACCGCGGACACACTCGACGGCGAGGCCCGGGTGCTGCTCGACCCCAACACGCTCAAGGCCGACGGCACCATGGCCCTCGCTGGCATGTCGATCAGCGAAGACGGCAAGTACATGGCCTACGGCATCTCCGAGGCCGGCTCCGACTGGAACACCTGGAAGGTCCGCGACATCGCGACCGGCAAGGACACCGGCGATGTCGTGAACTGGGTGAAGTTCAGCGGAGCCTCGTTCACGAAGGATGGCAGCGGGTTCTTCTACTCCCGCTTCGACGCCCCCAAGGAAGGCGAGAACAAGCTCACCGGGAGCAACTTCTTCCAGAAGCTCTACTTTCACAAGCTCGGCACCCCCCAGGATCAGGATGTGCTCGTGTACCACGAGACCGATGAGTCCAAGAAGGACTGGGGTTTCGGCGGCAGCGTGACCGAGGACGGCAAGTACCTCATGATCAGCGTCTGGAAGGGGACCGATCCGAAGAACCGCGTGTACGTGAAGGACCTCTCGGCCAGCCAGCTCGGCGACAAGAAGGTCATCAAGCTCCTCGACGGCTTTGATGCGAGCTACAACTTCGTCGGCAACGACGGGTCCACGATGTACTTCCAGACCGATCTGAACGCCCCCCGGGGCCGCCTGATCGCGATCGACCTCGCCAAGCCCGACGCCAAGAACTGGAAGGAAGTCATCCCGCAGTCCGACGCCACCCTCCAGGGGATCAGCTTCGTCGGGAACATGTTCTTCGCCAACTATCTCCGCGACGCCAAGAGCGAGATCAAGGTGCACGCGATGGACGGCACGTTCGTCCGCGACGTGCAGCTCCCCGGAATCGGCACCGCGGGCGGCTTCGGCGGCAAGCGTTCCGATACAGAAACCTTCTACTCCTTCGCGGGCTTCACCTCGCCCACACGCATCTACCGCTACGACATCGCATCCGGCAAGAGCACCCTTTTCAAGGAAGCCAAGGTCGCCTTCAACCCCGACGACTACACCACCAAGCAGGTCTTCTACACCAGCAAAGACGGCACCCGCATCCCCATGTTCATCGTTCACAAGAAGAGCCTCGTGAACGACGGAAGCAACCCCACTCTCCTCTACGGCTACGGCGGGTTCAACATCTCCGTCACACCCACCTTCTCCGTCACCAACCTCGTGTGGATGGAAATGGGCGGCGTCTACGCCGTCGCCAACATCCGCGGCGGCGGCGAGTACGGTGAAGAGTGGCACCAGGCCGGCACCAAGCTCGTGAAGCAGAACGTCTTTGACGACTTCATCGCCGCCGGCGAGTTCCTCGTCAAGGAGAAGTACACCAACCCCAAGAAGCTCGCCATCCGCGGCGGCAGCAACGGCGGTTTGCTCGTCGGCGCGTGCATGACCCAGCGCCCCGACCTCTTCGGCGCATGCCTGCCCGAAGTCGGCGTGCTCGACATGCTCCGTTTCCACAAGTTCACCATCGGCCACGCGTGGCGCAGCGACTACGGCGCCGCCGACGGTGAAGGCAGCACCCCCGAGCAGTTCAAGGCCCTCTACGCCTACTCGCCCCTCCACAACATCAAGCCCGGCACCTGCTACCCGCCCACCATGGTCATGACCGCCGATCACGACGACCGCGTCGTGCCCGCGCACTCCTTCAAGTTTGCCGCGGCTCTCCAGGCCGCGATGCCCAAGACCTGCGCGAACCCCGCGCTGATCCGCATCGACGTCCGCGCCGGCCACGGCGCCGGCAAGCCGACCGCGAAGATCATCGAGGAAGCCGCGGACCGCTGGGCCTTCCTTGTGCGTGCCCTCGGCATGAAGCCCGAGATCGCGAAGTAACGCCCTCCCGACAAAGTGATGCAGACCGCGACCCCGCACCCGTGCGGGGTCGCTTTCTTTCCGCGCACCCGCTCCCGCCGGCAAGGTCGGACGTCCGCGAGCTGCGCGTGCAACAACTTCGCATCGCGCCTTCATGTGACGCTCCTTATCTCCGATAACCCTGCCGGGGATTCACCGCGCCGATGGTTCAGCGGTGCGGGTGACGATCGGATACGCTTTGCGGGCCCGGGGTGGAATCGGGGAATGCAGTGAAAGACTGGGTTGTGAAGTGCGTTGCCGGACTTGCCGCGATCGGGCTCGCGCACGCGGCTGCGCTTTCTGCCTACCGGATCACGAGCACTGATCCGCTGGTGCAGACGATCACGGATATCCCTTTGGCGGGCTACGCGGCCGCGAATCCGGCCGCTTCGACGGGCACTGCGCAGCGCGCGGCCATCGGGTTCGATGCGGGCGCGAGCGGCAGCGGGTTCGTGCTCGCGCAGGAGCAGTTCAGTCCGAACCCGGTGACGACGATCACGCTGCGGGTTGCGCCGGGACAGGGGGCCGGGTTCCGATCGGGTGACTTCGTACGCATCGCCCGCACCGGAGAGATCGTCTCGGTCGCGGCGGTGTTTGGGGATGCTCTTCTGGTCGCGCGCGGAAGGATGGGGACGGTACCGGTCGCGGTGCAGAACGGTGACCTTCTGACAATCCCATCGCGGAACACCTCGCTGGTCTGTTGGTACTTCTGCGAGCATCCGACGATCGGCGTCCCCGGTACGGTGTGGGAGTTGGATCAGCGATCAACGGGGCAGGAGACCTTCGCCCTCGCGTTGACGCGCCGGGCTGGCGGTGCGAGGTTCGAATCGGAAGTTGCCGGTGGTGTCTCGCTCGGAGTTGACCTTCCCTTTGATCCCTACGGCCGCTGGCTGCTGATCAGCCTGGCACACGTCAACACGTGGGACGCTCCTGCCGACGAGTTGTACCTCTCTGTGTTTGACCCATCGAGTGGGACCACGTATGTCTCGGCACCGACCGAGTTCGCTGTCGCGCGCGGCTCGCTGGTGCCCGACATCGCGACCATCGGTGATCGGTTCGCCCGTGGCGTGGGGACAAGCCGGACGGCGGCGGGGATCTGCATGCCCGCGATCCTGGCAGATGCCCTCGTCGACGGGCGCGTCGCCGCCGGCGGCGCATCCACGGTTGCAATGTCCGCGCTCGCGTTGAAGACGGGGCTGGCCGGGCACGTTGCCCTCGCGAACTTCACAGCGTGCGTTTGGAGCGCGAACGCGACAGCCGGGGCGCTCGCGGACGGCCCGAACGACTCCCGCGCCGGCATCCGTGACGGCTCTCTCCAGGTGCTCGACCGCAACCGGTCGATCCTCGCCGAGCGGCATCAGTACGCCAGCGGCGCGACCCTGCGCGGCGGGGTGACCAGCGTGGACCCGTACCGGTTCGGGGCCGGAGGCTTCCGGGTCGCGCGGCCGGCGTACGAAGCGACGATCGGAGCGGGCGCACTTCCCGCCACACCGGAATCGTTCGCAGAGCTCGGTGGCGCGAACCCCGGGGGCGAACTCTCGCCGCGGACCTACCGCCTCGCCCGCGCGATGACCGAGGGCAAGGCCTACGAGCGGATCCGCGTCGGGATCCTCGCAAACTCGCGGGCGGTGTATCCAACGCCGTACAGAGCGAGGCTTTCGAACGGCCAGTTTCTGAACCGCTCATTCTCAACCAACTTCATCGACTCGGGAATCACGTGCCAGGCCCCCGTCTTCAACAACGGCCTGATCGTCGGCCGGATCATGCCCGTGCCCTGGTGCAACTGGTCGACTCCGGACTACCGCACGGGCGGGTACGGTGTGGACTGTGAGGCCGAGCTGCCGCGGTGTGCCGATGCCCTCCTCGGGCGGGGTGCGGTCGTCGCGCCGTCCGTCGCGATGCGAGGGATGCAGAACTCGACACTCGGTTCCCGCTTCGGCATTTTCTCGCCGGTCGCGACCCGCGTTCCCGCGACAGGCTACCCGGGTTCGGTCGCGACGGGCGCGCTCGACAACTATCGGGGGTCGCACGCCACGGTGCGCTTGCTCCCCGGATACTCAGCGCGATTCATGGTTCGCCCCGAGGGCGGATTGCCGACGTCCGATCCGCTGGTGGTGACGATGTACCTCCTTAACCACCCGAGCTCGTCGTCGGTTGCCGCCCGCGCGGTGACGACGCGAAGTCAGGGTGGAACCGAACTGAGCGGCGCTCGCGTACAAACCCCCTCGCTCGGGAAGCAGTCTCGCACGCCCCCACCTGCGCCCAAGCGAGTGCTTGCCACCAGTCGGCCAACCCTCATCTTGCCGTCCTGGCAGTCCGAGTACGGCTCTGTCACCGTCGACGACACCGACCGCGCGTTCGCGGGCATCGAGCCGGGGGACTTGGTGCAGTTGGTCGACGAGAACGGGTCCGGCGCGGCCGAGGACGAAGCCTTCCTTGTGCGCGACGTCGTTCGCGGAAACTCGGGCGAACTGACGCTGAGCTACAACTGGCTGCCACGGAAGTTCCCAGAGCTCGGAGATCGTCTGACGTTCGTCAAGGGCGAGGACATCTTTCAGAAGGTGTCCGTGGTGATCGACCCCGTGAAGGGCGGTGTATGGCGCGGGTTGGAGCTGTTCGCGGGGACGGATGGTGACGGCGTGGCGCTGTGGGGGTTCGCGTTCGAGAACCCGGCGCGGAACGGGCTGGTGACGGTGCCGATCGGTCGGTCCGGTTGCGGGTCGTTGATCCAGTCGGCGCGCTGGCCCCGCGAGGCCAGCGCCGGGAGCCCCTCGCTCTTGACCAGGATCTTCGATGAACTCGGACTCGACGTGCTCGTTCTCTCGACCGCGGAACAGGGCACCGGTGACGGTCAGCATGCCGCATCGACAGAGCGAGTGCTCGACATCATCCGGGAAGAGTCGCCGCAGACCGAGTGTGTCATCTACGCCACCGGACCCGAGTACTTCTCGGAGGACCGTGTCGACAAGTCGGACATCGGTCGGAAGTTCGAGGTCTGCGTGGCGATGCAGTTGGCCGCCGCGAACAAAGGCGTCCCGATGACGTCGTTCTTCTTCGATCACGAGTACAGCTCGTCGGCGTTCGGCCGGCTGCAGTCCGGAGTCGATACGACCGAAGGCGCCACACACCCGGGCACCGTGCTCGACGTGTCCATTCTCGCGAAGCAGCTGCTCTCCCTCCCACGCGCACTTCCCTTGGTGCAGCCCGATAGCTTCTTCGGGTGCCCGAGCGCAACAGCCGAGTTCTTCTCCCCCCGATCCCCGCTCCCCGGGGTGTCGTGGCGATGGGAAATTGAGCTCGCCCAAGCCCCCGGCACGTACGAGCCCCTCGCCGATGGTCCTCTCGTACGCAACGGCGTGCAGGTTGCGGTCGTCGACGGCGCCGCTTCACCAAGCCTCCGCCTGACCACGCTCCAGAACTGGCACATGATCGGCTGGCCCGTGCCGGGGAGAGGCAATGTGCGACTCGTCGAAGTGACCGATGGTCATGCACTGACCTCCGATCCCATCCCCGTCGCGCTCTGTCCCACCGATCTTGACTGCTCCGGTGGGGTGGACGGAGACGATGTGCTTCTCTTCTTCTCCTTCTGGGATCGCTCCGACCCTCGCGCCGACTTCGATGGCACCACCAGCATCGACGGTGACGACGTCATCGGCTTCTTCGCCAGTTGGGACCAGGGATGCTGAACCGCCTCGCCTCCAACCGCCTGCTTCCGCCGATTCTCGCGCTCGCGGCAACGCTCATGCTCGCCTCCACACTGCCCGCCGCGTACCGACTTACGGTCGCTGACCCCGGCGCGCAGTCGCTCACGGACATCCCGCTCAACGGGTTCAACCCGTTCGAACCCTGGCTCTCCACCGGCGCCTCCCTGCGCGCCGCCCCCTTCTTCGACGGTTCAAACACCGCGGGTGTCGCCCATCTCGCGCAGTCCACCTTCGTTCCCGACCCCACCTCTGCCACCATCCTGACGGTCGCTCCGGGCCACGGGCATCGCTTCGCAGCTTCGGACGTGCTCCGCGTTTCCCGCACCGGTGAACTGCTACGCGTCATGAGCGTTTCCGGTGACTCCCTGACCGTGAGCCGCGCTCATTTCGGCTCTGCGCCCTCGGCCCTGATCGACGGCGATGCGATCACCATCCTCTCCCGCCACACCTCCTTCGTCTGCTGGTATCTCTGCGAGCAGCCGCAGGATGCCCCGCGTGCAACCATCTGGGAACTCGACCGCCGCAGCGCGTCCACGGCAACCATGAACGTCGCCATCGGCCCCGGTCCGTCTGGCTGGCGCATCGACGCCGCGCTCGCAGGCACCTCGCCCCTGGCCGTCGACCTTCCCTTCGATCCGCGCGGCCGCTGGCTGCTCATCAGCCTGGCGCACATCAACCAGGCCGATGCGCCCGCCGATGAGCTGCTCCTTTCCGTCTTCGACCCCGCAACCTCCCAGACGCTCGTCGCCGCCGCGCCGTTCACCACGCCATTCGCCGCCGATTGGATCCCCGATACCGCAACCATCGGCGATCGCTTCTCCATCGGCACCGGCACCCAACGAAGCGCGCTTGGGATCTGTATCCCCTCGATCGTTGCCGACGCCGTCGCCGACGGACGCGCGCTCCCCGGCGGGATCGCAACAACCGATGCCGTGGCACTCGCGCACAACAAAGGTCTTTCGGGCCACGTGACGTTCAACGACTTCGAGTCCTGCGTGTGGGCGACCAACTACTCTGCCGGTGCTTTCGGCGGAGCGAGCAACGAAGCCCGCGCGGGAACCAGCGATGGAGCACTGCATGTCTTCGACCGCACACGCAACTTCCTGAGCTTCCGCCACCAGACCGACCCGGGCACATCCGTCTACGGCGGAGTCGTCAGTGTTGACCCGTACCTGTACGGTGCCCCCGGTCTCGCCCCGCGCCGTCCCGCGTTCGACGCCACAGTCGGGAACATCGCCTTGCCCGCGAGCCAAGCCACTATGACCGCGCTCGGCGGTCTTCACCCCTCCGGCCTCGTGGCTCAGCGCACGCGACGCTTCGCCGCGGCAATCACGGGCGGTGTGGCAATCGACCGGCTTCGGGTCGGGATCTTCGGGAACTCCCGCGCCGTGTACCCGCAGTCCTATCCACTCAGGCTCTCCAGCGGGGAGTTCGCGGGGCGAGAGTGCCGCTCAAACTTCGTCGACATGGGCGTCGTCGGCCAGGCACCGATCTACAACAACGGTTTGCTCATCGGTCACATCGGCCCGGTTCCCTGGTGCAACTGGTCCGACGCGGATCGTCCGAGCGGGGGCTACGGCGCCGATTGCTCGGCGCAGCTTCCCTTGTGCGTCGCTCACCCCGATACATCACCCGTCGCGGTTCCCCCGTCTGTTGCGATGCGGTCACTCGTTGATTCCACGCTCGGCTCCCGCTTCGGGATCTTCTCGCCAACACCAACCCGTGTGCCGAGCGTTGGCTTTCCCGGTCTTGAGAGTCAGGGCACGCTCGACAACTACCGTGGCAATCACGCGTGCGTTCGCCTCCGGCCGGACCACTCCGCAAGGTTCATGGTGAGGCCCGAACTCGGTATGCCCGCGTCCGATCCACTGCGCGTCACCGTCTACCTGCTGAACCATCCATCGTCCTCCACCGTCCGCGCCCGCGCGGTGCGGGCTTACGGCCAGGGTGCGCCGGAGGTGTGGAGCACCCCGATCACGACACCCGGTCTCGGCACCGCCAGCACGCCGATTCCACCGCAACGCAAGACGATCACCTCCGTCATCCAACCCCGCCTCAGTAGCCCCACCACGCACACACGCTTCGGCTCCGTGACCGTGAGCGACCTCGATGGTGCGTTCGCGGCTATCGAAGTCGGTGACATGGTCCAGGTGTATGACCCCGCCGGCAACCCCGCTCCATACAACGAGGCCTTCGCCGTGCGCGAGATCACCCGGTTCGCCAACGGAAACGTGCGGCTCACGTACGACTGGCTCCCGCGGCAGTTCCCAGCGCCCGGCGACTCGATCACGTTTCTCAAGGCCGACCAGGTCTTCCGCAAAGTGACCTTCGAGTTCCCTCCATGTGCCGCCGACGAATGGCGGGGCATCGAGGTTATCGCAGACGCTTCGGGCGATGGCGTCCTCCTTTGGGGCCTCGGTTTCGAGAATCCCGTTCGTAACGGCATCATCACCACGCCGATCGGGCGATCGGGGTGTGGCGCGTGGCTTCAATACAACCGCTGGCCCGTGCAGGCCCCGATCGGTGGTCCATCCCTCTTGCAGCGGATCTTCGCGGAGCTTGACCTTGATGTCGCCGTGCTGACCACCGCCGATCAGGGCACCCCCGGCGGATTCCACGTCCAAGCCTACGAACGCATCTTCGACACGTTCCGTTTCGATTCGCCAGACACCGAGCTTGTCACCTACGCCACCGGTCCTGAGTACGCCTCCGAAGAGACTCTCGACAAGCGCGACGCGTTCGAGAAGTTCAGCGTGCTCGCGGCGATGCAACTCGCCGCCTCGAATCAGTCCGTGCCGATGACGTCCTTCTACTTCAGCGAGACCTATCGCTCTTCGGCGTTCGGGCGCATCGAGAGCGGTGTCGATACGACCGAGAGCCCCACACACCCCGGCACCGTGCTCGACATCTCGCTCCTCGCGCAGCAGATCCTCTCGCTCCCCGCGGCACCGCCGGAGATCTCGCCATCGGGCCAGATCATCTGCCGCGACGGCGTCGCGCAGTTCAGCGTCGAAGCCTCGCCAGAGGTGGAGCTCGAGTACCGATGGGAGATCGAAGACGGCACGGGAGGCTTCGCGGTGCTCGCCGATGGTGCGCTCGTGCGGTCGGGAACCACCATCGCGACCATCAGCGGGGCCTCCACCAGCACGCTGACGATCTCCGGGGCCCAGCAGTGGGATGCGGGCGGATGGGTGAATCCCGGAAGGGCCGCACTACGCTGTACCGAGATCCGGCCCTCCGGTGCGATTACGAGTCAGCCCGCCGAACTCGCGGTCTGCCCCTCCGATCTCGACTGCTCCTCGGGCTCCGACGGTGACGACGTTCTGCTGTTCTTCGGATGGTGGGACGCGGGCGATCCGCTCGCAGACTTCAACGCCGACGACTCCGTCGACGGCGACGACGTCATCGCCTTCTTCGCCCGCTGGGACTCCGGCTGCTGAGCCGCTCGTGATTCCGAGCACGCAAGCTTCCCTGTTCGCAGGATCTTCGTGCGTTGCTCGGGTGGTTCTCCTCACAAAGCTCAAAGGCAGCTGGGTTCCCGTGCATGCGCGGTGTAGGATGAGCGGCACGTGGCTGTGAAGGACGGGGTGTATGAAAGTTCTCCAGGCGTCGTTCTTCCGGATAGCCGTCGTCCTGTTGTCGATCTTGTTCGCCGCGACGGTCCCCGGCGCGTACAGGCTGACGAGTGCCGATCCTTCTGTGCAGTCGATCACCGACATCCCCCTCGCGGGATTCAACATCGCTGATCCCGGTTCATCGATCGGCACCGCGCGCCTCGCGGCGATCGGCTTCGACGGCGCGACGACCGGTTCGGCCTATGCCCTGCAACAGACCCTCTTTCTCCCCGACCCTGCCACGACGTCATCGCTCACGCTCGGCCCGGGTAACGGTCAGCACTTCCGTGCCGACGATCTTCTCCGCGTCGGGCGTACCTCGGAGTTGATGCGGGTTCTGAGCGTCGCGGGGGACACCATCGAGGTGTCGCGCGCGCAGTTCGGGTCGCCCGGCGCGCCGGTCTGCGATGGGGAGGTGCTCACGATCACCAACCGCAATACCACTCTTGCCTGCTGGTACTTCTGCGAGCAGCCCGAGACGGATGGTGTCGCCACGGTGTGGGAGTGCGGGCGTCGTTCGCTCAGCATCGCTACGTGCGCGATGTTCGTGGCTCGCTCCGATGGTCACTGGCGGATCGACGCAGCGGTTCACGGTGCCGGGACGATCAGCCTCGCGTTGCCGTTCACGCCGCGGGGGCGCTGGTTGCTGATCAGCGTCGCGCATGTCAACGGACCGGGAGAGAGCCCTGATTCGCTCTACCTCAGCGCCTACGACGCGACGACCGGCGCGACGTTCGTCTCCGAGCCAGCTCCGTTCACCCTTGGCGTTGCGGACTCTGTCGTGCCCGACATCGCCACCATCGGCGACAGATTCGCGATGGGCGCCGGAGCGTTCCGGAGCGCGACGGGGATCTGCATCCCCGCAATCATCGCCGACGCCATCGTCGACGGACGCACGCTCCCCTCCGGTGTCCACACCCTGAGCGCCGCGACCGTCGCCGACGGTTCTGGCCTCTCCGGTCATCTCACGCTCAATCGCTTCCAGTCGTGCATCTGGGGCGCGAACTACTCGGGCGGCACGCTCGGAGGCGCATCGAACGATGCCCGCGCCGGAGTCGTCGATGGCGCACTGCACGTCCTTGACCGCTACCGGTCCTTCGCCCCCGCCCGCCACCAGTTTGGCAGCGGAGCCACGCTTCGCGGCAGGATCGTCAGTGTTGATCCATACACGTTCGGGCTGGCCGAGAATCGGGTCGATCGCCCCCGATTCGACGATGCGGTCGGCAGGATCGGCCTCCCCGCGAGTGGGGCGACTGTCGCGCAACTCGGCGGCACCTCCGCCTCGGGAGTCGCCGGTCCGCACGCGCTGCTCCTCGCGCACGCGCTCCTCGACGGTGTCGCGACCGACAGAATCCGGGTCGGTATCTTCGGAAACTCCCGCGCGGTCTATCCGCAGAGTTACCCGCTCCGCCTCTCCGACGGCAGGTTCCCCGGGCGCGCGATCAAGATCAACTTCACCGACTCCGGCATCCTCGGCCAAGCCCCCGTGTACGACAACGGTCTCATCGTCGGGCACATCGGGCCCGTGCCATGGTGCAACTGGACCGACATCGATCTCAAGACCGGCGAGTACGGCGCCGACTGCTCCGTCGAGTTGCCACGGTGTGTCGCGAACGTCGACACGGTGCCGCTGCCCGTCTTGCCCTCGGTCGCCATGAGCTCGCTCGTGAACTCGACGTTGGGTTCGAGGTTTGGGATATTCTCCCCAACAGCCACGCGCGTGCCGAGCGTCGGCTACCCCGCTTCCGAGGCGTGGGGATCGCTCGACAACTACCGCGGGGCGCACGCCTCGGTTCGGCTGAAGCCCGGCAACTCCGCGAGGTTCCTCGTCCGGCCCGAGAGTGGCCTGGCGGTGTCCGATCCGCTCGTCGTCACGATGTATGTTCAAAACCACCCGTCTTCCTCCACAGTGCGAGCGCGGGCGGTGAGTGCGCTGAGCCAGGGAGGCACCACGATCTGGAGTCAAGCCGTCGCGACCCCCGGGCTCGGGACCGCCAGCGATGCTCCGCCCCCCGTTTGGAAGCCCATCGTCTCGGTGGTGGCGCCGGTGCTCAGCAACCAGGCTCTGCAATCGCAGTTCGGATCCATCACGGTTGACGACAGCGACGGCGCGTTCGCCTTGCTCGCCATCGGTGACCTCGTCCAGATCGCCGACTCCGGGGGCGTGACGAGCGTCTACAACGAGGCGTTCTCCGTTCGCTCGCTGTCGCGCAGCGCCAACGGGGAACTCCAGATCTCTTACGAGTGGATCCCGCGGCAGTTCCCGGTGGTCGGCGACCGGGCGACCTTCATCAAGGGGCGGGAGATCATCAAGAAGATCCGCATCGAGATAGCCCCGGTCGCAACAGGCGTATGGCGCGGCATCGAGATCATCGCTGACACGAACGGAGACGGTGTTCTGCTGTGGGGCTTCGGGTTCGAGAACCCGTCTCGCAGCGGGATCGTGACGGTCCCCATCGGGCGGTCGGGGTGCGGAGCCTGGATCCAGTACCTGCGATGGCCGTCGATCATGATCGATGGGGGGCCGTCGTTGCTGCAACGCATCCTCGCTGAACTCGACCTCGACGTCTTCGTCTTGACCACCGCGGATCAAGGAACGCCCGGCGGCGACCATGTCACCGCGTGCGAGTGGGTGATCGATGCCGTCAAACTCGCATCGCCCCGGACCGAGACCGTCCTCTACGCCACCGGTCCCGAGTACGTGTCCGAGAACACCCTCGACAAATCGGACGCGTACGAGAGGTTCAGCATCTTCGCCGCGATGCAGCTCGCCGCTTCTCGTCGCACGCTCCCCTTCACGTCCTTCTTCTGCGACCCCGAGCGGGCCTCCTCCGCGTTCGGTCGCCTCGAGAGCGGGGCGGACACCGCAGAGAGCCCGACTCACCCGGGCACCGTGCAGGACATCACCATACTCGCGCATCAACTCGCAGGGCTCGCGCCTGTCGCGCCGGCCATCAGCCCCGCATCACTGTCGGTCTGCCCCTCAGCGACCGCCGAGTTCACCGTCATCCCGTCCACGGTGCCGGGCACCACCTATAAATGGCAACTCGCGGACCCGCAGGCCCCCGGTGGATTCGCTCACATCGACGACGGCCCCGTCGAGCGGCTTGGTACGCGCGTCGCCATCGCGGCCGGCGCATCAACCCCCAATCTCTCGCTTTCACAACTCGGAGCGTGGGCTTCTTCCGAGTGGCCTTCCGCCTCCTTCGTGACCGTGCGATGCGTCGCCACCAGAGGCGGGCTGGCGATGACCTCGGCCGGGGCCTCGCTTCGCGTGTGCCAGGGTGACTTCAACTGCTCGGGCGAAGTCGATGGTGACGACGTCATCGACTTCATGGGCCTGTGGGACAATGCCGACGTCGTCGCTGATGTGAACGCCGACGGCTCCGTCGATGGAGACGACGTCATCGCCTTCTTCGCACGCTGGGACTCCGGCTGCTGAGCCTTTCGGTAGAATGAAGCGATGGACATCTCTCGCACGATCGTCGCCGCACTCCTTACGCTCGTGGCGCCTCCCTCGCTCGCGCAGGAGCAGAAACGCCCCGAGACGGCCGCGGCACCCATCCCCGCGTTCTCCGAGCAGACGGTCGATGCCTTCATCGAAGCCGCCATCCGGGAGCAACAGATCGTGGGCATCTCGGTTGCCGTCGCAAAGGAAGGAAAGATCGTGCTCGAACGCCACTACGGCTTCGAGCATCGTGAGAACAAGGTCCCCGCCGGCCCACAGACCATGTACCGTTGGGCTTCCATCTCCAAGCCGGTCACCGCCGTCGCCGCGATGCAGCTCGTCGAAGCAGGGAAGCTCGATCTGGAAGCCGATGTGCGAACCATCGTGCCCGCGTTCCCCGAGAAGCCGTGGAACATAACCGTGCGTCAACTGCTCTGCCACCAGGGCGGAATCGTGCACTACTCCAACGGCACCGTCACCGCCCTCCCCGTGCCCGCGTCGCCCCCCAACCCGTACCAGGACGTCGTCCTCGCGCTCGACACGTTCAAGATGTCCCCGCTCGTCTGCGAGCCGGGCACCAAGTACTCATGCACCACGCACGGGTACATGCTCGCCGGTGCCGCGGTGCAACTCGCGGGCGGTGATACCTTCTGGAACCAGGTCCGCACCCGCATCGCCGAGCCCGCGGGTATGACCTCCTTCCGTCCCGACTACCAATGGGAGCAGATCCCCAACCGGACTCGCGGCTACCGCACGATCGCGGGCGTCGTCGTTCCCTCCACCGACACCGACGTCAGCTGGAAGCTCGCAGGCGGCGGATTCATCTCGACGGTGGGTGACCTCTCCCGATTCTCGATCGCCCTGATGGACAACACGCTCCTCAAGGCCGAGTCCTTCGCTGCTATGCGCAAGCGCCAGACGCTCCGCGACGGCACCCGCACCGACTACGGCCTCGGCCTCCGGATCGGCCGACTCGGGCGGACCGCGACCTGCCTGCATTCCGGTTCGCAGGAGAAGACCTCGACCTTCCTCCTCATGGCCCCTGCGTCCAAGGCCAGCGTCGCGATCATGTGCAACACCGAAGACACCGAGCTCGGTGGGCTTGCTCGCGACATCCTCGGTTCCGCCCTCGGCGAAGCCGCCAGCACACGCCAGACCCCGTGATCGATCGGCGTGCGCCCGGGGTTGACACGGCCGGATAAACATGTTACCATATAGTCACAAGTCATGGAGGACACCTTCGATGCCGTCTTCGGGGCTCTGGCGGATCCGACCCGCCGGCGCATCCTCGACGAACTCAGAGCCCGGCCCAGGACAACCGGCGATCTCGCCGCCCTGTTCCCGGGGCTCTCCCGGTTCGCGGTGATGAAACACCTGAGGGTGCTCGCGGAGGCAGGCCTGGTGGTCGCCAAGCCTCAGGGACGCCAGGTGTGGAATCACCTCAACGTCGTGCCGCTGCGTCGCGCGTACGAACGGTGGGTGAGCCCGTTCGCGGATCTGTGGGCCGCATCGCTCGAGAATCTCCGGCGTGCGGCGGAAGCAAAGAGCAAGAGGAGTAAGTCATGAAACGTCAGTTGTCGGTCCTCGCAGTCGCTGGTCTCTCGCTGGTTGGGTGTGCTTCCTCGCAGCGGCTTGAGGTCGTGCCCAAGCCCAGTTCGGCCACCATCGCCAGGTTCGAGGCGATGAAGACGCTCACCGGCCGCTGGGAAGCCGCAACACCGATGGAAGGCATGTCACCCGTCTGCGAGTTCAAGGTCATCGCCGGTGGATCCACCATCGTGGAGACCATGTTCCCCGGAAGCACCCACGAGATGATCAACACGTACACCATCAACGGCGACTCCATCGTCGCCACCCACTACTGCGCACTCGGCAACCAGCCCCACATGAAGCTCCTCGCCGGCTCCAACACCGACTTCGTCTTCGCCTCCACCGGCGTCTCCAACCTCCGCTCAAAGACTCAGGACTACATGATGGACGTGCATCTCACCCTCGTCGGCACCGACCGCTACACCGCCAAGTGGCGAGGCCAGAACGCCGGCAAAGTCGGCGAACACGCCGTCTTCGAAATGAAACGCATCAAGTAGGCCCGCTCTCCCCACCCTGAACCTGTCCAGGGCGCGGCTCCCGAAACGGAGTCGCCGCTCTTTCAACCCTCACACGCCCGCCCACTCCCGCAAGACCGCGGCGAGCGCATCCGGCACCGGCATCACGCTCAGCCGCCCCTGCGTCACCAACGCAAACGCCGCGAACCGCTTGTCCGCCTTCACCTTCGCCAGCGGCACCATCACCTTCGCCGGCCGCAACGCCTCGACATCCACCGCGACAAACTTGATCTCGCCCGCCGCCGTCTTCTCCGGCCGCTTCGGGTCCGCGTACGGCTCGCTCACCACCCGCGCAAGCCCCACAATCGCCTTCTCGTCCCCCGTATGAAACACCAGCACCTCGTCCCCTACGCGAAGGGAACGAAGGTGCTTGTTCGCCGCGGCATTGCTCACGCCATCCCAACGGGCCCGTCCGCCCTTCGCGAGGGTCTGGAACGAGTACTCGCCCGGTTCGGTCTTGAAGAGAAAGGTCGCCACGCTCAGCCCTCAAACAAGAACGAGAACTTCGCCCACCAATCGAAGGTCGCCTTCGGGCCGAGCACCTGCACGCCCGTTCCGGGAACCACCTTGCGGAGTGAAATCCCGTTGTTCACCATGCTCACAGGCTCGAGGCAGAACCAATCACGGTCGGCCTCGTTGAAGATCACACTGTGGCCGAGCGCCGCGTGGGCTTCCATCCGCGCCCGAACACCCGAGACCGGCCACGCGACCTCCGCGTGCGTGAACCCTTTGAACACGTCGTCCAGCGGTTCGTCAATCGTGCAGCCCGCCGCGAGTCGCGCGCACAGCTCGTCTTCTACCGCGGGTCCGGTCGCCATGATCCGTTCGCACGGGTAACGTCCCGCGACGGGCATGGTGACCACGGCGTTCTCCGCCGCGTTGCCGAGTCTTTTCATCCAGAACGGGTGGAGCCCCATGCCGGCGGGCATCGCCGACCCGCCGAGGTTCGTCAGGCTCATCCCGATCGTGAGCGAGTCGGGCGAGAGCTCGTACCGCACCGCGCACGAGAACGGCCAGGGCCAGTTGCGTTCGCGCGTGTCGACGACGACTTCCAAGCGCGCAGACACTGGCGTTCGATCGGTCAGCCGCCACTCGCGATGATGCACATCGCCGTGGATCGCCGTCCCGTCGTGCCAGTTCGGCTTGAGCTGCAGCAGGCGGCCGTCGAAGTCCACGAGCGCGTTGTCGATGCGGTTGCACCACGGCGAGAGCGTGTAGCACGCGAGCTCGTTGAACGTCGCCGGGCTCTCCGGAGCCCGGCGCCAGGCATCGCACCATCCGCCCGGTGTCCGGACCTCGAGCGAAGAGACACCAGCCCCCAGCCCCGGCAGGAGCTGGACGCGCAGACGATCACTCAAAAGCTCAATGGGCGTGTTCAAGCCGTGATGTTACCGCGAAGCCGCAGCCTCGGGCTGCTCCTTCGCCGCCGCTTCCACGGGCTTGTTGTCCGGTGTTTGTGCGGTTTCTGTGGTCTTCGGGGTGACGGTCGTCGCCACCTCGGCCGGCGTCTCGCAGGTGCCATTGCCGCACAGTCCCAACGGACAGCCGGTGCGGATCACGTTGTACCCACCCATCCCGCCCAGGAGCAGAACGCCCAAGGTCACCAAACCAGACGAAAAGCCACGGCATCCGGTGCACTTCATAGCAATCTCCCAAGGGTGTCCACGGGCAACGCCCGCGTTGATCGTACACACCCTCCGATGCCGGCACGGCTTCTTCGATTCAGTTGCCGACCCCGGTTCAGTCGCCGCCTTCTCGGACCGATACAGAGCCGGAGCATCGTGGGCGCTGGTGCCAATGGAACGGAGAGCGCGATGAGTGTCGGCGAGAACACGCAAGCCTCTGGAGCGAACGGGAGCACGGGTCCAAAGCCCGACCGCCCGTCCCACGCCGCCATCGATGCGCTCGCGGAGTTCGAGTCCGGCATCCTCGTCAAGATCCGCGAGGCCATGGCCCAGCAGAAGCACTTCGAGAACTCCCTCGAGCAGCGCGAACGGGCCGTCTCCGAGCGTGAGGCCGAAGTCACCGAGCTCAAGCAGCGCCTCACCGACCTGGCGCAGAGCGTCGCCTCGCAGCGCACCGAGCTCGACACCCAGCGAGCCGCCTTCGAGACCGAACGCGCGGCCTGCGAGAGCGACAAGAACGCGATCGACGCCGCACGACTCGCCCTCGAGGCCCGCGAGCACGAACTCGAGGCCCTCGCCGCTTCGTCCGACGAAAGGACCGTCGAAGCCCGCGCGAAGCTCGACGAACTCGCTCGCGCACTGGACGCGCGCGAACAGGAACTCCAGTCGCACGCCTCCCGACTCGCCGAACGAGAATCAGAAGCCCTTGCTAGCGCCCGCACGCAGCTCGAAGCCGCGCAGGCCTCCCACGCCCAGGCCCTCTCCGAGCGCGACGCCCTCGCCGCGAAACTCACACAGACCGAGCAATCGCTCCACGCCGAACGCGAGCGCCTCGCCGAGTCACTCCGCTCCCTCGAAACCGCCCGCGCTCAGGCCGCCCAGGCGCAGGCAACGGCGTCCACCGCCGGCACCGACGCCGACCGCGATCGCGAGTCCTCCGCGCGACGGTTCGCCGATCTGATGGCCGTCGTCGAGGAGTACGAGGCCTGGATGGCGTGCGAACGGCACGAAACCGTCGCGCTTATGCGCCAACTCGCAGACTCCCAGGCCGAGGCCACGCAAGCCGGCGAAGTCATCGACGCGCTCAAGGCCCGCCTCAAGACCGTTCTCACCGAAGCCGCGGCACGCCCGCAGGTCCCCGCCGCGAGCTCCCGCGCCGCCTCTTGGGTCGAGCACCGGCGCAAGCGACTCCAGAAGGTCCGTGCCGCGATCGGCCTCCGCACCGCCCGACTGCAAAAAGGCGAAGCCGCCCTCACCAAACGCTTCGAAGCCTGCGAGCAACTTCTTTCCCAGCGCGCCGCGCTCGCCACGACACACCAGAAACTCCGAGCCATCGAACAACGCCAACTCGCCCACCGCGCCTCCAGCCGCGCGGCAACCGTCGGCCTCTGCAGCGTCCTTACCGTCGCAGTACTCGCCGTGCTCTCGTGGGTGGGTGCTCGCGAGTTCGCGCCCGCGAAGTTCGAGGCCGAGGCCGTTCTCACCGCGGATGCCAAGGGACGCCCCCTCGGCGAAGGCGAACTCGCCGAGTGGCAGCGCTACCACGAGAGTCTCCTGCTCGATCCGCTCTACCACGAGGCCGCCGCGGACCGCTTCAAGCGACAGGGTGGGGAAACACTCGTGATCCCGGCTCAAGTCGCCGAACTCGTGCGCACCTCGATGTCCACCGAGTCGCTCGAAGACGGCGAACTCCGCGTCCGTCTCCGCGGGCAGGGGGCCGATCAGACCGAACGCGTCCTCGACACGCTCACCGCTGCCCTCGCAAGCCACGCCAACGCCTCGGCCTCCCGCCGGATCGATGGGGGAGTCACCAAGGTCACACAGCCCGCGACGGCCGGCGATTTCCCGATCGATCAAACCCGGAACGTCTGGACCCTGATCGGGTTTGGTGCCTCCACGGTCGCCGCGTTCACCTTCATGGGACTCATCTACCTCCGGCTCTCCCGCGCCAAGACGCAGTTCGAGAAGGACGCCACCATCGCCGCCAGCCTCGACGATGCGCAGTGGGTTGATCCCCGTGCCGCGACAGACTGATGCACGCGGGGCTCCTATCCTCGCCGCTGATGTCCGACCACCCAAAGAAGAAGCCGCTGGACGTTGCCCTGGGCCGCATCGGTGTCACCCCCACCGAGTTCCCCCCGCTCCCCGACGACGTGATCACCAATCCCGAGAGCGGACGCCTCGACGCCCGCACGTGGTTCCCGCATCCCGACAGACCCTTCGAGATCGAAATCGGCACCGGCAAAGGCCATTTCATCGTTCACCAGGCACGCGATACGCCCAACGTCAACTACCTCGGCATCGAATGGGAAGGCGAGATCTACGCCTACTGCGCCGACCGCTGCCGCCGCCACCTCCTCGACAACGTCCGCATGCTCCACGCCAACGCCGCCGACTTCGTCCGCTGGCGCGTGCCATCCTCCACCGTCCGCGTCGTGCACCTCTACTACTCGGACCCTTGGCCCAAGACCAAGCACCACAAGAACCGCGTCATCCAGGACCGGTTCCTCCTCGAAGTCTGGCGCGTCCTCGTGCCCCACGGCGAACTCCGCGTCGTCACCGACCACGACGAACTCTGGCAGTGGGACCTCGAACACTTCGCCCGCGTCTGCGCAGTCCCCCCGCGATTCGAGATGCACCCCTTCACCCCACCCACCTGGGTTGGCGAAGGCGAAGTCGTTGGAACGAACTACGAACGCAAGATGTGCGACGGAAAGCCCCCGCACGCCGCGGTGCTCCGCAAGGTCGGGGGATAACGAATGCAACGGCCTTCCCCTGACTCGGCCCCGTGACTGCACCGGCCCGGCTTACGACAACCCCGCCACCCTCCGATAGAAAGGGGGGTCCATCCTTTCGGGGGTCAGTCCATGAAGCCGACGAATCTCGCTCTGCTCGCAGCCCTCTCGTTGTCGCTCCCCTGCGCCCACGCATGCGCCCAACCCACCGAAGTCACGATCGGTACTTCAACAGCACTCACCGGTCCCGCAGCAGGCCTCGGCGTAGGCATGCACGCCGGGATGCAAGCCGCCATCTCCGTCCACAACGCCGCCGAGCCCCGGACCACCACGCTCCGCCTCCTCTCCCTCGACGACGGCTACGAACCCGCTCGAACCGCGCCCAACATGCGGCGACTCATCGAGCAGGACCGGGTCGTCGCCATCGTGGGTAACGTTGGAACTCCCACCGCAGTCGTTGCGATTCCCATCGCCGTCGAAACCGGTACCCCCTTCATCGGTGCCTTTACCGGCGCCGGAATCCTGCGGCAGACCCCCGTCGAGCGCGTCGTCATCAACTTCCGCGCGAGCTACGCCCAGGAAATCGGTGCCATGATCGACGGCCTCATCGACCACGCGGGTATCAAACCCACCGAGGTCGCCATCTTCACCCAACGCGACGCGTTCGGTGACTCCGGCTACCAAGGGGCCCTGCAGGCCCTCCATCGCCGCGGGCTCGCCCCCACCGCAACCCTCCCCCACGGTCGTTACGACCGCAACACCACCGCGGTCGAGAACGGCCTCGCCGACATCCTCGAAGCCTCCGTCGAACCCCGCGCCATCATCATGGTCGGTACCGCCTCCCCGTGCGCCGCGTTCGTGCGAGCCGCTCGCGGCATCGGGTACAAGGGCAAGATCCTCGCGGTGTCGTTCATCGGAGCCGGTACCTTCGCCGCCGAAGCCGGTGAGGCCGGCGACAACGTCATCATCACCCAGGTTGTCCCACACCCACAGTCAGACCTCCCCCTCGCGGAGGAGTTCCGCGCGGCGGCCCAGCAGGCCGGATTCGCTCCCGACTTCGTCGCCTTCGAAGGATTCGTCGTCGGTCGCATCATCTCTCTCGGACTTCACAAGACCCACGGCACCATCACGCGTGACCGGCTGATCGAAGGGCTCGAGGCCCTCGGCACCTTCGACATCGGCCTCGGACACCCGCTCACGCTCGATGCCGATCACCATCAAGCGTGCGACCGCGTCTGGCCCACGATCGTTCGTCGCGGACAGGTCGTGCCGTTCGAGTGGCAAGAACTGGCAGAGACCACCGCCGCAGCGGAGGTGGAGTGAACCCGGGACCTGATCCCATACACGAAGGCCGCAAGATCCCCTCAAAGGTCCGGGGACTGGTGTACACCGCCATGGCTGGCGGAGTCATCGTGCTCGGAGCCGTGCTCTTTATGCTCCTTCGGGCCACGCGCCTCGCCGACGGCATCGAGCGCTCGCAGCGCGCCAGCGAGCGCTGCGCCGCCGTCATCGATGAGCGCATCCGTGCCTTCGCCAGCTTCGCCGACGATGCACTCGCCGGACGCCACCCCGCCATCTCCGCACGTACCTTCTCCCAACCGCTCGACCTCTCGGAGGTCGTCCAGGCCGCCGGCGAACTCTCAGGCCCACGCTCGGCCGCCAGACTCCAACCCGCGGTCGATGCCTTCGCATCCAGCGCCGAAGAAGCCCGCAAACTCGCCGGCCGACTCAAGACTTGGCGCGGGCGATGGGACGGCGCCCGGGGCATGAAGTACGCGGCCGTCCAAGAGTGCAACGCAAAGCTCGGTGACCTCGCCTCCGCCATCGACTCGCTCCAAGGTCTCTACCGCCTCGTCAGACGCCGCGAGCAGCGGGAACTCGACGCCCTCGATGAACAGCAGCGTGGCCTGCGCGCCGTCAAGCTCCTCGAGGATGCAGGAACCGGCTCTGCACTCGCAGAAATGCGCCGCTCCGTCGCCGAGATCTCCGTAAGCCTTGCCGAACTCAGGGCCGAAACCTCGCTCGACGCGTTCGCGAGCATCCGAGACAACCAACTCACCCCGGTGCTCGACCGGCTCCGCTCACAGATCGTTGCCCACAACGACTCCGATCTTCCCCGCCTCCTCCAGGAGTTCGAGGCCAGCCTCTTCACCTTCGACGGCGAACGTGGCCTCTACGAACACGCCGTCGAGCTCGCGCTCGCCAAGTCCCAGCGTGAACCCCTCGTCGCCGAAGCCGCCGCGATCATCAGCTCACTCCGCGCCGCACAGCTCGAGATGTCCGAAGGCCTCTCCGAATGCGCCGCGATGGCCAGCCAGTCCGCCCGCGTCCATATCAGCCACAGCGTCACCGCGGTCGTCGTCATCTTCCTCGGTGTCGGAGCCTTCTTCGTGGCCTCCAGCCGCCGCGTCGTGCGATCCATCATCTCCCAGGTCGACTCCATCGCAGAGGCCAACGCAGCCCTCGACACCGCCGCGTCGATGGCCGCCTCCGAGATCGCCGAGCGCCGCCTCGCCGAAGAACAACTCACCGAGCGAGCCCGCCAGCTCGAAGAAGCCCGCGTCGCCGCCGAGGCCGCCAGCCGCGCCAAGAGCAACTTCCTTGCCAACATGAGCCACGAGATCCGTACGCCCATGAACGCGATCCTCGGCAACTCCGACCTCATCAACGACCCCTCTCTCTCCGCCGACGAACACGCCCAGGCCCGCTCCGCCATCCGCCGCAACGGCGAACTCCTCCTCTCCATCATCAACGACATCCTCGACATCTCCAAGATCGAAGCCGGCGGCATGACCGTCGAAAGCCGACCCTGTGCCCCCGTTCAGATCGCCACCGAAGTCTGCGACGCCCTCCGCGTCCGGGCCAACGCCGCCGGGCTTCAGCTCGTCTTCGCCACCGAAACCCCCACCGAACTTGCCCTCCTCACCGATCCCACCCGCCTCCGGCAGATCCTCCTCAACCTCGTTGGAAACGCCATCAAGTTCACCCCCGCCGGTTCCATCACGGTTCACGTCGACTCGCCCACCCCCGACCTCCTCCGCTTCGCCGTCACCGATACCGGCATCGGCATGGACAACTCCCAGGTCGCCCGCCTCTTCCGCCCCTTCTCACAGGCCGACTCCTCCATGGCCCGCCGCTTCGGTGGCACCGGTCTCGGCCTCGCGATCTCCAAGCAACTCGCTCGCCTCCTCGGCGGCGACATCTCCGTCACCTCCGAGCCCGGCAAGGGAAGCACCTTCGCGCTCGCCCTCCCCGCCCGGGCCGCCGCCCCCCTCCCCGCCCCTTCCTCTTCGCCCCCGCCTCCCGGCGACGCCCCCGTCATCACCGGCCGTCGCATCCTCCTCGCCGAAGACGGCCCCGACAACCAACGCCTCATCAGCCTCTACATCCGCAAGGCCGGCGCTCATCTCACCATCGCCGACAACGGTCGCATCGCCGTCGAACAGGCCCACGCCGCCACCCAACGCGGCGAGCCCTTCGACCTCGTCCTCATGGACATGCAGATGCCCGAGATGGACGGCTACACCGCCACCAGAACCCTCCGCGACTCCGGCTTTGCCACCCCCATCATCGCCCTCACCGCCCACGCCATGCCCGGCGACCGCGAAAAGTGCCTCCAGGCCGGATGCGACGACTACCACACCAAGCCCGTCGACCGCCGAGCGCTCATCGAAGCCTGTGCCCAGTGGACGGGACGCCGCGCCGCCTGAGCCTCTACGCTTCCCCGCGTGACCGACCTTCCCCTCGATGTCGCCCCCTCAGATCCCGCTCACTTCCTGGTGACCGAGACGTTCGCCTCCGTCCAGGGCGAAGGCAAACTCGCCGGGGTCCCCTCCTTCTTCATCCGCCTCGCCGGCTGCAACCTCCGCTGCACCTGGTGCGACACCCCCTACTCAAGCTGGACCCCCGAGTTCACCCGCCAGACCCTCGATGACCTCCTCCAACTCGCCCGCGACTCCGGCCTCCGCCACGCCGTCGTCACCGGTGGCGAACCCTGCATCGCCCCCGGCCTCCCCGCCCTCTGTGCCGCGCTCAAGACCCTGGATATGCACGTCACCATCGAAACCGCCGGCACCGTCGCCGTGCGGGTCGACGCCGACCTGATGAGCATCAGCCCCAAGCTCGCCAACTCCACCCCCGTCCAGGATCCAAGGGATCCCACGGGCCAGTGGGCCGCCCGCCACGAGCAACGCCGCCTCCGCCCCGACGCCATCGCCGCCCTCGTCCAGCAGACCCCCGACTACCAGCTCAAGTTCGTCGTCGCCTCCCCGGCCGACCTTCCGGAGATCGAGGGGTTGCTCGCCGATTTGGGGGATCGATTCGAGATCGAGCCGTCCTCCGTCCTTCTGATGCCCGAGGGGGTGTCGACGCCGAGCCCCGAGACGCGGCAGTGGGTAGCCTTGGCCTGCGTCGAGCGAGGGTGGCGGTACTGTCCGCGGCTGCACATCGAGATCTACGGCAACCGCCGGGGAACGTAACCCCCCCGATTCCATGAGCCTACGCTTGCCGCGCGATGACCATGGTGTACCGCGTTTGCAAGGTGTTCGAGGTCGAGTCGGGCCACATGCTGATGAAGCACCCCGGCCGCTGCCGTTTCCCCCACGGGCACTCCCGGCGGGTGGAGGTGGTGCTGTCCGCCCCCAAACTCGACCAGAACGACATGGTCTGCGACTTCAAGGCGTTGAAACTCGCGGTGGCATCGTGCATCGAAGAGTTTGACCATGCACTCGCGGTCAACAGCCTGGACCCCATCCGCGATCGGCTCGGTGCGTTGGCCGAGCGGGTGGTCGTGTTCGAGGGTGAGGACCCGACGACGGAAGTCATGGCCCGGTTCATCTATGAGTACGTCCAACGGCAGGTTGATGCCGGGAAGGTCTTCGCCGACCCGGAGGGTGGTACCTACCGCCTGCCCGCGGGTCTGTGCGTCGAGCGAGTCCGCGTCGGCGAGACGTCCTCGACCTGGGCCGAATACGGCCGGGCCTGAAACCCGAACGACCCGAGGGCCACAAACGTAGCAGCATCGCGCCGCGAGCCTTTCGCGTTCCGCGGCGCACGGAGATTTTGCATGTCCATCCGCACGTCCACGCTCACCCGCTCCCTCATCCTCTCCCTCGCGATCCTCGGCTCGCCCGCTCTCGCGCAGCCCTCCGACCAGGCGACCTCCGAGGACGTGGCCTTCGCGCGTCGGCTCTCGAAGGTCTTCAAGACCGTCGCGGGCTCCGCGGAGCCCGCGGTCGTGCACATCACGTCCCTGAACCGCGTCCGGTACCGGCGCGACTTCTTCGACCGCGTCGGTCAGGAGCAGATCGTTCCCAACGGTCTGGGCTCGGGCCTCATCGTCTCCGCGGACGGCTACATCCTCACCAACCACCACGTCGTGAAGCAGGCCGACAAGCTCACGGTCAAGCTGGGTTCCGGCGAGGAGGTCGACGCCCGCCTCATCGGCTCCGATGAGATGACCGATCTCGCCGTCATCAAGATTGACTCCAAGAACCTGCCCTACCTCTCCTTCGGCGACTCCGAAGCCCTCGAAGTGGGCGAGTGGGTCGTGGCGATCGGAAGCCCCTTCGGTTTCTCCAGCACCGTCACCGCGGGCATCGTGAGCGCCAAGGGCCGCTCCATCTCGCCGCAAGAAGGGGCACCCGCCTACCAGGACTTCATCCAGACCGACGCCGCCATCAACCCCGGCAACTCCGGCGGCCCGCTCCTCAACCTCGAGGGCGAGGTCATCGGCGTCAACTCCGCCATCGCCACCCGCACCGGTGGCTACGAAGGCATCGGTTTTGCCATCCCCGCCTCCATCGCCCGCCCCGTCATGGAGAGCATCATCGCCCACAAGCGAGTCCTTCGCGGCTGGCTCGGCGTGGGCATGAAGGACGCCACCGCTCGCGAACTCGCGGGCAAGTACCCCACGGGCGTTCTCGTCACCGAAGTCGCGGAGGAAAGCCCCGCCGCGCAGGCGGGTCTTGAAGAGGGCGACGTCATCGTCGGCTTCCAGGGCAAGGCCTTCAACGAGCAGCGCCTCCGCACGGCGATCTCGCTTCAGCCCCCCGGCTCCGAAGCCACGGTCGACGTGCTCCGCGACGGCACCGCTCGCGCCGTGAAGGTGACGCTCGGCGACCTCGGCAAGGCGATGGGCAACGAATACGTCGCGGCACTCGGCGCCACCGTCCGCCCGCTCGATGCCCGCACGGCCCGCGCGTACGCGCGCGACCTCGGCGTCGACCGCATGCAGCCGCTGACGCTCGTCGAGCTCGATCCCGCGAGTGTGGCGGCCGAATCCGGCCTGCGCGCAGGAGACATCATCGTCGGTGTGGACGGTGAAGCCGTGGTGGAGTCCGCCGAGTTCGTGCGCGAGATGGGCGCGGTCGAAAGCGGCAAACGCATCCGGCTGAACGTCATCCGCCAGGGGCGGATGCGCAATGTCGAAATCGGTGGGTAATCAGGCCTTGAGCTTCGAGGCCGTCGTCACCACGAGCTTCGCGATCGAGTCGACCATCTCCTGCTGCTTCGCGTCCTTCAGCTTCAGGCCGTCGAACGCCTCGTGCCCCTTGCCCAGCGCAAACTGCTGCGGCAGGACGAGGCAGTTGATGTTGCTCAGAATCTGACGGATGTGCACCAGCCCGCGCAGGCCGCCGAGCGCGCCGGGGCTCGTCGCGAACAAGCCAACGACCTTGTTCGTAAAGCAGGAGAGCGGCGCCTGCCCGGGCTCGGGCCGGCTTGCCCAGTCGATCGCGTTCTTGAGGACCGCGCTCACCGAACCGTTGTACTCCGGCGAGGAGATGATGAACGCGTCGTGCGCACGCATCGCTTCCTTCAACGCCTTCGCGCCGGCCGGAAGCCCGCCCTTGGCCTCCACGTCCTCGTCGAACATCGGCATCGCCAAGTCCCGGAGGTCGATGAAGGTCGTTTCAGCCCCCGCCGCGCCCGCCGCGGCCAGCGCCGCCTTGGTCAGCACCTTGTTGTACGATCCCTCGCGAGTGCTTCCCGCGAACCCGAGTACCCGGACCTTGCTCATGATCGCTTTCCTTCCAAGTGGTTCACTATGACCGCCAACAGTAGCCCCTCCCGCACCATTCTCCGCACACTTGCCCGTTCCCGCGTCGTCCGCTTTGTCGCCCTCCTCCTTCTCGTGGCCACCGTGTTCCGATTCACCAACTGGCTCGAATCCCGAGTCTTCTACTTCCCGACGCCGGCTCCCGCCGCGGAACTGCGGGCACCCAAAGGTGCCGAGGATATCTTCTTTCCCGGGCCGGACGGCAGGACCCTGCACGGCTGGTTCTTTCCCGCCGTGACGACGGACCCGGGGCCGCACCCGGCGGTTCTGCACTGCCACGGGAACGCCGGGAACATCGACGGCCACGCCGAGTACTCGATGTTCTTGGCGTCGAAAGGTTACAGCGTTTTCGTGTTCGACTACCGGGGATACGGGGCATCCGAGCCGGGCCCGCACCACCGCCACGCCCTCATGGAGGACACCCGCGCGGCCCTCGACTCGCTGGCCAAGCGTCAAGATGTCGATGCCGATCGGATCGCCGTGCTCGGGGTATCGATCGGGTGTGTCTTCGCCGCGCACCTCGCGGCGACGGATTCGCGCGTGAAGGCGTGCGTCCTCGCCGCACCGTTCGCGTCGTGGCCTTCGATCGCGGGCACGCACGCCCCGGTGCTGGGGCCGCTGCTGATTCGCGGCGGGCTCGACCCGGTGGAGAGCGTCCGGCGCATGCAGGGCAAGCCGTTGCTGGTGGTCCACGGCGATGCGGATGAAATCATCCCGGTATCGCACGGCGAGCGCGTCGTGGCGGCCGCAACGGGCGCGGGGGTCAACGCGACCATCCTCTCACGCCCGGGTGTGCGTCACAACGACGTCTTGATCGGCGACACCGTCGCGCACTCGGCCGTGGACGCGTTCCTGCGGGCGGCCTTTAGTCGCGAGTGAGCACCAACACCACGCACCCGTAGCCCGGCACACGCACACCCGGCGCGTAGTTGGTCAGGTCTCCATGGTCCGCAAAGGTCGCGACCGGGGTGGCTGCCTCTCCGCCCCAGATCACCCTGGTGCCGTACGAACCACTCAGCGGCGAGGTCTCGCAGCCGACAGTCAGTCCCGTCACGTCCTTCGCGCCCAGGTTGACGATGACCATCACCGACGGCGCACCCTCGGCGTGCCGCACGAACGCGTACACCCCTGGATCCGAAGTCTCCAACACGGTCGTCGCGCCCCGGCGTAACGCGACGCTCTCGTTCCTGAGCGCGATCAACTCCCGGTAGAGCGAAAGCAAAGACCCGCTGTCCGCGGCCATCGCCTCCACATGCCGGGCCCCGGCATCCGCGTTCAAGCCCTGCCACGGCTTTCCCTTCGTGAACCCTGCACCGGGCTCCGGCGTCCACTGCATCGGCGTGCGGATCAGTTCATCCGGCTTGTCGCCGCTCATCCCGATCTCTTCGCCGTAGTAGACGAACGGCACACCCTCGCCGAGCAGCATCATCGCCGCGGCGGCGCGAGCCTTGCCCTCGTCGCCCTTGAGCTGTGTCATCACGCGGGGCTGATCGTGGTTGGTGAGGAATCGCCCATATTGGCCGCGGGGATAGAGCCGCAGCACTTCAGAATGAACTTCGCGAAGCTTGGCGGTGTCTCCGGTCTTTGCCGCGTTCACCATGGCGTCCGCAAGCCCGAACTCAAAGCACAGGTCCAACTCATCGCCGATGTACTTCGCGACATCACGGGGCGGCGACCAGACTTCACCGATGGTCATCGCGCGCGGCGCGACATCCCGAAGGCGCGAACTCATGCGCGACAGCCACGCGTGCGTCTCGGGCGTGTTCTCTTGTACGCGTCCGGTCTCGATCAGGTGGCGGATCGCGTCCAGGCGGAACCCGTCGACGCGGACGTCGCGCACCCAGTAGTCCATCATCGAGAAGACTTCCGCCGTCAGCATCTCCGAGCGAAAGTTGAGGTCCGGCATCCCGTGGTAGAACAATCCGAAGTAGCTCCCGGTCGGCGACGGGTGCCAGACCTTCTGATCCCACGGCCCCTTCCAGCCCGGGTCGCTCGGGGCCCAGACGTACCAGTCTCGCTTGGGTGACTTCGGATCCTTCGCTTCGACAAACCACGGGTGCTTGTCGGAGGTGTGATTGAGCACGAGGTCGATGATCACCGCGATCCCGCGCCTGTGGCACTCGTCCCGAAACCGCTCGAAGTCGGCCATCGTCCCGTACTCCGGGTGGATGCCCCGGTAGTCCGTGATGTCGTACCCGTGGTAGCTGGGCGACGGATGAATCGGCATCAGCCAGATCCCCGTGACGCCCAGGTCCGTTGTGGTGTTCGGGTCACCGTCGTTCAGGTAGTCGAGCTTCTCGATCATCCCCTGGATGTCGCCGATGCCATCGCCGGCGAGTGGGCCGGTGGTGCTGTCGGCAAAGGACCGCACGAAGATCTCGTAGAACACACGGTCGTCCCACCACTGCTCGCGGGTCGTTTCCACCTGGGCGTGGGCCGAGGTGCAGACTGCCGCGGCGAGCATCAACGCACGGATAGGCGAGGCGTTCATGGAGCGGCTCCTTCGAGGGACGGCTTCAACAGCGTAGTCAGCCGCCGTTGGTATTCGGCGGCAGGTCCGCCGGGGATTCACGGGGTGCCGCGCGGATGCCGGGCGTAGTCCAGAACTTCTGGAACTCCAGGCCGCACTCGGGGCAGAGCCCATCCGTCCGGATGGCCGAGAGGTCGTACCCGCACCGGCGGCAAACATCGAGTCGGCGGGCGCGGAGGGTCTTGGCGAGTTCACGCACCCGGGCGCGATCCGCACCGCTCCACAAGAAGACCCCCAGTACGCCGAGGACAACGAGCACGACCCAACCCACCAGGAACGCCGCGGGAATACCCGGTCTTGTCGCGAACGCGGGGTTGGCGAAGAGCGCCGAAGCGAAGGGGGCCAAGAACAGGACCAGACCAAGCATGATCCACCGGGTGGTCATCCGCCGCGTCAGTTCGGCGAGTTCGGAGGATGAAGATGGAGTTCGTTCGCGAGCCAACGCTCGAATGGTACCAAGACCTGTGCCTGCCTTCCCCTCAAAGGACCACCCCGGTCGATGGCGATACTGGGCGTCATTCCCCTACGATGGCGGCATGACCGAACCCCTCTCCGACGACCGCGTCAATCTTCTCCGGGCCCTTGCCGTTCAGTACCCCTCGCCCGAGGCGGCGATCTCCGAAGCCGCGGCACTGCGGGCCAAGCTCACGCTGCCCCGTGGCCTGGTGCACGTGATCTCCGACGTCCACGGCGAGGACATGAAGCTCCGCCACGTCATCAACAACGCGTCGGGTGCGCTCCGCCAACTCGTGGACCAGTACGTCGGCGACCGGCTCTCCCCCGAGGACAAGCAGCAGTTCCTCGCGGTGCTTTACTACCCGCGCGAGGCCATCAACAAGTTCTCGCACCGCATCGTCGCCAGCGGCAACCGACTCGAGTGGGTCTACCGCACGCTCTGCCTGCAGTTCGAGATCGTCCGCCACCTCCGCGCCTGGCACCGGCGCGACGCGTTCGAGCGTTTGCTCCCCGGCTGGTACCGCGAGCTCTTCGTCGAACTCGGCAGCGGTCAACGCCCCTCGTACATCAAGGAGATGATCGCCGGGCTCGCCATCCATGACCGCGACTGGGGCGCCGTCCGCGCCGGCGCGCGCCTCATCCGCAACCTCTCCTGCGAGGAACTCCTCGTCATCGGCGACCTGGGGGACCGCGGCCCGCGCATGGACCGCGTCATCGAGACCCTCATGCGGCAGCCCAAGTGCAACATCCTCTGGGGCAACCACGACATGCTGTGGTTCGGCTCGCAGATCGGCCACGAGCCGTGCATGCTCACCTGCCTGCGGTTCAGCCTCCGCTACCGCAAGCTCTCGCAGCTCGAAGAAGGCTACGGCGTGATGATGGCGCCGATCGAACGACTGGTGCGTCAGGTCTACGCCGACGATCCCGCCGAACGCTTCATCCCCAAGGGCGAAGGCTTCCGCGACACCCTCACCGTCGCGCGCATGCAGAAGGCCGTCGCGATCATGCAGTTCAAGGCCGAGGGCCGGATGCTCGAACGCCACCCCGAGTGGAACCTCGCCCACCGCCGGCTCCTCCACCGCATCAACGCCGCCGACGGCACCGTCGAGATCGACGGCACCCGTCACCAGCTGCTCGACCGCAACCTCCCGACCATCAACCCCGCGGACCCCTACGCGTACTCCCCCGAGGAGCAGGCCTGCATCGATCGACTGAAGGAGAGCTTCACCCGCTCCATGAAACTCCGCGAGCACATGCAGTGGCTGGTCACCCACGGCCGCATGTGGACCAAGCGCGACGAGGTTCTCCTCTTCCACGCCTGCGTACCCGTCGAAGCCGACGGAACGCCCCAGACCCTCCGCGTCGACGGCCGCGACCTCGCCGGGCGTGAACTCATGGACGCCCTCGGCTCCGTCGTGCGTCGCGCGATGCGCAAGCGGTGGTTCAACCTCGACGACGACGCCGACTGGCTCTGGTACCTCTGGGGCGGCCCGCGCAGCCCGCTGTTCGGCAAGGACAGACTCGCAACCTTCGAGACCTACTTCATCGCCGACAAGGCCACGCACAAGGAACACAAGAACGCGTACTTCGATCTCATGCACGACGCCGCGTTCATCCGGCGCGTCGGCACACTCTTTGGCTGCGGCGACGACGTCCTCGTCGTGAACGGCCACGTCCCCGTCAAGATCGAGAAGGGCGAGCAGCCCGTGAAGGCCGGCGGAAACGCCATCACCATCGACGGCGCATTCTCCGAGGCCTACGGCGACCGGGGCTACACCCTCGTCCTCGAACCCGACCGCATCGACCTCGCGGAGCACGCCCCCTTCCAGGGCGTCGAAGCCGCGATCTCCGACGGGGCCGACATCGTCCCCAAGATCACCCCCGTTCGTCAGTACCCGGGCCTTCGACTCGTCCGCGACACCGACGAGGGCCGCCGCATCGCCCGCCGCATCGGCGACCTCGACGCCCTCGTCCGCGCATACCACGAGGGTCTCGTGCAGCCCAAGTGAGGAAGCGAGAAAGTGGCAAAGTGACCAAGTGGCAAAGTGACGGAGGGAGTACGCAACGTCTCCATCACCCCCGACCCACCGCCTGATTCCCCTCCGCCTCTTTCCTGCCTCGTTCCCCGTCCGCGATTCGCAAGGTCCCCCGATGCCCCACTCCCCGCGATCCTTCCCCGCCATGCTCGCCGACATCGCACGCGAGCGCGCCGATCGTGTCGATACCCTCGGCGGCGGCTGGATCCTGCGCTTCACACGCAACACCGCCCACCGACACGCCTGGGGTTTCAACCTCGAACTCAACTCCGCCCCCGCCCATCTCCTCGCCTCCGACAAGGCCGGCACCGCGCAGATCCTCGCCCTCGCCGCAATCCCCCACGTGCCGCACGAGGTCTTCCTCCACCCACGCATGGGCCCTTACGCCGCGCGAGACGGCTTCTGGCGCCCCGCGCTCCAGCGCTTCGAAGAGTGGGGGGGCGACGTCGTTGTCAAGGACAACAACGGCACCGGCGGCGTCGGCGTCTATCGCGCCACCACGCCCCGCGCGCTCGAGGCCGCGTTCCTCCGCCTCTTCCAACGCGTCCACGCCGTGTGCCTGTCACCGTTCGTCGAGATCGCGAGCGAACTGCGTTTCATCCTCCTCGACGGCGTCTGCCAGCTCGCCTTCGAAAAGGTCCGGCCAGTCGTCACCGGCGACGGGACCCGCCCGCTCCACGCCCTCGCCGCCGCCGCGGATCTGCACTTTGATCCCGAAGTCGCCGCCGATGCCGAGGAGATTCTCCCCGCGGGCGCAACACGCCTGCTCTCCTGGCGGCACAACCTCGGCCAGGGCGCCCGTGCCCGCGAGATCGACCCCCACTCCCACCCTGCCCTCACCATCGCAAGGTCGGCCGCCGCGGCGATCAACCTCCGCTTCGGGAGCGTGGACATCGTGCGCACCGCGCGCGGGGACCATGTGCTCGAGATCAACGCCGGAGTCATGATGGAATCGGTCGCACGCCAGTTGCCCGATGGCCCGGCACGGGCCCGCGCGATCTACGCGCGGGCTTACGACGCGATGTGGAACTCGGCAACGCCTCAGTGACCCTGGTTCTCGGGAACTTCCTCGCCGCCAGCCTCTTCTGTGGCGCCGGCCTGCCCCTCACCACCCTCCGGCGCAGTTGGCCCGTCCGGGTGGTGCTCCATGTTCACCACGTCGTTGGTCTCCACGACCTCCACGCGTCGGTTGCTCCGGTCGGTCTCTCGGTCAAACGTGCGCGGGACCAGTCTGTCGCTGTCGCCGCAGGCCACGATCCGGATGCTCTCCCACTTCACGCCGCCCTCGACGAGCGCGAACGCGACCGACATCGAGCGCTCGTGCGAGAGTTGCATCGCCTTCTTCACGTTGCGCATCGACTCGAAGGGCGAGACGTGCCCGCGCACCTCGATGATCCACTTCTTGTCCCGCAGCTGCTTCGCGGTCTGCGAGATCGCTTCGTGCCCGGAGGACGACAGCGTCGCGTCACCCTCGTCAAACGGCACCGAGCACGCCACGCGGTTGTAGTCGCTCGGGCGGATCGCCTGCAGCGCGGGCGCGTTGCCCTGCGGTCCCTCTTCCGTCGCAGGACCGCCCTGCCGCTCCTTCAGCCGCTTGCGCAGGTGAGCCTCCGCCGGATCGTCGCTGTTGGGATCGATCTTCGAGTTGAACGCGTCGCGCATCCCGATCACGAAGTCCGCCTCGCGGGCCGCCTGGTCGGTCGACTCCCCCGGTTCGCCGGTGTTGTTCACCTGCGAGCCCTTCGGGCCCATGTTCATCGCCAGCAGAATCACGAAAAAGCCCATCATCAGCGCGACGTTGTCCGCGAACGAGATCAACCACTCCGGTGCACCCTCGTGCCCCTCTTCGTGGCCGCCGCCGCCCGGTCCGTGACCGCCGCCCCCGTGGCTTCCGCCGCCGTGGCCCTCGTCGTGCTCGCCATGTTCTTCATGGTCTGCCATGGATTACGCCGCCAGCTTCAGCTTGCCACGCGTCACGAAGGGGAGGAACGCCATCATCTTGTCCTGCGTCACACGCGGGTTGTCGCCCGCCTGGATCGACAGAATCGCCTGCAGCATCAACTCGCGATTCAGCAGCTCTTCCTGCGAACGCATCCCCAGCTTGTCGCCGATCGGACCGGCGATCGCGTTCGCCAGAATCGCGCCGTACATCGTCGCCACGACGGCGATCGCCAGCGCGTGGCCCAGCGCACCAATGTCGGCCGACGCCAGCTTGCCGAACATGCCGACCTGACCCACCAGCGTGCCCACCAGACCGTACCCGGGGCCGTACAACTTCAGCAGGTCGAAGAACTTCTTGCCCGCCTTGTGCCGGTCCGCCATCGCCAGCAGTTCCATCCGCAGCGCAGACTCGATGTTGCTCGGTTCCACACCGTCGATCGCCATCTTCAGCCCGCTCATCAGGAACGGGTCCTTCACGTTCGCCATCTCCGACTCAAGGGCCAGGATCCCGTCCCGACGCGCCCGCTCCGCCAGCTTCGAGATCAGCTGGATCACTTCCGTCACCGGCATCGACTTGTTGAACGCCCAGCGCTTGCAGTAGCCGGGGATCATCAGCACCTTCTCCATGGGCATGCCCATGAGCGTCACGCTGATCGAGCCCACGCCCACCATCAGCACGCCTTCCATTGAGAAGAACATCATGAAGTTGCCGTGCGACACTTCGAAGAACACGAAGCCCAGCGCCGCCGCGCCGATCAGAAGGCCGATGATACTGGCTTTGTCCATGACGGTTCCCGGCTCTCCGGCGACGGCCCACGCGACCAGCGCGAGCCCCCGCCCGATCACTCATCGGTCTTCCGTCACCTCGCCGGCAACCCCGCCCCCTCACTCCGTACCACATCCACCGATCCCCACGCCGTCTGTTCCGTCTGCACCAGCCGATAACCCCTCACCGCGCCGGTACAAATGTCCCCCGCTCCCGGTCCTTCATCACCCCCGGAAACCGCAGGCAACGCCCGTGGGCCGCGCAGTACACCCCCGGCGCCAGCGTCCCCGCCGCGAAAATCGCCTCCGTCAGGTTCTGCAGCGCATCCGACCGCACCATCTCGAACGGCCGCATCGCGCCCGTCAGCACCACCGGCACCGGCCACGGCTGCACCGCCAGCTTCTCGCCCGTCACGCACAGCGTGTCGGTCCCGTGCAGCACGATGATCCCCGTCGGCGCCGGCTCGCACCCGGCCGCCACCCGCGCCGTCGCCGCGATCCGCTCCCGATCCTCATCCGTCATGTGCAGGCTGTCCTTGCTCATGAGCTCGATGATGTTGATCGTCGTGTCCTCCAGCCGCAGCCGCCGCAGCATCCGCCGCACGATCGACCGCCGGTTGTCCAGCGAGCCGCTGTGCTCGTCGTAGGTCTTCTCGATCGTCCCGCCCGTCGTGATGAGTGTGATCGTGCGCATGGGTCCTCAGAACAGCCGGGCAAACTCCCGCCAATACCCCGGGTACGTCTTCGCCACGCACGCCGGATTGTTGATCACCACGTTCGGTCGCCGCAGACTCAGCAGCGACAACGCCATCGCGATCCGGTGGTCGTCGTACGTGTCAAACGCCACCTCCGCCGCCCCCGGCCCGCAGTCGATCCCACCCGCCGGCGGTGTCACCGTCATCGCCCCATCATCCCCCGACACCGGGCTCTCCACGCGCACGCCGAGCTTGCCCAGCTCCACGCGCATCGCCTCGATCCGGTCGCACTCCTTCACCCGCAGCGTCCCCACGCCCTTCAGGATCGAAGTCCCCTCCGCGAAGCACGCCACCACCGCCAGTGTCATCGCCGCGTCCGGCATGTCCGCCATGTCCGCGAGCACCGGCCTCAGCACACCCCCCGTCACCGCGATCCCCCCGTCCCGGGCCGCCACCGTCGCCCCCATCCGTCCCATCAGTTCCGCAAACCCCGTGTCCCCCTGCAGGCTCCGCTCATCCAACCCGGGCACCAGCACCGTCGCCCCCGGCACCATCGCCGCCGCGCCCCAGAAATACGTCGCCCCGCTCGCGTCGGGCTCCACGTCGTAGCTGAACGCCGGAATCCCCCGGTGCACCGGGTGCTCCTCGCTCTCCTCCCGCCACGCCCCGCGCACGCGAATCACCCGCATCCGATCGCTCGTCTGCACGCACGCCCCCAGCCGACTCAGCAGCCCCAGCGTCATCTGCACGTACGAGCCACTCGTGATCGTCCCCACCATCCGCAGCGTGATCCCGCCCTTGATCCACGGCGCCGCCAGCAGCAACGCCGACACAAACTGGCTCGACAGCGTCGTCGGCACGTCCAGCACCACGCCCTCCGCGCTCGCCGAACCCGGCGGCACGATCGTCACCGGCGGACACCCGTCCTTCCCGCCGAACGTCACCCCGCACCCCAGTTGCCGCAGCATCCCCGCCAACTCCCCGATCGGCCGCTCGCGCATCCGCGCGTTCCCGTCGATCGTCACCGGCCCCGGCGCAAGCAGCGCCGCCCCCGCCAGAAACCGCGCCGCCGTCCCCGCGTTGTTCAGGTTCAGCGTGATCCCCTCCGCCGGCGACCGCCACACCCCGTCCACCCCGCGCACCCGCGTGCACTCCGTATCCTCATCAATCCCCGCGCCCAGCGCCACCAACGCGCGCCGCATCGCCTCCGAGTCGTCCGCTCCGCGCAACGCCCCGCGAATCACCGTCTCCCCGCCCGCCATCGCCCCCAGCAACACCGCACGGTTCGTCAGGCTCTTCGAACCCGGCGGCCGAACCGTCACATCAAACGCCCCACCATCGCGCAGCGGCAGCGCCAGCCGCGCAGGCATCTCCACCAGAGTTTTGTTCAGATCGCTCAGCGGCACGTACGCGCATCCTTCGAGGCAGCCCTACTCCTCCGCCGCATCACGCCGGAAGACCGCCACCACGTCCTCCACGGGCACCACGAACAACCGGTTGTCCCCCTCAAAGTCCACCGGCACCGCGTTCTTCGGGTTGAACAGCACCCGGTCGTACTGCGCGATCGGATAGTCCTCGTCCCGGCCCACCTGCGCCGAGATCGCCACGACCCGCCCCGTGATCGTCGGGATCTCGATCTTGTCCGGGAGATGAATCCCCGACTTGGTCTGCTTCTTGTCCTGATCCTTCCGGATCAGCACCCGCTTCCCGACCGGTTCCACGGTCTCAAGCTTCGCTCCCGGCCTCGGTTCCTTTGGTTCTTGCTTGCTCATCTCGCCCCAAGTGTACACCGCTTACACTTGCCGACCATGGACCAACTCCGCGGCCTCATCATCGACGTCCCCAACTTCCCCAAGCCCGGGATCGTCTTTAAGGACTTCACCCCCCTCCTCGCCGACCCCAGGGGCCTCGCCCTCGCCGTTGAACTCATGGCCAACCCCTACCGCACCATGAACATCGACATCGTCGTCGGGGCCGAAAGCCGCGGCTTCATCTTCGGCACCGCCGTCGCCCAGGCCCTCTCCGCCGGGTTTGTTCCCATCCGCAAGAAGGGCAAGCTCCCCCGGGCCGTCAAACGCGCCGAGTACGCCCTCGAATACGGCACCGATTGCCTCGAAATCCACGCCGATGGCATCAAGGCCGGCCAGCGCGTCCTCATGGTCGACGATCTCCTCGCCACCGGCGGCACCCTCCGCGCCGGCTGCGACCTCGTCACCTCCCTCGGCGGCATCGTCGCCGGTATCACCGTACTCATCGAACTCGCCGCACTCGCCGGCCGCGAACAGGTCCGCGCTTTCGGCGACGTCCACGCGGTTCTGAAGTACTGACCCCAGCGCTCCCGCGATCTTCTTTTCTCCGAAAGCAAAACCAAAGCCTCCCGGCAGTCGTTTACGGATCTGTCCGCGTCGAGTGGTGCTCGTGCCCCACGCGTCGGAGACCGGGAGACCCACATCGTGCCAAAGCCCCTCTTCGCCGCCGCCGCGGCGGCCTTGATCGCCGCGCCCGCATCCGCCGGGATCGAGAACGAACTCAACGGCCAGCGAACGAACAACACGCTCGCCACCGCGCAGCAGATCTCCCCTGCTTCCTTCTCCGCGCTTGCCAACCCGAATGTCTTCGCAGGTCTGCCCACCGCATCCGTGAGCGGACGCGCCGGCGCGAACGACATCGATATCTACTCCTTCTTCTCCCCCGGCGGCACCGCCCGCTTCGACATCGACTCCACCTCGAACGGCTTCGACAGCACGCTCGCGCTCTTCGACGGCTCCGGCACGCTCCTCGCGGGCAACGACGACTCGTTCCCCACCGACCCAGGCAGCGCCACCGACCTCGACGCGTTCATCGGCGACATCCACCTCGCGCTCCCCGGTGTGTACTACATCGCCGTGTCGTCATCCCACAACGCGCCGCTCGCTTCGTTCACGGGCGACATGTTCGAGGAACTCACCCGTCCCGACGGCGCGTTCGGCGGCTTCCGGTACCTCGACGCCACTCCCGGTGACTCCTCGTACGCGCTCGACGGCCCTCAGCACGGCGCAGCATACGAGTTGCACATCACGATCCCATCCCCCGGCCTCGCCGTCTGCCTCCTCGGCGCCGTCGTAGCCGGCCGACGCCGCGCCCGAACCACGCGATCTCGCTGATCGTCGCCGCCGGACAGCCGCCTCTTTGCCCCACACCCTCAACCGGAGATGAATCCCATGAAAACCGTCCACTGTCTCGCCGCTGTCGCCGCGCTCGCCGCCCTCGCCGGAACGGCGCCGGCCTCCAGCCACTCCGAAGCCCCCTTCGTCAAGGAACTCCCCAAGACCGACTCGACCGACTTCTACATGTTCAACAGCTACGAACCCGGCCGCGCCGGCTACGTGACCATCGTCGCGAACTACTACCCCCTGCAAGACCCCTACGGCGGTCCCAACTACTTCACGCTCGACCCCGAAGCCCTCTACCAGATCCACGTCGACAACAACGGCGACGCCCGTGAAGACCTCACCTTCTCCTTCCGCTTCACCACCATCAACCGCGACATCGCCCTCAACATCGCCGGCGCAAACGTCTCGATCCCGCTCGTGAACGCCGGCGCGATCGGCCCCGGTCGCGACGACACCGCCGCCCTCAACGTGCTCGAAACCTACTCGCTCTCCCTCGTCCGTGGCGACCGCTACACCGGTGTCGCCACCCCGATCGCCGACGCCGCATCCGGCTCGCTCGTCTTCAAGAAGCCCGTCGACAACATCGGTTCACGCTCCCTCCCCAACTACAACGCGTACGCCAGCAGCCACACCTACGACATCGCACTCCCCGGCTCCACGCTCACCGGCCGCGTCTTCGTCGGTCAACGCAAGGACCCCTTCGTCGTCAACCTCGGTGAGATCTTCGATCTCGTGAACACCAACCCCCTCGGCCCCGAGAGCGGCGAAGTCGACACGCTCGTAAACAAGAACGTCACCTCCATCATCATCGAGATCCCCGCCGCCTACCTCCGCGGCAAGGGCGGAGCGGATCCCGTCGTCGGCGCCTGGACCACCGCCAGCCTCCCGCGCTCTCGCGTCCTCACCACCAACCCCACATTCGTCAAGCCCGCCGCCGAGCAGGGATCCTGGGTCCAGGTCTCGCGCCTCGCCATGCCGCTCGTCAACGAAGTCGTCATCGGCCTGAAGGACAAGAACAAGTTCAACGCGAATCCTCCCTCGGCAGACGGCCAGTTCCTCACCTACGTCACCAACCCCACCCTCCCCGCGCTCCTCAACGTGCTCTTCGGCGTCACGCCCCCCTGCACGCCCCGCAACGACCTCGTCGCCGTCTTCCTCACCGGTGTCCCCGGTCTCAATCAGCCCCAGAGCGTCACCGGCGCCGAGATGCTCCGCCTCAACACCAACACCGACCCCGCCAACGGCGGCATCGCCATCCGCCCCCGCGGCATGCAGAACCGAATGGGCGTCCTCGGCGGTGATCTCCAGGGCTACCCCAACGGCCGTCGCCCCGGCGACGACGTCGTCGACATCTCCCTCCGCGCCGTCATGGGTGTCCTCTCGCCCGACGCCGGCCAGCCCAACGGGTGCGCTCCGCAGGGCAACCTCCCCTTCACCGACGGCGCCTACATCGACGACTCATTCTTCTCAGCCTCATTCCCCTACCTCGCCAACCCCATCCCCGGTTCACCAAACTAACCCGTTCCTCTGAACCTCCCGCGGCGTCGCCCCTGACGGGCCGACGCTGCCTTCTCGTCAACGCAGAACCAGTCACCATCGGAGCTCACTCCCGTGCACAAGAACAAACTCGCCGCACTCGTATCCCTCCTCCTCGCGTGCGGCTCCGCCCTCGCCCACGAGTTCTGGATCCAACCCGCCCAGTTCCGCCCGGACAACAACGCCGTGCTCGGCGTGCAACTCCGCGTCGGCGACGGCTTCCCCGGCGAACCCCGTCCACGCGACCCGAACCGGCTCCGTCGCTTCGTCGCCATCAGCCCCGACGGAACCGAAGATGTCGCCGGAATCGACGGCCGCGACCCCGCCGGACTACTGCGTCTCAAGGCCGTCGGCGTCCACGTCCTCGCCTACGAGAGCTCCGCCTCCGTCATCGAACTCGACGCCGAGAAGTTCGAGAGCTACCTCAAGGACGAAGGGCTCGAGGCCATCATCGAGCAACGCGCCGCGCTCGGCGAGAGTGCCGCCAGCGCGAAGGAAGCCTTCTCCCGCTGTGCAAAGTCCCTCATCTGCTGCGAGCGATCCAACGCCGCCGAAGTCTGGAAGAAGCCAGTCGGCCTCAAGCTCGAACTCATCCCCGACGCGGACCCCTACGCCTCTGCTCCGGGAGACAAGGCCTCCTACGTCCTCCTCGCCGACGGCAAACCCGTAGAGGGTGCGCTCGTGCGTGCCGCGAGCTCCAGGGGCAAGCCCGGCGAGTGGCAGAAGGCCCGCACCGACAAAGACGGCCGCGTCACCTTCACTCTCGCCGACAGCGGCCCCTGGCTGCTCAGTTCCGTCCGAATGGAGCGAGCCGCAGACGGGGAAGACGTGCAGTGGAAGAGCACCTGGGCCTCCCTCACCTTCGAAGTCCCCGGTCCAGACACCAAGGGCCCCGCCGGCCAACCTATCCCCAAGCCCGCGACGCCCACCCCCGTCCCTTCCGCACAGTAACGCTCGCACCGCAGCCAACACGGGGCGCGGATCCGATACACTCGGGCCCATGCGAACCACGCTCGCCTATGCCACCCTCGCCCTCGTTGCTTCCCTTCTCATCACGGGCTGCGCACACACCGCGACCCCACACCACCGCCCCGCGGACTGGCACGCCACCCTCAACGAACGCCTCCCCGAATACGGACACCGGAACATCATCGGTATCGTCGACGCCGCGTACCCCGCGCAGACCCGCCCCGGCGTCGAGATGATCACCGCCGACGCCAGCCAACTCGAAGTGGTTCGCGCCGTCCTCTCCGGCATCAAAGCCCGTGCCCACGTCAGGCCCGTTGTCTTCACCGACGCCGAACTCACCCATGTCGCCGAAGCCGACGCGCCCGGTATCACCGCGTATCGCGACGCCCTCGCCGAAGCACTCAGCGGCACACCCGCCACTCGCCTCCCCCACGACAAGATCATCGCGACGGTCGATGACACCGCGCAGACCTTCAAGGTCCTGCTCATCAAGACCCCACTCGCCCTCCCCTACACCTCAGTCTTCGTCCGACTCGAGTGCGGCTACTGGTCCGACGACGCCGAGAAACGCCTCCGCGAATCGATGAACGCCGCCGCCCCGAAGGGCAACTAGCCCTCGCGTAGCCGACACTCGTTTACCTCGACGTCAGTGTGCATCTGCTCATCGTCGCAGCGACCGATCTCGGCCCGCGCCACGCCGCGCACGCCCACCGCCCAAGCCCTATCCTCCCCGCATCGGCCCTTCATGCCAAGGTGCCTGACCGTGATGATGGTGGCCCACCAACGCGTTGTGCAGAGGTATCCCGCTGTGACCAAGCAACCCAAAGCTGGGCCGAGCCCGTGGAAGCGCGAGTGGCCCCTCGCTCTCGCGGTCTTCACACTCGCCGCGATGCTGCTCGGCAAGCCTCTCATCGCCGGCATGCTCAGTCATCCCGTCCTGGTCGTGACTCTGCTCACCACGCTCTGCGCGGTGATCTTGGCTGCCGCGGTTTCCATCGTCCGTCACGCGGACATCCTTGCCCACCGCCTCGGGGAGCCCGCCGGCACGTTGCTCCTCACCCTCGCCGTCACCGGCCTCGAAGTCGCGATGGTCGGGTTTGTGATGTCCACGGGCGACGAGAAGCCCACGCTCGCACGCGACACGATGTTCGCCGTCGTGATGCTCGTGCTCAACGGCTTCATGGGCATGGCCCTCGTCCTGGGTGGGCTGAGGCACAACGAGCAGGGGTACAACCTCAAGGGCGCAAACGCATTTCTGGTGATGATCGTGCCCCTCACCGTGCTCGGCCTCGTGCTTCCCAACTTCACGAAGAGCACCCCGGGCCCGACCCTCTCAACCTTCCAGATGGTCTTCGTCTCCATCATGTCCATCGCCATCTACAGCATCTTCCTCTTCGTCCAGAACCGTCGCTATCGCGGCTTCTTCATGGAACCCGAAGAGGCTCGCGACGACGCGGCATCCGACGTGGACCACTCCCACCACTCCGACCGATCAACCTTCTACCACTCGGCCATGCTCGGAGCCTACGGCCTCCCGCTCGTCATGCTCGCCAAGCAGATGTCCGCGCCCCTCGACGCCATCGTCATGCGGCTGAACGCCCCCATCGCCCTCGGCGGATTCATCATGGCCGTCCTCGTGCTAACCCCCGAGTCCATCGCCGCCATCCGCGCCGCCCGCGACAACCGCCTTCAGCGATCGGTCAACGTTCTCCTCGGCTCGGTCCTCGCCTCTATCGGACTCACCATCCCCCTCGTCATCGCCATCGCCCTGCTCACCGGCCGCACCCTCGTCCTCGGCCTCGATGCTCCCGACATGGTGATGCTCGCCCTCACCCTCTTCACCTCAACCCTCACCTTCTCACTCTCCCGCACCAACCTCCTCCTCGGCTGTGTCCATCTCCTTCTATTCGCCGCGTTCTGCATGCTCCTCTTCGATTGAGTCCCCCCGCCGACGGTCGGTTGAGTAAAGCGCACCGCTCCCACCCGCCCATCCCGCAGTGGTGGCACGTTCACACCACGACTCCCGCGCACAGTCGACGCCTCGACCGAAGGTGACTTCGCCAACGACGAAGGACCAGAGCATCCTTCCCGACAATAAGTCCGCGCGCCCCCATCACTCACGCACGCCCCGCCCGACCTCCGATGCGCAACGCGCGGCAGCGAAAACTCGCCCTCCAAAAACGAAGAACCCCTCGACAGGTTGCGACTGTCGAGGGGTGAGTCATTCGATCACACCGGAGTCCGGCGTGTTCAGTGCTGATTAGCGGCGACGACGGCCGATGACCAGGCCACCGAGGCCCAGGAGGGCAGCGGCGCCGGGAGCGGGCACGAAGGTCAGGGTCGCGCCGAGGGTGTCGAGCGTCGGGGCCTCAACGGTGACGAAGGGCGACGAGCTGGTGACCCAGGTGGCCGAGCGGGTGCTCGGGGGGTTGGCCGTCGCACCGGAGGTGCGGAAGCCTTCCTGCGGGATCGTGAAGCTCAGCGAGCCGGTGCGGCTGGCGGAGAAGTCCATACCCCAGACGAAGAGGGGGAGCTCGGAAATGCCGAGGGTCGGGCCAAGGGTGTTGTTCGAGGTGTTGATCCCCGAAGCGCCGTTGACGTTGTTGTTCGTGGTGCCCTGGCCGGGGTGGTTCACCGCGGCGGCTTCAGCGAAGCGCAGGTAGTTGGTGCCACCGAACGCGTACTGGTGAGCAATGATCGCGCCGACGGTCGTCGCGCCGAACACGCGGCCGAGGGTCGGGGTCGCGCCGAACGTCGCGGTCACGCGGGTGGTCGCGTTGAACGGAACAACAGCGTCGCCGCCAGCCTGGTTCCAGCCAGCAGCGAGGGGCTGCATACGGCCGCCGTTGAAGAACAACGGGGTCGGGCCGCCGTTGGCGACGTAGGAGATGTGAACGCGAGCGAACACGCGGCTGTTCACGGAGGGGTTGATCGAGAGATCGTTCGTCCACGTCGTGCCGTCCGTCGACAGCTCGATCTCGTACTGCGTACGCTGAGAAACCTGAGCGTTCGCCGTCATCGCCATGCCCGCCAACACCAGGAGAGAACCGAGAACCTTCTTCATATGAATCTCCTCACGAACAACTGTGCAACATCAGGGAGAGAGTCCCGAGTTGCAAACTAACTCCAGGTCGAACGACTCGTACCTGTCCACGGCAAACATACATCACGCTGGGGGGTTTGCCACGAAAATGACGGATTGCATGAAAAAACCGATCATGCCGTCTGAATGGCCTGTCGGGGTGACCCCGCGCGCAGCCTAAACGCCCGTCTCACACGGGTTTGCCACCGTCCGTCGTGCACGCAATCCCCCCGCGTCACACCCGCCGAACACGCAGCTGAGTCGCCTCCGCCGCCGTTACTCGGACCTTCTCCCCCGCCTTCACCAGCGTCGTCTCCGACAACGCCTCATACCTCGTGCCCCCAACCTTCACCACGCCAACCGGTCGTAACTCCGTCACAACCTCCCCCTCCTGCCCCACCAGCTTCTGCCGCTCCCGCAACTCCTCTTCTTCCCGCTCCTTCCCCGCCGCCAACACCTCGTCCGCATCCGCGCTCGTCATCTTCTTGCCCAGCGCCGTTTGTCGGTACACCTTCAGCCCCCAGAAAAACACCGACGGCCCGCCCACCATCACCGTCGTCAATCCCCCCAGCCCCCAACTCATGCTCTCCCGAAACAGACAGAACACGCCCACGCACGCCAGCAGAATGGACGTCAGCCCCAGGATCCCCGCGCTCGGCACGAAGATCTCCAGGAACAGCAGCCCAAACGCCGCCCCCAACAAGATGATCCCCCAGACAAGCCACTCCATGCCTTCGCTCCCTCCCCTCAACTCGCCGACTGTTCCACACCCACCCGCGATCCCGCCACCGAGACCACGCGGACCTTCGACCCCGCCTTGATGTACCCGATCTCGGCGACCGCATCCACCAGCCGGTCCCCAATCAAGATCCGCCCCGCCGGCCGCAGGTCCGTCTGGGCCAACCCAAACTCGCCCACCTCCGCCGGGCCGTCCACCTGTGCGCCCATCGCCGCGAAGAACTCCTCGTCCTCCTCGCTCCCCGTCCCCCCGTCCTGCAGGACCAGCTTCCCGAAGATCGGCACCTTGCCCAGGTGCCTAATAAGGAAGTACATCCCCACCCCCGCCGTGAACGCGGACAGCAGCACCGTCACCAGCCCGATAAGCATCCGGTCCTGGGCAGCCCCCGCGGTCGTCACCGAGCCCCCGGCCGGGACAAAGGTCCCCACCAAGCCCCCGAACAACAACAAGAGCCCCAGCACGCCAGCGATTCCAAAGCCAGGCAGCACAAGGACTTCCACGCCGATCAGCAGCACCCCAACCCCGATCGCCGCGATCTCCCACCAGTTCGCCAGCCCGATCAGAAACGGCGGAGCCACCAACGCCACCAACGCGCACAGCGAGATCAACGCCGGCACCGTCGCCCCCGGGTGCGTCATCTCCGCGAAGATCGCCAGTAAGAAGATCGCGATCAGGATCCCCCGCACCACCGTGTTCGTCAGAAACCGGACCAGCCCGTCCGTCCAGCCCGGGTCGTACCGCCTGACCTCGACCGCGCCGGACCAGTCCTTCAGGTCATCCGTCGACCGAACCGGATCTACCCGGGCTTCCCCCGTCTTCGGGTCCGTCACCACCGTGTTCGAGGCCAACCCATAGAACAGCATGTCGTCCGACGACAGGATCGCCGCCGCCGTGCCGTTCGTGATCTTGCCCATCAGCTCCCACTCGCCGGCGGAGGCAGGGGTAAGCTCTGGGCGAGAGCTCTCGGTCTTGAGGGAGCCCTCTTCGTCCCTTAAGTAAGGAATGACGCCGGCCAACTTCGACGACCCGACCGGCGCCCCCTCGCCCGGTTGGACGGTCTCGATCGGGGATGGCCCCGAGGACTGCTGGTTGGCCGAGCTCACCGAGCCGGTCGAGGTTCCCCCGGGGATCATCGGGAGCCGGGTTGGGGTCGAGGGGTCCTGGCCAGGGAACAGGACTTCGAACTCCGACCGGTCGACGGCCATGGTAATCCCGGTGGTCTTGTTGCGCACCCACCAGAGCTCCACGTCGTTCGCCACCAGGGACATCGCCAGGTACTCGTCGCGGACGTACCGGCCGGCGTCGCGGTTGTGGCGGCGGACGGAGTCGAGGAGTTCGAGGATGAGTGGGGGGAGGACCTTTTTCCGGAGTTCCTCGTCGCTAATGGCCGAGGCGCCGCCTCGGCCCATGCCGATGGGCATGGCGTCGCCGAATATGCAGGGGTCATTGACCACGATGTGCTTGCAGGCGAGCGCGATGATCGCCCCTGCGGAGATCGCGTCCCCTTCGACCCAGGCCACCGTGTTGTCGACGCCGCTCTGCTTGATCGCGCGGCAGATGTCGAGCGCGGCCCCCAGGCTACCGCCGGGGGTGTCGATCTCGAAGACGAGCATGTCGGCACCGTCGCGGACGGCGGTGCCGATGCGGCGCTTGACCGAGGTGGCCATGACCGAGTCGCCGGTCCAGCGGGAGCCGTCGATCTCGCCCTTGATGGGGATGACGGCGATGACCTTGGCCTGGCGGTCGACGGGGATGTTCCGGGGTTGGGGCGAGACCTGACCGCCGGGTGCCTCGAACTGGGGCAGGGCGAGGAGTGCCGCGGCCAGCAGGGCAAGCAGGAATCGTGCGACCGAATGTGGAACGCGGGTCTTCTGGTTGCTCACGGATGAATGATAGGGAGAAATCGGTCGCGGGTTGTCGGATTGGCGGGGGGCTCAGGTCGAGGGCTGATCGACGTTCCAGCGGAGCTTGCCGTCGCGGCAGTCGATGTGGACGGCGAAGAAACCGGGGCGACCGTCGCGCTCGGCGGCGTCGGCCTTGCGGATGAGGGGCCAGATGATGTGGCGGTCGGTCTCGGGGAGGGGGAGGGATTCGAGTTCGGACTCGTGGAACCAGTCGAGTCGTCCTTCGCGGATGTCGTGCGGTGGGACTTCGACGGGGCCGAGGACGCGGTAGACGAACATGAGCCAGTGGCCGCGGCCTTCGAACTCGCATTCGCTGACGAGGCCGAGGAGGTGGATGCGGTCGAGGGGCACGTCGATGCCGGCTTCTTCTTTGATTTCGCGTTGGGCGCACATGGCGGGTGACTCGCCGGTGGCGACGTCGAGCTTTCCGCCGATGGGAGACGCGAGTCCCTGGTTGGGGGCCTTGAGTCTTCGCAGGAGGAGGATTCTGCCTTGGGCATCGCGGAGATCGCAGAGGCATGCGATGCGGTAGGGCATTGCGGGGTTGGCGCCGTGGACGGTGGTGCTGGGCATCGCACGAAGGGTAGCAGAGGGGTGAGAAAGCGAGGCGAGTGGGGCGTGCGGAAGGCGTGTTGTTCTTTTGTGATTCTGAAGGCGGAGGGCCGATACCCTTGCCATGACGCCTCCCGCCGCGCCCGCCATGTCGCCACGTACCCGCCAACTTCCGCACGAGACCTTCGACGTTCGCAATCGGAACGTATACATGATCGGCATCGGGGGGTGCGGGATGTCGGGGCTGGCGCGGATCCTGCAATCGGCGGGGGGTCAGATTTCGGGGTCGGACCGGGATCGGTCGGAGACGACCGAGGCGCTCGAGCGTGGTGGGATTGTGGTGGGGTTCGATCAGTCGAAGGGGTGGCTGCCGGAGGCGTGCGACCTCGTGGTGGCGTCGGCGGCGATTACTCCGGGGCATCCGCAGTGGATGGAGGCGGATCGGCGGGGCATTCCGGTGCTGCTGTACGCGGAGGCGCTGGGCAAGACGATGGGTCAGCACACGGGCGTGTGCATCGCGGGTACGCACGGGAAGTCGACGACGACGGCGATGCTCGGGTGCTGTCTGACGGACTGCGGGCTTGATCCGACGGTGATCGTGGGCGCGACGTCGCGGCAACTGACGAAGGGGTCGAAGCACTCGGGGCTGGGAGATGCGGGGGTCGGATTCCGGCTCGGCTCGCAGACGGTGCCCGCGGGCGGGTACGCGGGGCATCCGGGGATCATGGTTGCGGAGTCGTGCGAGTACAACCGGTCGTTCCACAACTACCGGCCGACGATCGCGAGCATTTCGAGCGTCGAGGCGGACCATCTGGACGTGTACGGGTCGCTGGACGAGGTGGTGAAGGCGTTCGCGGAGTTTGCGCAGCTGGTGCCGCCGGCGAACGAAGGTGGCAAGCTGCTGATCGGGCACGAGGGCGCGCACCGTCGCGAGATCACGGGCGGGCTTGACTGCCGCGTGGAGACGATCGGCTTCAATCCGGAGGCGGACTGGGTTGTGAAGTACGAGGGGCAGACGCGGGCGGTGCAGTTGTGCCACGAGGGCAAGGTGGTGGCGGCGTGGAACAACCAGACGTTTGGCGCGCACAACGCGACGAACGCCGCGACGGCTGTAGTGCTTGCGCACTGGCTCGGCGCGGACCTTGCGACGGCGGCGGAGAGTCTGGGCGCGTTCCGCGGGATCGATCGGCGGATGCAGCGGCTGGGTGATCGGCCGCATCCGCGCGGGGGGTCGGTGCGGGTGTACGACGACTACGGGCACCACCCGACCGAGGTCGAGGTGACGCTGAAGGCGCTGCGTGAAGCGGAGCGTCCGCAGGACCGGGGCGGCCGGCTGATCTGCGTGTTCCAGCCTCACCAGCATTCGCGGACGCGGCACCTGATGGAGGAGTTCGCGAGCGCGTTCAGCGAGGCGGACGTGGTGATCGTGCCGCACATCTACTTTGTTCGTGACACGGCCGAGGAGCGGCAGAAGGTGACTGCGGGGGACCTGGTGGATCGCCTGCGGGATCGCGGCGTGAACGCGATGCACCTGTACCCGTTCGAAGCGATCGTCGAGTGTCTGCAGAACATCTGCCAGCCGAACGATCTGCTGGTGGTGATGGGTGCGGGGCCGGTGTACGAGATTGCGTACGGCTATCTCGCGTCGGGGAATCCCCCCGCGTCGTGCGACCAGACCAAGGCCTGAGGCACCACATGATCGCACCACCCGAGAGCGTTCCCGATCGAAGCGTCGCGGCCACGGAGCCCGTGATTGGGCCGCTGGCGCAGATCCGCACGTGGTTTGGCGTTGGAGGCGGCGCGTCGCGGTACTGCGAGCCCACGAGCGAGGCGCAGTTGGCGCGGTGCCTGGCGATCGATCCGAAGATGCGGGTGCTCGGTGACGGGGCGAACCTGCTGGTCGACGACGACGGCGTGGATGATCTCGTGGTCTCGCTGACCGCGGGCGAGTTCACCGCGATTGCCATCGATGGCCAGCGCGCGACGGTGGGCGCCGGCGTGAAGCTCCCGCGGCTGATCTCGAGGTTCGCGTCGGAGGGGCTTGCGGGGATCGAGGGGCTTGGCGGGATTCCGGCGACGATCGGCGGCGCGGTGGTGATGAACGCGGGCGGCGCGTTCGGCCAGATCGCGGATGTGGTGTCGGTGGTCCACGGGCTTGATCGCGATGGCGAGCGTGTATCGCTGCGCCGCGAGGAGATCGGGTTTTCCTACCGGCACAGCGGGTTGAACGGGCTGATCATCACGAGGGTCGAGTTGAGCCTCACGCGCGACGATCCGACGAAGCTCCGCCAGAAGATGGCGGAGGTGATCGAGTACAAGAAGAACAGCCAGCCGCTGGGGGACAACAGCGCCGGGTGCTGCTTCAAGAACCCGACGCTGCGGGGTGATGTCGAGGGTGTGGGGAAGGCTGGCGCGCGGGTTTCGGCGGGGATGGTGATCGATCGCGCGGGGCTTAAGGGCTTGCGTATCGGGAGCGCCGAGGTGTCGCGGCTGCACGCGAACTTCCTCGTGGCGGACAAGGGCGGGAGAGCCCGCGACGTCATCGAGTTGATCGCCGAGGTGACCAAGCGAGTGCGTGAGCGATTCGGGATCGAGTTGGAGACCGAGGTCGTGGTCTGGAGGAAGTCGTGAACTCGCTGATTGATGTGCTGGTGCTGGGGGGCGGGCCGGACGCGGAGCGGGCGGTGAGCCTGGTGAGCAGCCGCGCTGTGGCGGATGCGCTGGGCGGTGTGCCGGGGTACCGGGCGCACTACGCGGTGATCGAGCGGATCAGCGGGGCGGAACTCGGCGCGATGCCGGGGCGGGTGATCTTCCCCGTTTTGCACGGCGCGTACGGCGAGGGTGGTCCGCTGCAGGACCTGCTGGTGGCGGATGGAAGGCCGTTCGTGGGGTGCGGGCCGTTGGCGGCGCGGATGGCGATGGACAAGCTGGCGACGAAGGTCGCGGCGGCGCGGATCGGAGTTCCGACGGCGGCGTGCGCCGCGTTCAACGGTGCCGATCCGGGTTGCCCGCTGGCCTTCCCGGTGGTGATGAAGCCGGTGCACGAGGGGTCGAGTGTGGGGGTTCACTTCGCGCGGAACGCGGCGGAGTGGGAGCGTGCGCACGGGTTGGTGCTCGCGGACCAGGCGGCCCATCCGCGGCGCGGGTACATGATCGAGCGTGCGATCCTCGGCGGGCGAGAGCTGACGGTCGGGTTGATCGACGGGAAGGCGCTGGCACCGATCGAGATCAAGCCGGCGGTGGCGTTCTACGACTACGAGGCGAAGTACCACAGCGACGATACCAGATACCTCACCGATCCCGACCTTCCGACGGGCGTGAAGGCGGCGATCCAGAAATACGCCGAACGACTCTTTGCCGAACTTGGCTGCCGGCACCTCGCGCGGGCGGACTTCATCCTTGATTCAAGCGGGGAGCCCTGGTTGCTCGAAATCAACACCATGCCCGGGTTTACGGGTCACTCGCTCCTGCCCATGGCGGCCGGGCACGCGGGGCTTTCGTTCGGGGCGCTCGCCGCGAAGCTCGTGGAGCTGGCGATGCGTGACGGCACCGCGTGACTTTGGGTTCCGGCAGCACAAGGATTGGTCATGGCACGAAGCCCCACCAAGGAAGGGACAGCCGAAGGATTCGGCTGGAAGTCCTTCCTCTCGCATCTCACCGGATTCGGCATTCTCCTGCTGTGCTGCGCGATACTCGTCGCGGCGACGATCGGGCTGCGCCCGCTCGAACGGCGATCTGCTGCGCTCTCGCCGCACACGGGCGTGAAGCTGGAGATTGTGTGGCCGCCGATCCTCGATGAGGATGGGCAGAGCATCGGGACGTGGCTGCCGGTCGCGGATCAGGAGGCGGTCACGCGGGTCGCGAAGGAAGCACTCGGCGAGTCGGTCGAGGCCTTCTCGCGCGAGCCGCTCGAGAAGCTCGGCACGGCGCTGGCCGCGTGCGGCTGGTTTGACGGCTACCCCCGCATCACCCGCGAGCCGGGCGCGACACTGAAGGTCGATGGCCGGTGGCGCACGCCCGCGGCGGTGGTGCGGCAGGATGACCGCGACTTCCTGGTGGACCACCTTGGACGCCAGCTTCCGCCGATCTACAGCCAGGGCGGATCGACGATGCGGTTCCTCGCGAACCCGGTGATGCCTCCCCCGATGGATCAGCACGGCGCGCGTGACTTCGGAACCGCGTGGGCGGGCGAGGACATGATCGCGGGGCTCGAACTCCTCGCGCTGGTGACGCAGCAGCCGTGGGAGGACCAGATCGCGGGTGTCGATCTCTCGCTGTACTCGTCGAACGGCACGCTCGAACTCGTGACCACGGCGGGCACGCGCGTGGTGTGGGGTGGGCGGGCGAGCAAGCCGCTGATCGGGGATGTTTCCACGTCGCAGAAGCTCGCGAACATCAGCGCGTTGAACAGGCGGTACGGCCGGATCGACGGCTCGTACGCGCGGGCGCACGTGTACCGGGCTCACGTTGTGTTTGACACTTCCGCCTCGGCCGAGGCCGCGACCGCGCAGCGGCCATGAGCGCGCCGGACGAGAACCCCGCGCCTCCCGATGAGACTCCTGCGCCGATGAGCGCTCTGCCCGCGCCGTCGCCGGCTTCACCGCCCACGGATCGCTGGGCCCACCGACGCACGGAGCCGAGGGGACTCGCGTTTCTCTGGACGTGCTACCTGCTGGCGGCCACGGCGATCTCGATCGGGCAGCTCGGGCGGATCGGGCTGACGACGTACGAGGTGTACAGGCCCTCGGCGCGGTTGCTGCTGACCTTCGTGCTGCTGGGCGTTGCGGTGTTCTGGCCGATGGTTCGGTTGAGTCAGGAAGCACCGGGGCGGCCGATTCGCTCGTTTCTCGCGGACGCGGTGGTGGTGCTCTCACCGGGCGCGGCGATCATCCTGAGCCAGAGTCTGCCGGGGATGGCGGGGTGGCCGCTGGAGGTGACGCTGATGATCACGCTGTTCGCGGTGGCGTGGTCTGCGCTGGTGTGCGGGGTGCTGGGGTTTGCGATGACGTCGACGCTGCCGCGCTGGTGCTGGATGGTGGGCATGGTGGCGTTGGCTGCGGCGGGGCCGGGGATCGCGGCGTTGCTGGCGCTTGGTGGTGAGGAGGGCGACGTGAACCCGTTTCTGCTGACGTCGCCGCTGACGGTGACGTTTGAGGTGACACGGGATCGGCTGTGGGCGGGGGTGACGGCGGAGGTTTTGCCGTCGCACTGGGCGGCGTTGGCGGCGGTTTCGGGGCTGGGTGTGACGGCGTTATCAGCCGGGGCGATTCGGACGTCTCGGGTGGCCCCGGTGCGGTCGGTGGCCTAGATTCATCCCGAGTACCCGGTGTGGGTACACCACAGGCACAGGGGATTTGGCTCCTCGCCGCGGAAGCTGCACTGATCGAGGAAGAGTTGTCCATGGAAATGATGACACCGGCGGAGAAGGGGCAGCTTGAATCGAGGTTGGCGGCATTGGTCGCGAATCGTCCGGCGATTTCCCTGCGCATCGCGGAGGCGCGTGCGCTGGGGGACCTGAAGGAGAACGGGGATTACCACGCGGCCCGCGAGCAGCAGGGGATGGAAGAGGCGGAGATCCGGCGGCTGCAGGAGCGGCTGTCGAACATCTCGGTGATCGACGAGAACATGGCGAAGGCGGTCGAGGGGGTCGTGTTCATCGGTTCGACGGTTCGGCTGAAGGATTTGGACGACAACGATCTGGACCTGTACAAGCTGGTGGGGGAGGCGTCGCAGACGCCGTCGTACGACTATGTTGAGGTGACGGCGACGAGCCCGATGGGCGAGGCGTTGCTGAAGTCGCGGGTGGGGGACGTGATCCGGGTGAGTGCGCCGCGTGGGGTGAAGCGGTTCGAGATCGTCGAGATCGTCTGAGGGAATCGGGAAGTTGGGGGTGCGCGGAGGGGGCGAGGGCGTCGCAACCCTCGGTGTTCGCGTACACTGCGCCCATGGCTGCTCCTGTTGTCTGCGTCGTCGGGTCGTTGAACATGGATCTTGTGGTCCGTGCTCCGCGGCTGCCCGCGCCGGGTGAGACGTTGCTCGGGGGGTCGTACAAGACGTTCCCGGGCGGCAAGGGTGCGAACCAGGCGGTTGCGGCGGCGAGGATGGGAGGTTCGGTGTCGATGGTGGGGCGGGTCGGCGATGATGCGCACGGCGAGAAGCTGCGCGCGGTGCTGACGGAGAACGGGATCGGGCTTGAGCACCTGCTGACGACACCCGGGCACCCGACGGGGCTGGGGATGATCACGGTCGCGGACGGCGGGGAGAACACGATCGTCGTGGCGAGCGGCGCGAACGCGCTGGTGACGGTGGAGGACGTGCAGGCGGCGGCGGCCGCGATCACGTCGGCGTCGGTGCTGCTGCTGCAGCTTGAGATTCCGCTGGCGGCGAACATCGAAGCGGCGAAGATCGCGCGGGCGGCGGGGGTGCCGGTGATCCTGAATGCCGCGCCGGCGCGTCAGATGCCTCGGGAGTTCATCACGCTGGTGGATGTGTTGCTGGTGAACCGGTCGGAGGCGGCGACGCTGACGGGGCAGGACCTGGGTACGGAGCCGGGGCGGTTGCTGCTGCGGGCGGGTGAGATCGGGCCGGTGACGGTGATCCTGACGCTGGGCGCGCAGGGGGCGATCGTGTCGCACCGCGGGCGGCAGCGGCGGATCCCGACGCTGCAGGTGACGGCGGTGGACGCGGTGGGCGCGGGGGATGCATTCAGCGGGGCGATCGCGGTGTGCTGGCCGGGGGTGGTCGCGGCGGCCAAGGCGAAGTCCTCGGAGGAGTCGGGGCTTGTCGAGAAGGCGCTGCTGACGGCGTCGGTCGCGGGTGCGCTCGCGGCGACGAAACCCGGCGCGATCCCGGGGCTGCCGACGCGGGCGGAGGTGGAGGCGCAGCTTCCCAGGCTGGAAGGAATGCCCAGAGCGATGTGAGGGAAGTGCAATACGGTGGAGGTGGGGGGAAATCTGCAAGAGGCGGGGGTTTCCGGGCCGATGTGGTGCGGTGGGCGTTTGGGTGTGGGGAGTCCCCGGCAGGAACAGGAAAACGTCGCACCGTGGCGCGAGTTACGCTTCTGACTACGTGTGGGCGGCCTCGGCGGGCTGCCGTGTGCGGGGCGGGGGAGTCATCGGGAGGAGTCAGGCATGCGCGGGTCTTTGTTCAGTCTCGTCGGGTTGCGTGAGGCGTTCGGTCGTTCGGTTGGGGCGCTGCGTGCGTCGGCCGGGCAGTTGCCGATCGAGACGCTCGAGGACCGGCGGTTGTTGTCCTACATGGACATCATCGGGCTGAACCAGCTCCGGGCGGATCCGCTCTTCTCGAGCATCGACGGGCAGGGCGTGACGGTCGCGGTGCTCGACACGGGCGTGGACGGTGCGCACCGGGATCTGTCGGCGAACTTCCTCGGCGGGTTTGATGCAGTGAACGGCGAGAGCCTGCCGGTGGATCGGCAGGGGCACGGCACGCACGTCGCGGGGTTGGTGGGTTCGAGCAACCCGACGATCGGCGTCGCGACGCGCGCGGGGATCGTGGGCGTGAAGGTGTTGGGCGACAACGGGTCGGGGAGCAACCGTGATATCGCGGAGGGGCTGCGGTGGGTGCTGGACAATCGCACGCGGTTCAACATCGTGGCGGTGAACATGTCGCTGGGTGGCGGGTTCTACACGAGCGAGACGCAGGTGAGCGGCGACCCGGTGATCGCGGAGATCAGGCGGCTTGAGCGGGTGGGCGTGACGGTGATCTCGGCGAACGGCAACTCGTACAAGGGGCGCGAGACGCAGAACATCGCGGCGCCGGCGATCGGCAGCACGATCGCGGTGGGCGCGGTGTGGGAGGACACGTTCAGCCGTTCGGTGGAGTGGGGGAGCGGGGCGACGGACTTCACGACCGATGAGGATCGGATCACGAGCTTCTCGCAGCGGATCGTGGGTGAATCCACGCTGTTTGCGCCGGGTGCGCTGCTGCGGAGCACGACGCCCCGCAACGGGTACGCCGACATGGGCGGTACGTCGCAGGCTTCGCCGGTGGTCGCGGGCGCGGTCGCGCTGCTGCAGGATGCCGCGATGACGTTCGCGGGCCGGTTGCTGACGCCCGACGAGGTCGTGACGACGCTGCGGGCGACCGCGGACACGATCTTCGACGGCGACGACGAGGACGACAACGTCACGAACACGCAGGTGAGCTACCCGAGGCTGAACATCTACCGCGCCGTGCAGCGGGTGCGCGAGCAGTTCGGCAACGTGCCCCCGCCCCCGCCGCCCCCGGGTGGTGGCGAGAGCGTGGCCGATCCCAACGGGCGACTGTCGGGCGCGGCGATCATCAATCCCGTGCTGGACGGGAGCGAAACGCTCTCGATCACCGGGCGGATCGGCGAGGACGGCGGCTCGACGGCCATCGGCGGCCGCGACGTCGACATGTACAAGATCACGGTGGCCTCGCGTGGCAACGTGACGCTGACGCTCTCGCCGGATCTGGACGACCGCGAGGACTTCAACTCGTTCCTGCGGTTGTTCGACGCGAACGGCGCGGAGCTGGCCAACGACGACAACGGCGGTGACACGGGGTACTCGCGGCTGACGCAGAACCTTGAACCGGGCGTGTACTTCGTCGGCGTGAGCGGTGCGCCCAATACCTCGTACAGCTCGACGCAGGCGGGCGGCGTCGCGGGCGACACGGGTTCGTACACGCTGTCCTTGTCCTTGAGCAACGCGGATCCCAACGGCCTGCTGAGTGGTGCGGTGGAGGTCCGTCTGGGCGACGACCTTGCGCCGTTGGAGTTCGCGGGGTTCATCGGCGCGGACCTGGGCCAGCCGGTGGGCAGCTCGGACGTCGACCTGTTCCGCGTGACGGTGCCGGACAACGGGCTTCTGCTCGTGGACATCGACACGCCGGACCTCGACGGCTTCGTCGACTCGTTCCTCCGCGTGTTCGACGAGAACGGCAACTCGCTGGGGTTCAGCGATGACACCGCCGCCGAAGGCACGGAGTTCACCGACGCCTCGTTCCCCGGGTTCCACTTCGACTCCGCGGGTGAGTTCGTCGGCCACACGACCGACAGCTTCCTGTCGGTGCGGGTGCAGCGCGGCGGGGTGTACTACTTCGGCGTGTCGGACTTCGAGAACCACGGGTACGACCCGACCAACCTCGAGAACCGCCTTCCCAATGGACCCGGCGGCACGTACCAGATCATCGTGCGCCTCGTGACGCCCGACACGAACGGGACCATCGAGCAGGTCCGCACGGATACGGTGCGACTGCCGTTTGCGAACGTCCTCGGCCGCATTGGCGTCGACTCAAACTCCACGGGCGAGCTCTTTGACGTTGGCGACAAGGACGTGGACTTCTTCCGCATCTTCTCGAACAAGGGCGGCGTGCTCGAGGTGAACATCGACTCGTTCGAGATGAGCGGGAACACGTCGCCGTTTGACTCGGTGCTCTCGATCTTCGACGGCACGGGCAAGCTCCTGGGCACGGTGGACGACACCACGACCAGCGTCGATCCGCTGCTGCAGTACACGATCGCGGCGAACACCAGCTACTTCGTGGCGGTTTCGGGGTTCGGCAACAACAACTTCGATCCCTTCGCCACCGGCTCGGGCTCGGGCGGCGAGACGGGGGTCTATCAGATCAGCGCGAAGCTGCTCAGCGCCTCGGCGACGAAGAACCTCTCGGACGACGCGATCGGCAACAAGGCGGTCCGCACGGTGACGGTCGGGCAGTCGGTCGAGGGCGAACTCGGCACCGACAACGGGTTCTCCTCGGGGAACGCCGACGTCGACTTCTTCAAGTTCGTGGCGCCTTCGAACGGCCGGTTGACCATCACGACGTCGATTCTTGAGGCGTTCGCGGCGGACACGTTCCTGCGGATCTTCGATTCCAAGGGCGTTGAACTGGCGTTCAACGACAACATCTCGGAGGAGTCGCGCGCGAGCCAGGCGTCGGTCTCGGTTCTGCGGGGCAAGACGTACTTCATCGGCATCAACGGCGCGAGCGACAACGCTCGGACGTACAACCCCAGGACCGCGAACACCGGCGCCGTGGGTTCGACCGGCGAGTACCAGTTCTCCGTGGCGTTCGACTTCCCGCCGACGCTTACCACCGTCGCGAATCTGCCGACCGCCGACGCGGGCGTGCCCTTCGCGATAACGTGGGAGATGCTCGCGAACGCGGCGAACGAGTCCGATCCCGAGGGTTCGACGGTGAACTTCGTGGTTTCCAGGGTGCTCGCGGGCACGCTGACGCAGGGCGGCATCGCGGTGACCCCGGGGACGACGGTTCTGACTCCCGAGAGCGAGCCGCTGGTGTGGACCGCCCCGGTGACCGCCAGCAAGCCGACGAGGGCGTTCTCCCTCCTCGCTTCGGACGGCGGCCAGGTTTCGGCCAAGGCCGTGAACGTGACCATTCCCGTCAATACCGCTCCGACGATGACCACGGCGAAGGCTGTGAATGTGCGCGTCGATCCGCTCGCGCCCCCGACGTCGGTCACGCTGACGTTCGCGAGCATCCTGGCCGCGGCGAATGAGGCGGACAAGAACAAGGACGCCCTCCGGTTCGTCATCGACTCGGTGCTTGACGGCACGCTGACGATTGACGGCGTGGCGGTGACGCCGGGCCAAACCTTGTTCAGCGTCGGCCAGTCCCTGGTCTGGACCCCGTCCACAACTCCGGCGATCTCGTCGATTCCCGTGTCGATCTTTACGATGCGGGCGTACGACGGTCGTCTGTACTCATCGCTCGCGGTGACGGCTTCGGTGAAGTTCACCCGCTGATCGTGTGTATGCACCCGGCCGACGACCTTCCGCTCGCGCACGCGAGCGGGGGGCACGCCGCGCCCCGCGCGTAACACCCCGGGGGAATTTCCGTACAACCAGCGAGAGGAGTCTGCCGTGGGTGTGCCGATCGGCGTGCTGTTTCTGGTGCTCTTTCCCGCGACGATCGGGTTGCTTCTCTTTGTTTGGGGCATCGTGGGCCGACGGGTCGGGGATCGGCCGCATTGCCGAGGGTGCGGGTACGAACTCGGGGGGATCGTGCAGAACATCCCGCAGTGCCCCGAGTGCGGGAAGGATCTGACGGCGGCGCGGGCGGTCGGCGTGGGTGTGCGTCGGCGGCGCCCGTGGGTCGCGGGGGTGGGAGCGGTGCTGGTGCTGATGGCCGTTGCTCCGATTGTTGTGGTTGCGGCGCCGGCGGTCTTCCGCGCGCAGCCCCTCTGGATGCTCAAGCAGGAGGCGACGTCCCGGGGCAGATTCGCGGGGCCGGCCCTTTCGGAGATCGCCTCGCGCCAGCGGCGGGGCCAACTGACGGCGGAAGAAGTGGGGGAGGTCGTGGACATGCTGCTCAAGCTGCGTGCCTCGCCGAACCCGACATGGACGCCGGATGCCGGCAAGATCCTCGTCGCGGCGCTCAAGGACGGCGTGCTGACCGCGGAGCAGGCCAGCGTGTTCTACGCGGGCGAAACCCGAATCACGGCGACGTTGCCGGCGCGCGTCCGGACCGCGGAGTCGTCGCGCGTGCAGGTCTTCGTGTCCGACAACGGGTCGCTCGGTGGTGGGTCCGACCCGAACTTCCGCGCGAAGATCGATGTGCTGGAGACGACCGTGATCTTCCGCGATGCGATGGGGAAGACGATCGAGGTCGCGGCACGGGCCAAGAGCAGCGACGGGAAGCTCGCGTCTGTCGGGGTCAACGGTGGCCTGAGCTTCGGCGTCGGGGTCGACATCGATCTCCCCGTGGCCCCCGGGAGCTATCAGGCGGAGATCACGACGGTCTGCGAGCTGTCAGCGGTTGGGTTGAACGAGCCGATCCGGATCCGAACGACCTCCGCCGCGGCGGGGATCACGGTGGTGGAGGCGGGGGCCGCGCTTTTGACGGTTTTGACGGGGGAGGAGAGCCCGGAGATCGCGGCGCGGCTGCAGCAGGCGATCAAGGCGCTGCCGGTGCAGTTGGCGGACGGCGTGATCACGGCGGGGTTGACGGAGCTGGGGTGCCCGGTGCCGGTGGTGGGGGAGCTGATGGCCGAGATCACCGATCCGGACGGCAGTTCGCGTCGGGAGCGGGTGATGTACGTGACCATTCTGAGGGGCCCGGGGTCCCCGGCGCCGAACAACGTGAGCGAGCAAGGCCCTGCGCCCAAGGGAGTTACCCGTGGGTCCTCGGTCCGGCTGCTGATCGTCCCCGACGTTGCCCGGGCGGAGCGGATGACGGGGATCGATCGGGTGTGGGGCTCGGAGATCGACCTGGGGTCGAGGATCGTCGAGTAGCGGCCACCGGCCGGTCCCCGAACTGTCTGCGATCTCTGGTCGGTTCAGCGGCTATCGGCCGATACTGTTCGACGTATGGCAGAGTCCTCCAAACGAACTGGCAAGTCGGCCGGCCCGTCCATCGCGCGCCGCGTCGCTCTCCTCATTGTCCTCGCCGGATGGGCGTTCGTGTTCGCAAGCCTGATCGGCTTCGACCCGGCCGACCCGCCGACGCACCTGCGCTTCCCGCCCAACGAGATCGTCACCAACTGGTGCGGACCGTTCGGCGCGCTCCTCGCGTACACGCTGTTCAAGCTCCTGGGCTTCGGCGCGTGGGTGCTCGTCACCATCGCGGGGCTCGGGCTCCTGTCCGCGGCGATCGGTCAGACCGTGCGGCATGCCGCGCTCCGGGCCGTTGGCCTGGTCATGCTGAGCGCCGCGTTCGCCGCGTTGCAGCGTCAACTGCTGCCCGAGTCGGGCGCGTTCCCGGATCTGGCGGGCGGGCACATCGGCAACGTCATCGTCGGTGAACTGCTCCCGCGCGTCGGACCCGTCGGCGCGGTCTTCTTCATCGGCCTCATGGGGATCATCGGCGCGATCGTCGCCATGGACGAGTGGCTCACCGCCGCCATGGGTTGGTCCTGGCAGTGGACCCGCAAGCACGGCGTGCCCGCGGCGAAGGTTGTCGGCGGCGCAACCGGTGAACTCGCGCTCGCCGCCGGTACCGCGGCGGCCCGCACCACGGCCCGCGCGGGCGGCAGCGTCTTCTCCACGCTGCTGGCCAAGCTCAAGAGCATCGGCGGCGAGAAGAAGGTTCGCCCCAACGACATCGATGATGATCAGCCCGTCGGCACGGCCACCGCCACGCCCGGACGTGGTCGCCGCCGCAAGCGCAGCGTCGATGAGGCCCAGAGCACCGCGCCCCCCACGGCGGCGCAGCTCGGAGTGGTCGATCCCGACGAAGAAGCCGCCGCGGTGACGGTCGACGAAGACGAGGACAACGAGCTCACCGCCGCCGAAGAGGCCGAAGAACTCGCCGCGCACGAGGCGACGAAGGCTGCCGCGGAAATCGAGAAGAAGCCGACGAAGGGCAAGAAGGCCGCCGCCGCTCCCGAGCCCGAAGAAGAGGACGACGACGAGGAGGAGGCGGAAGAAGAGGAAGAGGACGACCTTCCCGGCGCGCCGCAGGTCTTCGACCAGGAAGCGCTCAAGGCCAAGATCGCGAAGCTGCCGATCGCCCTGGGCCAGCAGCACAAGCAGGTCGCCACCGATGCCTCGATGCGCGATCTGCAGACCGTCGACGAGGGCGAGAGCTACCGGTTCCCGGGGATGGATCTTCTCGAGAACCCCGAGGAGAACTTCTCGCAGACCCTTGAGGCGCACGTCCGCGAGCAGGCGACGGCCCTCGAGTCCGCCATGCGTCAGTACAACATCGCGGGCGAGGTCGTCGGCATCGAGTCTGGTCCCGTGATCACGCTGTTTGACGTCCGGCTCGCGCCCGGCACCAAGGTCGCGGTTGTTCAGGCCGTCGCGACCGACATCGCCCGTGCCCTCAAGTCGGTCAACATCCGCATCGTCGCCAACCAGGCCGGCCGCGACACCATCGGCATCGAAGTTCCCAACACGACCAAGGAGAAGGTCCGCCTCAAGGAGCTCATGGGCAAGACGGAGCGCTTCTCCAGCATGAAGCTCCCGATGTTCATGGGCAAGGACGCCTCCGGCGAGCCGCTGATCGAAGACCTCGCGAAGATGCCGCACATGCTCATCGCCGGCACCACCGGCTCGGGCAAGAGCGTGTGCATGAACACGATCATCATGGGCTTCCTCTACACGAAGAAGCCCAGCGAACTCAAGATGGTGCTGGTCGACCCCAAGATGGTCGAGATGTCGCAGTTCAAGGACATCCCCCACCTCATGTGCCCGGTCGTCACCGAGATGGCCAAGGCCGCGGCGATCCTCGAGTGGGCCTGCGTCAAGATGGACGAACGCTACGAGCTCCTCGCCGACGCCGGTTGCCGCGACATCGCCAGCTACAACGAACTGACCTGGGACGAACTCAAGGAACGCCTCGGCGCCAAGACGCCCGAGGAAGAGGCCCGGATCCCCCGCAAGCTCCCCTATATGGTCTTCATCATCGACGAGCTCGCGGACCTCATGATGACCGCGAAGGAAGTCGAGAGCCACATCATCCGCATCGCCCAGAAGGCCCGCGCCGTCGGCATGCACCTCATCCTCGCCACCCAGCGCCCCCAGGCCAACGTTGTCACGGGCCTCATCAAGAGCAACATGCCCTGCCGCGTCGCCTTCCGCGTCGCCAGCGGCATGGACAGCCGCATCGTGCTCGACAGCAAGGGCGCCGAACTGCTCCTGGGCTACGGCGACATGCTCTTCCTCAACCCCCGCACCAACAAGCTCAGCCGCTCGCAGGGCACGCTGGTGGACGACCGCGAGATCCGCCGCGTCGTGAAGTTCATGAAGGAAGTCGCCAGCCCCTCCTTCGAGCGCTCCCTCATCCAGCTCCGCTCCGGCAGCGCCGAGGAGAAGAGCGACGAGGACCGCATCCTCCAGAGCCAGAACAACTCCTCCGCGTCCCTCAAGGCCGCGCAGGAAGACCCCATGTTCAACCGCGCGGTCGAGATCGTCCTCGAGACCCGTCGCGGCAGCGTGTCGCTCCTCCAGCGCCGGCTCGCGATCGGGTACACCCGCTCGTCGCGCCTCGTTGACCTCATGGGCATCGCCGGGATCATCTCCGACCACAAGGGCTCGGTCGCACGCGACGTCCTCATCACCCCCGAAGAGTGGGCGATGATGAAGCAGCTTGCCGCCGAAGAAGCCAAGGCCAAGGGCATCGTTCTCCCCACCGAAGACTCGCTCACCCCAACCCAACAGAGCGCCCTCTTCGACGAGGAAGAGGCGAAGGCCCAGGAACAGGCCCCCTTCGACGTCGACCCGGACAACCTCGATGGGGACGACGAAGAGGACGACAAGAAGTAAACAGTCAGATCATTCGATCAAGCAAAGACCCGCCGCAAGGCGGGTCTTTCGTTGGTGGCTCGGGCCTCCAGGCCCGAGAGTGGCGAGGATCTTCAGCCCGTCTCTTCCAGGCCGCTCCTTCGTCCATGCTCCGCGGCCGGCGAGATGAACGCATGCCGCGAGCGCCGGACTTCCGTCAGCGCATCAGCACCCCGCGTCCCACCGGGCGAAGAACTCGATCACGTCGTCCCCGTCAACCCCACCGTCGCCGTTGAAGTCCCCGAGCGACTGGCCCGCGTCCCACGCCGCGAAGAACGTGATCACGTCGTCCCCATCGACCCCACCGTCGGCGTTGATGTCCGCTGCGCAGGGATTCTCGATCGCCGTCACCTCGACGTTGTCGATCGCCCACCACCAGTTGTTCCGCGCGTCCAGCATCCAGAACGTCAGCCGCACGCCCGAAGCGCCCGCCGGGTTCGCGAGCGTGAGTTCCACTCGCTCGTTCGTCGCGTCCGGCTTGAACGTCGGGCCCGCGAACGAGTCCCACTGCATCACCGTGACCGGCGCCCCCCCGTCGTAGCTCGCCGTGATCCGCGCCCGCTGCAGGGCCTCGGGGCGCCAGCTCGAATCAAACGCCAGCCGCAGAGAGTTCGGCAGGTACCCCGCCAGCGAGATCTCCGGCATCAGCATCGCCGCGTTGTAGGCCCCGATCGCTTCCGGGTTGCCCCGGTCGTCCCACTCGTCCGGGTCCGCCACCGCGATCGTGCCCACACCCCGCGTGAACTGCGAACGGTTCTGGTCCCCTGCCGCCTGCACCCACCACGCCCGATTCGTGCACGCCCACCCCTCCCACTCGGTCACGCCTTCCGCCGGATTCCCCACGCCAGGCACGCCCGAGTCATCCACCGACCACCCGGTCGGCATCGAGTTCGACCACACGTTCGTCCCCGCGAGCGTTTCGTCCACGTTCGGCCCCAGCGGCACCGATTCGAAGTCCTCCACCAGCAGCGTCCGCCGCCCGTCATCAGGGTCCGCGACGACGAACAGGTTGTCCAGTGCCCACCACCAGTTGTTCCCCGCGTCCGTAAGCCCGAAGCTCAGCGTCACCGTCGACGCGCCCTCCGGGTTGTTCAGCGGCACCGTGATCGTCTCGTTCGTCGCGTCCGTCTTGAAGTTCGCGTCGCCCGCGATGCTCGTCCACCGCAGCACCTCCACCGGCGTGCCCCCGTCAAACGACGCGAAAATCGTCGCCGTCTGCGTCACCTCCGGCCGCCAGCTCGAATCCACCACGATCCGCGCCGTCCTCGGCGCCGCCCCCGCGAGCGAGATCGCCGGCGTCGTCAGAAACGTGTTGTACGTCCCGGGATCGCGAGGGGCATCGTCCCACTCATCCGGGTCCGCAACCGCCACCGTCCCCGTTCCCAGCGTGAACTGCGTGCGCAGCTGATCACCCGCCGTCTGCGCCCACCACGATCGCGAGGCGAACCCCCACCCGCGCCACTCCGTCACGCCACCCGCCGGCACGCCGCTGCGATCAACGCTCCACCCCGCCGGCGGTGTGGCCGACCACACGTTCGCGCCCGCGAGCCCCTCGTTCACATTCGGCCCCAGCGCGATCGACTCGAAGTCCTCCGCGAAAAGCAACTCCACCGGCGGGCACGGGCTCGGAGAGCAACTCGTCAGGTCCCCCTGGTATGTCCCGCGCTGCGCGATGCACTCGCTCTCGCGCAGCGTCGTGCAGAACCCCGACGTCAGGCAGCACGCCCCCGTGATCGCCGCGCCCGTCGTGAACGACCCCTCGTTCGACCAGTCGCTCCACGCCAGCCCGCTGTCCCGGTACCGAACGCGCCAGTAGTACGTCGTCCCCGGCGCAAGCTCCGCCACCACCGTCCTGCTCACGTCCGGGTCCGTCACCGTGTTCACGCTCGCGTACCCAGTCGCCGCGCTGTTCGCGCCCGGCGGCGCGTACCAGTTCTCGAACCGAGTCCACTTGTCCACCACCGGTGCGCCGTACGAACCCGACACCGTCGTCACCTGAAACTGACTCTCCACGTGCGTGTTCCCGTCCGCATCGCTGAACGCGCCCGCCTGCAGCACCACGTCGTCCGCCGGAACCCCCGCACCAGTCGGCGAAACCGTCGCTGGCGTCGCCGGCCTGTTGCTGTACCGCCGAACCGTGATGTCGTCCATCACCTCGTTGTTCCGCGCCACAAAGTCGTTCCCGCGGCTGATCCGCCGCAGCCTGAACTTCGGATTCGCCCCCGCCTCAACCTCCATCAGCACAAAGCCCCAATCAACGAACGACCGCCCAAACTCCTCGTAATCCCGCGGCGGCACCAGGCCCCAATAGTCCAGATCCCCCTCCCCGCTCGCCACGTTCACCCACAGGTGGTTGTGATCCCTGCTCTGCCCACGCGAATACGCGTGTGTATGGCCGAAGAAGTGAATCGACGGCTTCCCCGTCGACGTGCTGAACGCCTCCAGCTTCCTCACGATCTGCCCGCTGTAATCAAGCTCCCCCGGCGTCCACATCTCGCTCTTGTGCGGATGATGCATCTGCGCGAACACAAAGTCGATGTTCCCCCGCGTCGCCGCGTCCGCCAGCACCCCGTCCAGCCAGTCCAGCTGCGCCTGAACCCGATACCCGCCGTTCGAATCCAGCCCGATGATCCGGACGTTGCTGTAGTCCTTGTACCACCAGTGCTCCAGGTACCCCGCCGTCCCGTTCGCCGGCAGCTTGAAGTACCGGAAGAACCAGGGCGAGTCCTCCTCGTGGTTCCCGGGCACCGGATACGGCGGCACATGCCGGATCAGGTTCTGCTCCTCGTCAAACCACTGCGTCTTCCACTGCTCGTACACAGACCCGTTCGACACCAAGTCCCCCGGTTCGATCGAGAACGCCAGGTGGTCGCTCAACTCCGCCCCGAAGTTCTGCGTCACGAACCCGATCACGCCCTGGTTGATCACCTCCGTGTGCTTGTTCGAGATCGAACCACCCTGCGTATCCGAGTACGCCACGAATCGGAACGATGCCTCCGAGTTCGGAACGGGCGGCGTCCGAAACCGATACGTCGCGCTGACCGTCGTCCCCGTCCGCACCCTGTAGTAGTACGGCGTGTTCGGCGACAACCCCACCAGCCGCGCATTGTGAATCGCCGCCGTCCCCTGGCTCGCCTCGGACGTTCCCGTCACGCTGCTCCCCAGCGCGGCAGTCAGGCCAAACTCCACCTGCGGCGTCCCCCCCTCCGTCGTCTCCCACACCACCCACACGCTGTTCGGCTCCGCGTCCTGCAGGAACGGACCAACCCGAATCTCGTTCGCCGCGAAGGCCGGAGCACAGGCCACAACACCCGCGATCGTGGCGAGCATGCGTGAGGAAAGCATCGGAATCTCCATCAGGGTGCGAGCGTTTCGTACGAACCACAACTATCTCCGACCCTCGCCCCCCTGTCAGCCCCCACGCCCTTGCTTCATGCAACCTTCACACTCGCCCGCCCCCTCCGCTCACCCGCGATGTAGGATCACCCCGCCATGCTCACCATGACTCTCGCACTCCTCGCTGCACTGCTCACCCCCGCCCATCCCGAACACGAGATGAAGGAGTGGTGCTTCGTCCCCGAGTACGTTCTCCCCGCGGAAGCCGCGAGCACCCTCGGCCCTCGCCCCGAGTGCTTCCGCGATCCGCTGAAGACGCTCGACACGCCCCCTCCGCCGATGCTCTTCCAAGGGCTCACGCCCACCGATCGGCGAACCAACCTTCTCGCGGGCGACCACCTCCCCGATGGCCCCTTCACCTGCGAGCTCTGGGTCTGCAACCACGTCAACCAGCCCGTCGGCATCCTCCTCGCGGCACGCGACGGCGACCGCACCCCCTGGGCCCTCGGCTTCCACGACCACACCGCGCTGCTTATCGGTGGTGCCGACGCTCAGACCCAGATCAGCTCACCGGTCCGCCGACTCGCGCACCAGGAGTGGTGGTACCACATCGTCGGTGTCTTCAACGGTGAAGACCTGCAACTCTTCGTCAACGGCCGCCAGTTCGGAGGCATCCCCATCGAACGCTCCGCGCTCCAGGCCAGCCCCGCCGCTCGCCTCGAGATCGCCGCGTACACCCAGAACGAGCCGCTCATGCAGATCGGCAACCTCGCTCCCTGGGCCCGCCTCTACCACGAGGCCCTCTCCTCCGACCAGATCGCACGCCGATTCGAGATGATGAAGACCGCCCTCCACGAAGGCTGGGTCTTCCCCGGTCGTCTCCACTTCGCCGCTGGTCCCTACCTCAACTCCGTCACGCAGGATTCCATCGCCATCCTCTGGGAAACCGATCGCCCAACCCGCGCCGTCCTCGAGCACGGCCCCACGCTCCCCTTCGCCCACCGCATCGAACTCTCGACCCCGACTCGCATCCACGAAACCCGCATCGACGGCCTCTCACCCTCCACCCCGTACTACTACCGCGTCCTCGCCACCGACGAGTCCGGCCAGACCATCGACTCCGGCACACTCACCTTCCGCACCGCCGTGAAACCCCACGAGCCCTTCCGCTTCGCCGTCCTCGGTGACACCGAAGCCCGCCCGCATATCAACGACCGAGTCGCCAAGCTCATCTGGGACCAGCGTCCCGACTTCGTCGTCAACCTCGGCGATCTCACCGACGGCGGCAAGCAACCCAACAAGTTCCAATGGAACCTCGAGTACTTCCTCGGGATGAACCAGCTCCACTCCCGCGTCCCCGTCTTCCCCGTCGCCGGAAACGGCGAGGGCGATCTCTACTGGTACAAGAAGTACCACGTTCTCCCAGACCCCGAAGGCTTCTACACCTTCACCTTCGGCAACGCCCAGTTCTTCATGCTCGATACCAACCGCCCCGACGCCGAGTTCGCCCCCGGCGGCCTCCAGCACGAGTGGCTCAAGTCGAGCGCCGCCGCCTCAACCGCCACATGGAAAATCGTCTGCCACCACCACGCGATCTACTCATCCGACGGCGACGACTACGGCGACACCTGGAAGGGCGAGCCCTCCGCCGGCGGTGATCCGCGCCTCCGCCCCCTCGCCGCGCTCTACCCCGCCCTCGGGATCGACCTCGTCATGTACGGCCACCTCCACAGCTACGAGCGCTCCTTCCCCATCAACGCCGAAGGTATCGCTGCCCGTGGAGTCGTCTACATCCAGGCTGGCGGTGCGGGTGGCAACCTCGAAAACCCCGCGCCCTTCCGCTCTTGGTTCAGCCGCGCAACCCACCGGGGCCACCACCACCTGCTCTTCAACATCCACGGCTCAACCCTCGAACTCACAACCCACGACCTCGACGGCGACATCATCGACACCATGCGCCTCGCCAAGTAGCCCCGCTCAGCACCCCGCGTCCCAGTCCGCGAAGAACACGATCACGTCGTCCCCATCGGTTCCGCCGCTGAAGTCGTAGTCCATCTGCGACGCGTCCCACGCGTCGAAGAACGCGATGACGTCATCCCCGTCCACACCGCCATCACCCGTGATGTCCGCCGGGCACAGCGGCCGCGTGCCGCACAACCCCAACCGCTCGTCCCCGTCGCGGCAACCGTCCACGTTCCGGTCGATCCCGATCCGCGTCTCGCTCCCCTTCGGAACAATCATGTACGTCAGCTCGCCCCCGGGAACGGCCAACGACCGCAACGCCGAGGCGGTGATCGTCTGCCCCGCACGATCCGCGGCAAAGGTGTTCGCACCCGTGTACGTGTACCCCCGAGGCTCGCCCGCCACCACGCCCTTCACCACCAGACCAACCTTGTTCGTGTTCGCCAGCGAGACCATCGTGTTGATCAGCAGCAACTGGGCCGCCGACGCGCTCCCCTCGCTCACCAGCGTCGTCTGCGCGCCCACCGCGGCGTGCGTGTCCTTGCTCAGCGGGCCCGGCGGCTCGAAGATGTTGGTCGGCGAACCCTGCGGGAGCTCAGACCCCGAGAACGCCAGGATCAGCGCGGTCAAGTCCGCCACTTCCTGATCGTTGGCCACATTGAACGCCGGCTCGGCGACGAAACGCTCGATCGAATCCACCGATCCGTCGTGCAGATACCCGAAGCCCGCGTTGTTCTCCAGCTTCGTGGTGTTGAACCCGGTCTTCTCGTACGCGTTGCGGATCTGCGGCACCTTGATCGCCGTGTTCGTCGAACCATCGGTCGACACCAGCATGAGGTGCCGCTCGCCCTGCGGTCCCGGCGCGATCGGCTGGTACACCGAACCGTTGAACCGGTAGTCCGTGCCCGCGCCGGTCGGCAGCGTGTGGCAGGTCACGCACGCGAGCGCCCCCATGTCGATCCGCCGCGTGGACGAGCGATAGATCGCCAAGCCGTTCACCGCGTTGCCGTTGGGCAAGGGCTGGCCCGCGCCGCCGAATCGCCCGGTCTTGTAGTGACCCGTCATCACAAGGCTCGTCGGCAGCGTGTTGTCGAAGTTGCGGTACGGGTTCGGCGGATAGGTGATCGTCGCGAGGAAGCTCTCAAACTCCTGCATCTCCGTCGTCGTGAGGTTCGCGTCGTCGCCCTGCAGCCCGATGAACGCCGGGTTGAACGCCTCAAGCCCCGCGCGATCGCCACGCCAGTGCAGCGGCTCCTTGCCGATGATGTCCTGGAACGTCTGCGTCGTCATCGGTCCCTTCATCGGATGAAACGGCTGGAACGCGACCGGAGCGCTCCCGGGCGCAAGCCCCGGCAGATTCGCGCCCAGGTTGTTCGCGCCCAGCGACTGCATCACCCCCGACGGATCGCCCAGATCCCACGCCAGCCGATCCATCCTCGCATCCACATGGCACGATGCGCACGACGCCTGCCCGAGCCCCGAGTTCTTGTGCGTGTCGTACAGGTGCTTGCGCCCGGTCTTGATCACCGTCGGCGTCGGCTCGAACAGCGAAAGCCGTCCCGCCTCCGCCCACGCCGACAGGTTCACCACCGACACGCTCCCGTCGAACCGATTCAGCACGTACAGGCGGTCCCGCGATTCGTCAAGCGCGAGCCCCGTCGGCCCTTCGCCCACCTCAATCGTCGGCAACGCCGCGCGAGCGCCCGTCGCGTCGATCGCGGCCACGTTGTTCGATCCCATCCCCGCGACGAAGCCCAGCGTTCCCGCCGCGTTCCACACGATCGCCCGCGGGTCGCCCACGGAAACGTCGCGCTGGGCCTGCGGGATCGTCGGCGTCGCGTAGCTCAGGTGCGGGTTGAGATCCGCAACCGCCGCGCCCGAGGGATTTCCCGCCGGTACGTTCGCGATCTTCACCCGCACGAACCGCCCGTTGACGTTGGGCTCGAAGCGCACCTCGTTGGTCGCGTCCGTCCCCACCACGCTCACGGCTCCCGTCGCCGGGTTCACGCCAACCGCCATGCACATGTTCATCAGGCGCGACGTGTAAGTCACACCGAGCGTCGATGCATCGATCGCCGCGAGATCCCGGTCGGGCAGATTCCACCCCGGCAGCCGCCCCGAGCGGCTCGCGTTCGGCCCGGAGATCAGGGACGTCCAGTCCCCGTTGTTGTCGTCCATCCACCGACCCAGCCCGTCCTTCTTGACGATCAACCCCACCGCCAGCGGCGCGGGCAGACCTCCGGTGATGAGCGGAAAGAAACCCATCCCCGCGTTCGGCGGCGGGTTCACGCCCGCGTACGGCCCCAGCGGATCACTCACCGCGTTCGGCGGAAACGCAATCGTCCCCGGCCCCATGCTCCCGCCCCCGACAATCGTCGACCCGTTCCCCGATTCAAACACCGCTACGTACACCGTCGACCCATCCGGGCTCACCGCCATCGCCCGCGGGTCCTCTCCCCCGATCAGCACGCTCCCCACCGCCTGCGACGGCGCCGCCGCGTCGAACACCTGCACCAGGTTCACCTGCGAGCACGACACAAACGCCCGCCGCGGCGAGCCCGCGAACACGACGTCGCACGGCTCGTCCTCCGTGTCCAGCGTCTGCACCACACGCATGGTCGTCAGGTCCACCACACTGATCGAATCCGAGACATGATTCACCACCCACGCCGTCTGCGCGTTCACCGCACGCACCGAGACCGGATCCAACCCCACCGCAACCGAACCCACCAGACGCGGGCGAACCCGCTCCACGTCGAACACGTCCAGCGAGTTGTTCGCGGTGTTCACCACAAGCAGCCGCCGCATATCGGGCGTCAGCTCGAGCGGGTGCACCTGCGGCGTCTCCCAGTTCACAAAGGTCGAGGTGGGCACAGGTGAAGACTGCGCAAAGGCCCCGCCCGCACAAAAGGCCAGCAGCGAAGCGGGAACACAACACGCAACAACGCGGCGAAACACCATGGCGCAGTCTCCAGATCGATACGGATGAACAGCCTACCCGAACCATGCACCGCATCAACAGGCTGGTCCCCGGATTGCTTCGGAAATCCTCCTTGGGTCTTTCGGCCGGTGATGGCGTTGCTCCGCGGCCGGCATCCGTCTACCCGATGCTCAGGTGCCTGCCCCGTTAGCCTGTCCGGTGCGAAACGTGGCCCACATCATCCCCGGTTGGATCGCCAACGCTCTCGAAGTGATGATGATGTCGAGCGTCCGAACCGTTCCTTCACAGGTTCCAGTCCCCAACCCCTGCGAAGTTCGCTCAAGAACCAGACCGACGACGGCAACCACTCCCGTCGTTGCTCCTTATCGCCCTTCACCTGCGTCCTACCACACCAATCCACCCCGGCGCAGCGAGTTCAGCACGACGTCATCCACCGTTGTCGCGGTCGAGATCACAAACGGCGCAACGCCACGCGCGGTGCAGGCGTGTTTCCATTCGCTCTCGTGCCGCGCTCGCAGCTCCTGGTATCGCGCGACCGTCGCGTCGCTCACCGTGACCTCCGCCACGCGCCCGCTCTCGATGTCGGTCAGTTGCAGATCCCCGAAGAGCCCCGCACCCTCCGCCTTCTTCGGGTCCAGTTCTTCGGGTGTCGCGACCATCACCGCGTAGGCATCAAGGCCCCCGTTCATCGTCGCGCCCCCCAGCGCGTTGAGCCCCTTCTGCCATCCCTCCTCCATGAGCCAGTCGGAGATCACGACGATCACGCCGCGCGTCGACCGCGACGACGCCAGCCTCGTCATCGAACGCCCGAAGTCCTCCGTGGTCTTCGCGTGCTTGGTGTTCTCCGCCAGCGCCTCCAGGACAAACGCCGCCGCCGCCTTCACGCTCGACCGCCCCCGCACCGGTGCCATCACCCGAAGCGGCCCCGCGCCGAAACTCGCCAGGCTCACCCGGTTCTGGTTGATCAGCCCCACGTACGCGAGCGCCGTCGCCAGCCTCGCCGCCCACGCCGCCTTCGACGGCTTGCCGCTGTCCATCGACGCCGAGACATCGATCGCGACCGTCACCGACAGGTCCTCCTCCTCGCGGAAGAGCTTGATGAAGAAGCGGTCCAGCCGCGCGTACACGTTCCAGTCGAGGTGCCGCAGGTCGTCACCCGCCACGTAGTCACGGAAGTCGTCGAACTCCACGCTCCGCCCGCGCCGCTTCGACCGCCGCTCGCCGGGGAGCTTCCCCGCGAGCATCTTGCGGCTCAGCACGTCCAGCCCATCGAGCTTGGCCGCCAGCCTCGCATCGATCAGCTCATCGAGCGTCTTCGGGCGCGAGGTGTCCTGGCCGATCAGCATGATGGAGCGTAGGGGGAACCCCAGCCGAACCGTCTACCGCAGGCGCCTCGGGTTCGGGGCCGGCTTCCCGTCCGCAAACTCCCACACCGTCACCCGCAACCGGCGCGACCCCCAGGCCACCGCCTGCTCGTGCGTCGGGAAGAGCACATCGAGGTGGTTGCCCTTGATCTTCCCCCCAACGTCCAGCACCGGCACCACCATCCCCTGGTCGTACCCCGGGATGCTCACCATCGACCCCATCGGCAGCACCTTCTTGTCCGCCGCGACCAGCTTCCAGCCGTTGGTCTGCACCGAGTGCAGGGTCGCCGTCAGCCCGTCCGCTGAATCGTCGCACGACCGGGCGTCCGGGGAGTACGCCGTCACCCGCATGATGACCGTCCGGGCAGGCCGGATCGGCCGCCCGTCAAACCACCGGATCGTCGCGTCGTAGGCGAACGGGTTGTTGATCGCCGGCACTTCTGCCCGGTCGACCCACCGCGTCGCCTCAAACTCCACCGTCTCCGGGGCGGAGACCACCTCGTCTCGCCGCTCCGTCGTCACCGTCCGGACGTTCGCCAACGGAAGACCCGTCCGGGCCTTCTTCGTCAGCACCGCCGTCCATGACACCACCCCGAGCAGCAGCATCAACGCCACCACATGCAGCGCGGCACGCGCGAGCACGCGGGGCAACAGGACCTGGCGCAGAGACTTCGCGCGCAGCGCGTCGCCGTTCTTCACCGGAAACCTCCCACCTTGTCGCGCCTGCTTCGAGGTGCACTGAGCACACGCGGTCCACCAACCACGCAGCCGGCCGTTCGCAAACCACCGTCGGCCAAGCTCTTCGAACCAGAACGCATACCACCAAACCGAGGCGAAGTGTAGCCGGACACCGCTCCCCGTGCCCGCCCTATCCGCACAACCGCCAAACTCGGCTGTTTTCCCGCCGGGCTGAAGTCCGAGTTGTACACCCGATTTCCCCAGCCCCTCACTCCCCCCTTCGGGCCCCCCTCGGGTGCCAGTTCGGCACCCCCGGACCCGCAAACCGCCACCCGCCCCGCACCCCGGTTTCCCGGACCCGCCCTCAACCACCTTGCTTCGCATGCCCCGCCTCCTGTTCTGCAGCCTGTGGACGTATAGTATAAGGTATGGGTTTGGTGCATGTCAAGTGTTGCGACGGGGTCCGGAATCTGGCATGCTGAATGCATCTGATTGGGCAATGGGATCGATGAGTTCCCGAACACCGAAGGTGCATCGGTAGTACGGCCAGTGTCGCAGAGGAGGAAAGGAGTCCAGATGGTTCGGTTCGTGAACAACCTGAAGACGGTGGTACTGCTCGGAGGCCTCATGGGCCTATGCCTCGCCGTGGGGTCGATGTTCGGCCAGCACGGCCTCATCCTCGGCCTCATGTTCGGTGGCATCATGAACCTCGTCGCGTGGTTCTTCTCCGACAAGATCGCCCTCGCGGCCATGCAGGCCAAGGAAGTCACGCCAGCGGACGGTGGCGTCGCCGCGGAGCTCTACCACATGGTCGATGACCTCCGGCAGCGGGCGAACCTGCCCATGCCCCGGGTATACATCTGCCCCCAGGCCGCCCCCAACGCCTTCGCCACCGGTCGCTCCCCCAGCAAGGCCGCGGTCGCGGTCACCCAGGGTGCGCTCCAGATCCTCAACTACGACGAGCTCAAGGGCGTGATGGCGCACGAGCTGGCCCACGTCAAGAACCGTGACACCCTCACGAGCTGCATCGCCGCGATGGTGGCGGGTACCCTCGCGTACCTCGCGCAGATGGGTCTTTGGTTCGGCGGGGGCAACAACCGCGAGGGGGGCAACCCTCTCTTCGGCCTGCTCGCGCTCATCCTCGCGCCCATCGGTGCGGCAGTCATTCAGGCCATGATCAGCCGCAGCCGCGAGTACGTGGCCGATGCCGACGGCGCGGCGATCGCCGGAGACGCCCGCGGGCTGATGTCGGCTCTGCGCAAGCTCGAGTCCCTCTCGGGTCGGATCCCCATGGACAACCCGAACCCCGCGCAGAACAACCTGTTCATCGTCGAGCCGTTCGCGGGCAAGACGCTCACGAGTCTGTTTGCGACTCACCCTCCGATGGAGAAGCGTCTTGCATCTCTGGCGAAGGTTCAGCAGTCGATCGACGACGTGACGGCGGGGCGTCGCGTCTGACCGGCTGATCTCCCGGCCCGGCCGGGGGGAAGTAATCCACATTCTTCGACCGCAGGAGCGCTCGCAGCTCGAGCCTCATGCGGTCGATTTCTCGTTCAACGTGCAGCAGCGCGCCGTCCGGCCCGTCCTTCATGAGCTCCTCGTAGGACAGCGGTTTCCCGTACTTGATCGCCACGCGCGGCCCGCGCCAGTAGAACCGGGGCGCGTGGCCCGGAGGGAAGCAGTCAAAGCACCCCTCGACCGCGACCGGAACCACCGGCACCTTGCCCATCTTGACCAGGAGCGACAGCCCGCGCTTGAACGGGTGCATCGCGCCGTCCTTGCAGCGGCGTCCCTCCGGGAAGATCACCACCGCGTGCCCGTCCTTGAGACGCGAAAGCACCTCGAGGATGGCGGCCTTGTCGTTGCCCGATTCCTTGATCGGCGTGGAGTTCCACGTCTTCAGGCACCAGCCCAGCACCGGCACCTTGAACAACCCCGCCCGCGCGACGAACGCCGTCTGCCGGATCGGATAATCGCCGACGAGCGGTGGATCGAGGTACGACTGGTGATTCGCGGCGATGAGCATCGCCCCGTGGTGCGGCACGTTCTCGCGGTCGATGATGATCGGCCGGTAGAAGACGCGGATGATCCAGCGGGTGACCCGCCTGGCAAGCTCATGCCAGAGGATGCGGATGAGCGGTGCGTTCGGCTGAAGCTCTCGGATCGGAAGTCTGCTCACTCGTGCATCAGGCCTCGTGGCGCCTGCCCCTGCCCCGCACGATGTCTTCGAGCGTGTCGATGACCTGCTCGCGCGAGAGTTCTGAAGTGTCGAGGGTCTCGCCGCCCCTTGCGGCGCACAGCGGCCCGTCCTTGCGCGACATGTCCCGTTCGTCGCGCTCAATGATGTCCTTGAGCACCTGGGCCTCGTCCGCGTGCCGGCCCTCGGCCCGGAGTTGCTTCACCCGGCGCTCCGCCCGCTTCTCCGCGCTCGCGGTCAGGTAGATCTTGAACGCCGCCGTCGGGAAGACCACCGACCCCTGGTCGCGCCCCTCGGTCACGAGCCGCGGGTGTGCCTTGCCAATCTGCTTCTGCAGCGCCACCATCAGCGTCCGAACCTCCCCGATCGCCGCGAGAGGCGAGACCAGCGCGGTGACGTCGTCCTGCCGGATCCGGTGCGCAACCGAACACCCGAACGCGAGGATGTCGGGGGGATCGCTCGTCCAGTCGAATCCGATGTTCGCCTGCTCGATCTTGCGGACCAGCGACGCCCGATCGTCGAAGGTCAGGCCGTGGTCGATCATCACCGTCGCGGCAGCCCGGTACATCGCACCGGTATCGAGGAAGTCCAGCCCGAGGCGCTGCGCCAGCAGGCGCGCAACCGACGACTTCCCGCTCCCCGCGGGCCCGTCGATCGCGACGATCAGCTCGGCCTTGGGTTCGACAACCCACGCCGCCTTCGCGGGTGCGATCGTGTCGATCAGTTCTGTTGCGGACAACATCTCGGAGACCTGTGACATGTGCAGACTCCGTCTGAGAAACCCGCCAAGTGTACGTCACAGACCCAGCCCGGATCAGGCCTCGTCGAGCTCGGCCTCTTCGCCCTCTTCGCCGGGCTCATCGGGGAGGTCGTCATCCTCTTCGGCCAGATCCGCCGGGTGCTCGCCGAGGGCCGAGAGCAGCGCAAGGCGGCTCGCGGCGACGCCGGCGATGGGATCACCCTCGCCGCGGTAGTCGATGGCGAGCGGACCGTCGTACCCGACCGCCGCGATCGCGTCGACCATGGTCTTGAGGTTGTACGGCTCGTGGGTGAACTCGTCCGGGTGCGCGGGCTCGCCCTTGCGGCCCTTGCGGGGCCCCTGGCTGACGAGCTTCACGGTGGACGCGGACACGACGGTCGCGTACGGCGTGATGCGGTGCAGATACGCCGCGGGGTCCTTGGCGGTGGACGCGGACTGGAAGTCCGGGAACGTACCGATTCGGAAGCCGCCGATCTTCTTGAGGAGCTCGGTGACTCGCTCGGGTCGAGCCGTCAGGCCGGGTCCCGGAGAGATGAGCAGGTTGAGGTCCAGGCGCTCGGCGCGTTCGACGACCGGCTTCAGTCGCTGGGCGACGGTCGCGAGCACTTCATCGTCGTCCTCGGCGGTGATGCGCACGGCGGCGGCGGAGCAACCGAGAATGTGCGCGGCCTCGACGACGCGGCGCATGCGCTCCGTTGCCGCGGCGGCGTTGGCGGGCGACTTGTCCCCGAACTTCTGCGCGTCCGCCTCAACAAGAAGGAGGCAGGAGCAGCCGGCCTTGTCGGTTCGCTCGCGCACGATGTCGAGGCGAGCGCGGTCGGCGCCGACGAGGAGGTCGGTGGAGAGGTTGAGGCCGCCAAGGCCAAGGGTTCCCTTGGTATAGGCGGGCAGATCGAGGAGATCGATCTGCGGCTTTTTCCCCCGGCCGGCGGGAAGAACAAGGGATTTGAGACAGGAGGCTGAGAGTGTGAGGAGCATCGTCTGGCGTGAACATACCCAAAGGGCGGGTGAAGGGCAAGCGGGGGTGGGCGTTGGGGGGAGGCTCGCGGGGCTTTCCTGACGGGTTTTCCTGCGTAGAAGCCTGTGGAAAAAGAAAGACGGCCGGGCCAGAGGCACCGACCGTCCGGAGGGGAGAACGAGGGATTAAGAAGATTACATGAGGGGTAGGCTTGCGTCAAGGGGAGGGGAAATCTATCGGACCGGCTCCCAAAGGCTCCCGGGAGGGCAAGAATGTCGCGTTCGTTCTACCCCTCTTTCGCGAGACCAAGCACATGGCAAACCCTGCTGACCGGAAGTACTCGTCGTCCCACGAGTGGCACAAGATCGAAGGCGACACCGTCACGATCGGACTGACTCAGTTCGCCGTCGACCAGCTGACGGATGTCACTTATGTGGAGATGAAGAAGGCGGGGTTCTCCTTCAAGGCGGGGGACATCATCGGCGAGGTCGAGAGCGTCAAGACCACGAGCGATATCTACTGTGCGGCGGCGGGGACGATTCTCGAGGTGAACGCGAAGGTGGTGGAGAATCCGGCGTTGCTGAACACGGATTGCTTCGGGGCGGGGTGGTTGGTGAAGGTGAAGGTGACGGACGCGTCGGGGTTGTCGGGCCTGATGGACTCGAAGGCGTACGACGCGCAGCACCCGTAAGGCGTTACGCCGGCCGGCGTCGGGAGTACAAGCACGGTGAGCCACGATGAACCGCGAGCGGGGGATGTCTTTGTGCGCTGTGTGGACGTGCACAAGGCCTACCGCATTGGCGGTGAGCCTGTGCCCGCGTTGCGTGGGGCGTCGCTGCGCATCGAGCGGCCCGGGTTCTTCGCGATCATGGGCCAGTCGGGGAGCGGGAAGTCCACGCTGATGCACCTGCTGGGAGCGCTCGACAAGCCGGACCGCGGCGAGTTGTACGTTGGCGGGCGGGCGTTGCACTCGCTGGACGAACGGGGGGCGACGGAGTTTCGGCGGCGTGAAATCGGGATCGTGTTCCAGCAGTTCAACCTGATCCCGACGCTGACGGCGGTGGAGAACGTCGAGTTGCCCGGCATGCTGGCGGGTGAGCCGGAATCGGCGATGCGGAAGCGGAGCACCGAGTTGCTGGACCGGCTTGGGCTCGGATCGCGAGCGTCACACCGGCCGGACGCGCTCTCCGGCGGTGAGCAGCAGCGTGTGGCGATCGCGCGGGCACTCTTGTTCTCGCCCCGGGTCTTGCTCGCGGATGAACCGACGGGGAACCTGGATTCGGCGACGAGTCAGAAGCTGTGGGGGCTGCTGCGGGAAGTTGCGGCGGAGCACAAGCTGCTGGTGCTGATGGTCACGCACGAGCCGGCGGCCGCGGCGTACTGCGAGCGCGTGTTTGTGCTCAAGGACGGGGTGGTGGTGAACGAGATTGAAACGGAGGGCCTCGATGCGGCCGGAGTGGCGGCTCGCTATCAAGAGTCTGTACGCCAGGCGTAGCCGCACCGCGCTCCTCGCGGCGGTGGTTGCGTTTTCCTGCGCGCTGGTTGTTGGCATCGCCGGCGCGCTGGAGGCGGTGAGCGTGGCGGTGGCGGGTCACGTCGAGGCGACGGTGGGCACGGCGGATGTGCGTGTGCGGTCGTCGACCTCGCAGAAGGTGTTCGATGCCGCGGTGCTCGAGCGTGTGCGGGCATGGCCCGGGGTTGCGGTGGCGTCGGGGCGGATGCAGGCGGCGGTGACGCTGACGGCGGAGCGGGAGATCTTGCGGAAGCGTGAGGGGGAGTTTGCGCGCGAGGTGCGGAAGTTCGTGGTGAATGCGCAGGCGAACGGGAGCACGCTGGGAACGTCGAGGGTGCCGCTGATCGCGGGGCGGCACGCGGAGGCGGACGGGGAGATCGTCGTGGACGCGCTGCTGGCGTCGCGGCTGAGTTGGCGCGGGATGAGCATGCGGGAGCGGGCGGTGGAGGGTGTGCCCGAGGGTGTGGTGTCGAAGCGCAGGCCACGCGAGGCGCTCGAGGGCGAGCCGCCGCGGCTGCCGGAGCGGATTGAGAAGGCGGAGGATGCGTGGGAGCTCAACGGGGCGGTTGGCGTGCGGGTGGGGGAGACGGTGAGCGCGGTGCGGCAGTCGCTGCCGCCGGTGAGCATTTCGGCGGTGATCTCGAACCCCGCGCGGGCGCTGCGGATGCTGAAGTCGATGGGGACGACGTTCGAGATGCCGGGGCTGAAGGGGTTGACGCAAAAGCCGCTGGAGCTGAAGGTCGTGGGGATCGCCGCGCCGCCGCCGTTGGGAGGCCGGGCGCAGAGCTACATGACGCTGGACACGCTGAACGCGTTGGTGGGATCGGAGCAGCGTGCGGGTGTGGATCAGATCGATGTGGTGCTGCAGGCGGGGGTTGATGCGGAGGCGTTCGTACGGGGGCACGCGGGGGAACTCGGCGAGGGGTATCTGGTGCAGACGTCGGGGAAGGTGACGGCGGGGCTCGACCGGAACATGGAGTCGAGTCGGCTGGGTGTGCTGTTCGCAACGGTGCTGGGGTTCCTTGCGTCGAGCTTCATCATCATGACGGGGATGACGACGGGCGTGACGGAGCGTCAGCGAGAGCTGGGGATGCTGCGGAGCATCGGGGCGTCGCGCGGGCAGCTTGCGCGGAGCCAGTTGATCGGCGGGGGAGTGGTGGGGGTGGTGGGGGCGTGCATCGGGTTGCCGCTGGGGCTCGCGGTCGCGTGGGGATTGGTTCAGTTGCTGCGGACTCAGCTTGAGGTGCAGTTCGTGATGCCGACGATGCTGCTGCTGATCGGCGCGGGCGGCGCGGTGGGATCCGGGCTGCTGGGCGCGGCGTTCCCGGCGTGGCGTGCGGCGCGGGTGTCGCCGCTGGAGGCGCTGGCCTCGCGGGCCGCGCCGGCGAAGCCGGGGCATGTCGTGGTGCTGGGCGTGATCGGCGTGGCGCTGGTGCTGGTGCAAGCGGCGATCATCACGCTGGTGAAGGACGGCCAGCGGACCTTCTGGCTGTACGCGAGCGTGGGGTTGCCCGCGCTGTTCACGGGGTACTTCCTGCTGGCGGTGCCGGTGACGGCGATGGTGGCGAAGCTGGGCGCGGGCGTGATCTCGAAGCTGCTGGGGCTGCCGCCGAAGCTGCTGGAGCGTGCGGTGCTGAGCACGCCGTACCGGCACGGGTTCACCGCGGGATCGATGATGGCGGGGCTCGCGCTCATGGTGGCGATCTGGACCCAGGGCGGCGCGTTGCAGCGCGACTGGATCGGGAAGATCGCGTTCCCGGATGCGTTTGTGACGGGACTGAACCTCACGGCGCAGTCGCGAGAGACGCTCGAGGCGATGCCGTTTGTGGAGGGCGTTACGGCGATCGCGATCAAGCCGGTTGAGGTTGATACGTTCGGCGTGCAGGGGCTTCAGAAGTACAAGACGAGCTTCATGGCCTTTGAGCCCCGGAAGTTCTTCGCGATGACGAAGATCACGTGGGTTGAGGGGGATCCTGAGTCGGCGATCGAGAAACTCGAGCGCGGTGGAGCGGTGATCGTGGCGAGGGAGTTCCAGGTCGCGAAGGGGCTGGGGGTGGGCGACACGTTCGTGTGCACGAGCGACGGCGTGGAGCACCGGTTCGAGATCGTCGGCGTGGTGACGAGCCCGGGGCTCGAGATGGTCTCGAAGTTCTTCAACGTGGGGGAGGACTTCACGGACCAAGCGATGCACGCGGTCTTCGGGAGCCGAAAGGACCTGAAGGAGAAGCTCAAGAGCGAGTCGATCCACCTGCTGCAGGTTGCGCTGAAGCCGGGGGTTGACGACGACGACGCGGTCGAGAAGATGCGGGACGCGCTGGCGGGCGCCGGGATCCTCGACGCGGGCAGCGGTCGCAAGATCAAAGAGACCATCGTGTCGTACGCGAACGGCGCGATCTTCGGCGCGACGCTGGTGGGAGTCGCGGCGATGCTGGTCGCGAGCTTTGGAGTCGCGAACCTGATTGTCGCGGGCATTCAGTCGCGCCAGTTCGAGTTCGGCGTGATCCGCGCGCTGGGCGCGGGGCCGTGGCTCGTGTCGCGCCTGGTGATCGGCGAGGCCGTGGTGATCGCGGTCGCGGCGTCGATCGTCGGCACGATGATGGGCGTGCAGGGCGCGCTGGGCGGGAAGCGGCTCGACGAAGCCCTCATCGGGCTGAAGGTGAACTTTCAGATGCCGTGGGATCGCGTCGCCATCGGGTGCGGGCTGGTGCTGCTGCTGAGCCTGATCGCGTCGGCGCCCGCGGTCATCGCGCTGGGTAGAAGGTCGCCGCGCGAACTGCTGGCGGCGATGAAGGGTGGATGAGGCGACACGATGAGCGACTTCTTCAAGAGCGAGGTCACGGACGATCGGGGCGTGAAGTTCCCCGGGCTCGATCTGAAAGAGCTGAAGAAGAGCGAAGAGGCCACGGATCAGCGCAAGCGGCTGGCGGAGCGGCTCGAACTCGCGGTCAAGGTCGAGAGTGGCCGGGGCGCGAAGCTCTGGCTCATCCGCATCGGGATCTTCACCCTCGCGACCTGCCTTGTGCTCGTGGTGCGGGCTTTGACGAAGGGGGCGTTCGGTCCCGCGTGGTACTGGGTCTTCTTCGTGGCGGCCGGTATCACCGTGCGGTACCTCACGCGGAAGGAGATCAACCACAAGATCTCGGCCTCGGCCGTGACGGAGGGGTTCTGCGGGAGCTGCGGGTACTCGCTGCAGTCCTCCCCGCGGGCGGACGACGGGTGCGTGACGTGCGCGGAGTGCGGCGCGTGCTGGAACGCGGGTCGCATCCGGCGACCGCACTGGAACACCGATGTCCCGACGATGGACGAGAAGGTGGGGTTCCGGGAGATCGCGATCCACCTCACACCCTCGCGCGAGTTCCTGACGGTCGCGGACGATCGCGGACGGTACGTGCGCAGCCTCGACCGCTGGCTCCGGCTGCTGCGGCCTGACAAGCGCGCGAAGTGGGGGGACGCGACAATCGCCGAGTGCCGGCGGCGGCTCGCGCGGATCGGGCGGGTGATGCGGATCATCGAGGCGTTGATCGGGTGCACCCTCTTCATGTTCCCGGTGGTATTCTGGTTGCGAAGCCCGACCAGCGTGATGCCGCGGGAGGTTGAGATCGTCATCGGGATCAATCTCGCGGGTGCGCTGCTCTTCACGATATGGAAGGGATATCGCGGCTCGCGCGGGTGCAAACCCACGCGGGTGGTCAGGGAGATCGCCGCGATGGGATTCTGCGGCGCGTGCGGGGAGTCGATCGCTGCGGCCCCGGTGGAGGCCGACGGCTGCAAGGTGTGCCCGTCGTGTGCCGCGGCGTGGAGGAGTGCGCCGGCGACCGAGCCGGGATGAATGCGCGGGGATGCGATGCGGATCGGATCGGACATCAAGGACGACCGGGGCTCGCGCGTGAGTGCGCTGAAGGCGTCGGCGATCCGGGGCGAGGACTCCGCGGCGGCGGCGCGGCGTGAGCTCGTGTCGAGGCTGCGCACGGGCGTTCGGGGCGTGGCGTTCCAGGATCTGATGATGCAGCTGTTGATCGTACTGTTCGCGATCCTAGGGTGCACGGGGGGAGTTGCCGCGGGCGCGGTGTTGTCGGGCGGGGGACTGGGCGTGACGGCGGGCGGGATTGTGTTCTGTGCCGCGATGACGCCGGCGTGGATCATCGCACGGCGGCGGGCCGCGCGGGCCGTGGCGGGGTCGGCGGTTGCGGAGGGTTTCTGCGGTTCGTGCGCGTACTCGCTCGAGGGCCTCGCCGAGGAGTCGGACGGGTGCGTGTGCTGCGGGGAGTGCGGCGCAGCGTGGAACGCGCTGCGGATCCGCGTGCCGCATTGGGATCCACGGAGCGAGCAGGTCATCGAGGCGGCCGAATCGGCGCCCCGAGATCCACGCAACCCTCGACCGATGGCCTTTGACGCACGCGGCCGGTTCGTGAAGGGGGTGGAGGGTGGCGTGTCGCAGTTGCCGTCGGCGACTGTGCAAGGACTGCGGCCGGAGCAACTCGCCTCGATCCGCCGCGAGATCTGGCGTGCGGGGACCCCGCAGCGCGTCGTGGGTGTGGTGATTCTGGCAATCGTGTTCGGACTGCCGATTGTCGCGATTGCGTTGAACGGGGGTTTGTCCGGGTGGGAGAGCTTGGTCGTGATCCTCCTGATCGTCGCGATACCGATCACGCTGCTCTGGTGGTTCTCCGCGTCGACGTCGGGCGAGAGTGTGGCGCGGGTGCTGGGGGAGCACGGCGTGTGCGGGTGCTGCGGGAGTCTGCTCGCGGGCAGAGAACCCGAGGCGGACGGGTGCACGGTGTGCGCGAACTGCCGCGCGGCGTGGCGGGTTGCGCCGCCGGCGGATGCTCGCGGCGGAGGGGGCGAGGATGCATGATGCGCCGATCAAACTCGTCGACGATCGCGGACGCGAGTTTCAGCCGCTCACCACCGCCACGGTCGCGGGTGACGGGGAGGAAGACGAAGCGCGCCGACGGTTGATCCGGCGGCTGCGGCTCGGGATGAGGAGCCACTCGGGGCAACTGGGCCTCGCGCACGTGCTCATCGTCGTGGCCGCGACTGGCGGCTGCTGCGTCGGCGCGGCGCTCACGGATGTGTTCGGGTGCGCAGGGCCGGTGGGCGGGCTCCTGCTTGGTGGGACGGTCGCGTGGCTTTACGTGCGCAGCGTCGTTCAGTCCGAGATGGCTCCCGCGATCTCCGCTTCTGCGCTCGCCGAGGGGTACTGCGGGGCGTGTGCGCACTCGCTTCGCGGCGTGCCCGAGGAGGCCGACGGCTGCGTGTGCTGCGGCGAGTGTGGGTGCGCGTGGAAGCGGTTCCGACTTACAAGCCCGCATTGGCGCGAGGCAACGGAGTACGAGAAAGCCCAGACGTTCAAGTGGCGGTTCCAGCCGTTCAAGCTGCTGCCGCGAGAAATGGTGATCGACGGGCGAGGGAGATTCGTGCGTTCGTGCGGGAGCTTTGTCTACCGGCTGCCGAAGGAGACCAAGGACGAACTGGGACCCGCGGGAAGGGCGAGGCTGAGGGCGGCGATCCGTGATACCGCGACGGTGCGCCGAGCGATCGCCGGTTGCGTGGTTGCTATCGTGACGGTGACACCCGCGATCCTCGTCTTGATCGAAGCGATCAGAGATCCGCGTGCCGATGTCATCCTGCTGGCGACGGGTTTGCTGGTCTTTGGGGCGATCCTGATCGTTGGCCTGCACTTCTCGCCAATGGGCAGGCAGCAATGGCACGTGAAAGCGCTGTTCGACCACGGCGTCTGCGGCGGGTGTGGGCAGATGCTCCCACGTCCGCACGCGCCCGAGCAGGACGGGTGCGTGGTGTGCGCGAACTGCCGCGCGGCGTGGCGGGTTGCGCCCGCGCGACCGCCGACGGCCCAGGAAGTGGAGCGAAGCGCGTCCGAGGGAGATGCGTAAGAGCAACGATGAGCGACGGTGACACGTACCACCCAAACTCCGGCCAGCACTGCGAGCGGTGCGGGTACTGCGTCGACGGGCTCGCGATCGGTGACGAACTGACGTGCCCGGAATGCGGACAGACTTCTCCGCCGCACGACCTCTGGGTGCCGCGACCCTGGCCGGGGCCGATGGCGATTGGTGTAAAGCTCTGCCTGCCGGCGGTGGTGCTGGCGGCGGCGTTCGTGGGGTTGGGTGCGTTCAGGGGCACGCGGGAGGTGCTGGTGTGGCCGGTGCTGCCCGTGTGGCTGGCGCTGGCGGTGGTGGTGGGGCTGGTCTGGCCGTGGGCGGAGGCCGGGCGGATGGGGCGGGCGAGCGAGCCCCTCCTGACGCGTGCGGCGCGGGTCCGGGGGGTGCGGGTGCAGGCGCTGATTGTGTGCCTCACGTCGATCGCGGCGGGGGCGGCGGTGTTTGTCGCGTTGTTGTGAACGGGCGGTACGATCGGCAAAGTCCGGGCGTTCTGTGCTCGGCGGGGTCCGTGTGGGCGCGGGGTGTGGACCACGCTCGGGAGTTCGGTCGATGAGAGAGGCAATGGACTCAACTGCGAATACCAATCAAACCCCGATCACAGAGCCGCCGAACTCGCCGGTGCCAGCGGTCGTGCTCTGGGTGCTGTGCGTGCTGAGCTTTGTGGCGGTCGTGGTGTCGAACCAGTTCGCCGGAAAGGCGGAGCCGGAATCGACCACGGTGGAGGTTCTACCTCCGGACATGACCAACGAGCTCGCGCTGCAGACGAAGCTCGGTGTGAAGCTCGGGAGTCTCGCGGGGCAGCAGGGTATGTACGCGACGTCCGTGCAGGCCGTGCTGGGGAAGAGCACGTCGAACGCAGACCACCTGCGGGGCGCGGTGGCGCTCGCGGAGTTCTCCGGGCCCGAGGCGGGCTTGAAGCAGCTTGAGGCGTTCATGGCGCGCGAGCTCAAGCCGGGGGAGGAAGCGCTCGCGGTAGACGGTCGGTTGCTCAAGCAGGTGCTGAGCGATCCGCCCGTGGCCCTTTCCGAGGCGGAGATGGTCGGCCTGCGCGAGCGCCACGGGTTCTTCGCGGATCTCGCGGTGTCGCGTGGCAAGCCCTCGACGGATCCGGTGCGTGCAGAGCTCGAGTCCGGCGGCATTCAGATCATCTTGGTCGCGATCGGTGCTGGTGGTGCCGCGCTGCTCGCGTTCTTTGGCGCGATTGCCGGCGTGGTGGTGATGGTGATGCAGGTGACGAAGAAGAACTTCCGCTTCGCGTTTGTCAGGCCCAGCGGCGGCGCGAGCACGTTGTTCCTCGAGGCGTTCCTGCTGTTCCTTGGCGGCTTTGCGATCCTGCACATCGGGTTCCCGCTCGTCCTGAGCGCGGCGGGTGTGCTGAAGCCGGGTGTTGCGCCGCCGGCGTGGCAGATGGCGGTGACCCTGCTCCTTCAGTGGTCGCTGCTGCTCACGATCTTCTGGCCGCTGGTGCGCGGCGTTTCCTGGGCGCAGTGGAAGCAGGCGACGGGATGGCACACCGGCAAGGGGCTGTGGCGCGAGGTCGGGGCCGCGCTCGCGGGGTACGCCGCGATGCTGCCCTTCCTCGTGCTCGTGATGGCGCTGCTGGCGGTGTACATCATGTGGAGGCAGGCCCAGGACCCGGGCGCGGCGCCGCCGTCGAATCCCGTGGCGGAGCTGGTGGCTGGTGCTGGATGGTTCGAGCTGCTGCTCGTGTTCGCGCTGATGACGATCTGGGCCCCCGTGGTGGAGGAGACGTTCTTCCGCGGCATGCTCTACCGTCACCTTCGGGGCCGGATGGGCGTGCTGCTGGCGACGGTCATCTCCGCGCTGTGGTTCGGCTTCATGCACGGCTACTCGGGCATTCTGCTGATGCCCGTGATCACCATCGGCGCGGGGTTCGCGTTGATGCGAGAGTGGCGCGGGAGTCTGCTCCCCGTCGTGATCGCCCACGCGATCCACAACTTCATGATCGGCTCGCTCGCGATCGGCTTCTTCACCGCGCTGAAGTAGCCCTTACGACTTCGCCTGCGAGTGGATGACCTGCCAGATTGCGTCGATGGCCTTGCGGGTCGAGTCCGCCGAGGTGCACAGTTCCTTCACGGAGCCCTGGATCTCGACGGCCGCCTTCGCCGCCTCGTTCGCCAGCTTCTTCACCTCGGTCGCCACCACGCCGAACCCGCGCCCCGCGTCGCCCACGCGCGCCGCTTCGATCGACGCGTTCAGGCTCAGCAGCGACGTCTGGTCCGCCAGCTTGTTGATCGCGCGCGACATCTGCTCGATCTTCGAGATCGCCCCCACGAACCCCGTCACCATCTCGCGGACACCGTTGAAGTCCGCTTCGAGCTCGAGCCGCCGCTTCTCCGCGGCGTCCAGCTCCGTGCACTCGCGGTGCATCTGCAGCGTCGCCGCGTTGATCGAATCCGCGGCACGACGGAACGAGCCCAGCATGCCCTCCAGCAGCACGCGACGGAAGAACTTGCCCTGCCCCGCGAACTCGAGGGAGGCGGTCGCCTCGCGCACGAACGCGTCGGTCATGTCGAGCATGTGGTTGATGCCGTGGAGAAGCTCGGCGAGCTGCGGCTCCGCGTTGATGTGCAGAATCCGGGCCTCGAGGTCCCCCTGCGAGGCCGCCTTGCACACGCGCACGGCCTCATCGATCCACGCCTGGGTGTCGCGCTGAACCGGGGCGCCGCTGATCTGGCTGGCAAAGGTGCTCATCGGGGCTTGGCTCCCGTGAACGCGGGGCGAGTGGCCGTCGCGTCGGGTGTGATCGAAAACACGAACTCGTCGTACGACATCCCCGCCTGCTTCAGCGTGTCGACCAGCACCGGCAGCGAGGCCGTCCACTGGTCGCGCGGCAGCACGTGCCGCTTCTCGACCTCGAGCAGCTTCGCGTAGATCGGCTCGATCTTCGCGAGGGCCGATGCCGCGGGAGAGCGGCGGTTGGAGTGGTAGCTGACGATCCGATGCTGCGCGTCGAAGGTCGGGGTGACGTGGGCGAAGACCCAGTAGTGGTCCCCGCACTTGGCGCGGTTGAGGACGTACGCGAAGACCTCGTTGCCCGAGGCGAGCGTGTCCCACAGGTACTTGAAGACACACCGGGGCATCGCGGGGTGGCGCACGATGTTGTGGGCCTTGCCCAGCAACTCTTCCTCGGTGTACCCCGCGACCCGCTGGAAAACACGGTTGGCGTACGTGATGCGGCCCTTCGTGTCGGTCTTGCTCACGATGATCTCGTCGGTCGAGAACGTGCGGGCACGGCCGGTCAGGCGCACAGGATCAGCGATCTTGGTGGCAACACTCATGCCCTGCGGTATCGTCCGGAACACCCCCGAACCAAAGGACTTCTGGATGCGGGAGTAGGAATTTCGCCCTACGGCCGGCTTATCCGGACCCCTACCCCGGCCCCGCGAGGTACCCTATCCCCGTGACCACGGATCCGACCCCCATCTCCCGGTGCGCCTCCTGCGGGTACGACCTCGCCGCGTTGGGCGCGGATGCGGTGTGCCCGGAGTGCGGCAAGGCGAACGTCACCGGGTCCGACCCCGAGCTCCTGCGCAACTCGGGGGCCGAGTTCCTCGGTGTTCTCGCGCGTGGTGCGCTGGTGATCGAGCTGGCGTGGGTGCTCAAGGCCGTGCTGAACGCGGGCGCGATGGTGCTCGGGCTTCTTGCTGGCTTGGGAGCCGCGCTGCAGCAGTTCAAGCTCCCGCTCTCCCTGCCGTGGCTCAAGTATGTGCCCACCCAGCACGCGACGAACCTGATGTTGACCCCCGCTTCGCTGCTGATCGACGGCGCCGCGCTGGTGGGGTGGTGGATGCTCACGGCCCCGTCGCCGGTTGAGGCCGAGGGTGATCAGCGGCGGAGGGCCAGGCGGCTCCTGCGGGTGGTGCTCGCGGCGTTTCTCGTGATCGAGGTCGCGAAGTTCATCGGCTTTCTGTCGCCGGCGATGAAGACGCTGGCGACGCAGGGGTACAGGTTCACCATCGGCACGGTCTCGTGGCCGATCGCGTTGGCCCTCGGAATCGGCACCCTCGTCTACGTCGGGATGATGATCGCGCAGTTCTACCTGTCGATGCGCCACATGGAGGACCTCGCCGGCCGCGCGGAGGAACCGATCCTCGTGCGCGATTGCAAGCGCGGGCTGTGGGCCCTTCCGGCGATCTATGTGCTGGGCACGTGCATGGTGATCGGCCCGTTCGTCGCGAGCCTCGGGTTCATCTGGTTGGTCGGTCGGTTGCGGGTCGTGATCGCAAGGCACCGCGACGCCCAGCGATCACCCGCCTGATCGTCGCGCCACGCACAGCACCGACCCGCCGATGGGGCTCGGCACCCGCGGCGTGACCCACTTCTCCGCCTCGAACACCCGACGCAGCACGCCGTTGACCGCGCGCGGGAGCGGCTTGATCTCCGCGCCCGCCGCGACGTTGCCGCCGCCCCGCATTTTCGCGGCAAAGCGGGCGGCGGCCATCAGGGGGAAGAGCGCGACCATCTGGTACGTGAGCAGGGAGACTTCGAGCCCGGTTTCCTCGATGAGTCCGCGGACCTGGGCGCGGGTGTACCGGCGGAAGTGGTGGTTGGCGACGTCGTGCTCGCTCCACATCCACTGGTGCGCGGGGACGGTGATCACGAGCGTGCCACCGGGCGCGAGGAGTGACGCGAGCCGCGCGACCGCGCCGCGGTCGTCCTCGACGTGCTCGACAACTTCGGAGGAGACGACGAGGTCGAAGGAGGCATCGGGGAGTGGGATGGCGTCGGGCAGATGGCCCTCGAGGACGTTCAGCCCGCGCCGTGCGCAGGCGTCGCGCGCCGTGGCGTCCATCTCAACGCCGATCGCGTCGTACTTCGTGGCGAGTTGGGCGAGCAGGCCGCCGGTGCCGCAGCCGATGTCGGCGACCCGTGCGCCGGGCTTGGCGATGCGTTCGATCAGGTGCAGCAGGATGTTGTTCTTGGCGACGAACCACCAGTAGGTGTCTTCGAGGCGTTCGTGGAGCTGGTAGAGCTCGGGCTGCATGGCTCAGGGGGCGACCTGGGTGTGCGTGGGGACGGGCTTGACCTCGCGCAGGCTGTTGTCCGCCGCGCCGACGCGTTCGCCGACGATGTACACGGGTCGGCCCTGGACGTTGCGGTAGATCTGGCCGATGTAGATGCCGATGACGCCGAGCATGACGAGCTGAACGCCGGCGAGCGCGAAGACCCCGCACGTGAGCAGCGCGATGCCGCGCTCGAGATCGGGGTGCCAGAAGAGCTTGTCGAGCACGACGATGAACGTCGCGGCGACGGCGAGTGCGGTGACGCACAGGCCCATCCACACCGCGACGGTGAGGGGCACGGTCGAGAAGGTCGTGATGCCGTTGATCGCCAGACGCGTGAGGCTGAAGTAGTTGTACCCGCTGGTGCCCGCGTGCCGGGGCGGACGCCGGTAGCGCACGCTCTCCTGCCGGAACCCGATCCACGCGACGAGCCCGCGGGTGTAGCGGGGGTACTCCGTGAGTTTCGTGAGATGCTCGACGACGCGACGATCCATCAGCCGGAAGTTGCCCGTGTCCTTGGGGATGTCGATCTCGCTGATGCGCGAGATCAGGCGGTAGAAGAGGTGCGACGCGGTCTTCTTGATGACCGGTTCGCCCTCGCGCATCGTCCGCTGGGCGTACACGACCTCGGCGCCGTCGCGCCACTTGGTCACCATCTCCGCGATCAGCTCCGGCGGGTCCTGAAGATCCGCATCCATCAGCACCACCGCGTCACCCTTCGCGCCGTCCACGCCCGCGGTCACCGCCGCCTCGTGCCCGAAGTTGCGGCTCAGGTTGATGCCCACGATCCGCGCATCCGCCGCCGCGAGCTCGCCGATCAGCCGCCACGTGCCGTCGCGGCTGCCGTCGTTCACGATCACGATCTCGTAGCCCAGGATGAGCCCCTTCTCGACGCACCCGTCGAGCGTGGGACGCAGCCTGCGCAGCAACTCCGGGAGGTTCCCCTCCTCGTTGTACGCCGGGATGACGACCGAGAGCAGCACGGTTTACTTCCCTTCGGCGCCGGGCCGAACCTCGACGACGATCAGCTTGCCGTCGCCGTAGTACTTGCGGAACGTCTCGAGCACCTGCTCACGCGTGACAGCGCCCGCGAGGACATCGGCCCGCACCGCGCTGTCGAGATTCGTGCGGCGGAAGGTCGCCTCGGAGAGCGCCCCGAGCCAGTACTGCTGCTGCTTCACGCTGGTCTCGAACGTTTTGGCGATCTGCAGCTTGGCGACGTCGAGCTCGGCGTCGGTCGGGCCGTCCTTGGCGAACGTGGCGAACATCTCGCCGATCTTCGCGATGAGCGCATCCGCCTTCGCGGGCTGCGTGGTGGAGGACGCGCTGAAGACGCCGAAGCCGGGGTAGACGTCGCCGGTGGATGACGACGAGCGGATGCTGTACACCAGCTGGGCCTTCTCGCGGATCTCCTCGATCATGCGGGTCGAGAGCACGCGCGAGGCGAGCCCCATCGCGCGGGCGTCCTGTTCCTCCCAGGCATCGGGCCCGTAGAAGCCCACGAACACCGTGCCCTGCTCGGTCGTGGTCTTCACGTCCTTGCGGACCGTGCGGCCGGCCTCGGGGCGCGACAGCGTCCGCAGCTTCGCGTTCATGTCGGCGCTCACCCGCTCGCGGGCGGGCAGCGAACCCAGGTACGTCGTCGCGAGCTCGATGGCACGCTCACGCGAGATGTCACCGATGATCGCCACCTCGATCGGCGACGTGCGGATCTGCTCGAGCAGCCACTTCTGTGCGCTCTCGAGCGTGATCGCCTCCACCTGCTCCAGCGTCAGCGGCCGAACACGAACCTCGCCCGCCGGGTAGAGCGCCTCGGGGAGCAGCCGGCCGAAGATCGCGCCCGGGTCCTTCTCCGCGACTTCCAGCGACTGCTTCTGCAGCGTCTTCCAGTCCGCCAGCCCCGTCGGCTCGATCTTCGGGTCCGTCAGCATCAGGTGCGCCAACTGGAACCCCGTCTCCAGATCCTCCGGCGAGCCGCTGATCGAAAGCCCCAGCCCGCCCTCGCCCGCGCCCCCGCCCACGCTCGCCTTCTTGCCCGTCATCAGGTCGCGGATCTGCGTCGAGGTCAGCGACCCCGTCGCACGCTGCCGGCCCCACGCCGTCGTCGCCGCTTCCGTCAGCCCGCGCGTCGCGCTGGTCTCGTGCAGGTCACCGCCGTACAGCGCGATGCTCACCGTCACCGAGGACTTCTCCTCGTCCATGAACCGGTGGTGCACGCGGACGCCGTTGCTCAGCCAGCCCGACCACACCTTCGAGGCCTCGTGCACGGAAGACTCCGCCACCGCGCCCGGCGCAGGAGCCTTGGCCATCAGCGACGCGGCTTTCGCGCCCTCCTCGCGCTTCTCAACCTTCACCGCCAACGCCGCTTTGCCCGCTTCGAGAAGCTCCGCCTCGGTCGGCGCACCATCGGGGCTCGTCGAGAGTGAGAAACGCACCGCGTCGATCCGGAACTCCGAGTTGAAATACGCCGAGACATCGGACGCCGTGATGGTCGGCAGGATCTCCTTGCCGAGTTCCAGCATCTGCGCCGCCGACATCGGACGCTCGCCCGCCGCGACCGTCTGGTTCAGCCGTCCGATGATGCGACCGGCCTGCTGCGTCGATTCGCGCTCCGCCTGCTGCTCCATGCCCGACATCGCCGACTTGCGGGCCCGCTCCACTTCGCTCTCGGTAAACCCGAACTCTCGCGCCCGAAGCAACTCGCGAGCGATCTGCTCGAGCATCGGCTTCCAGTCCGCCGGCTTGCCCATCGACATCACCTGCGCCTCGCGGAAGACCCCCGCCGTCTGGTTCGTCCCGCAGAACACGAACTGGCCCACCATCTCCCCGCCGCTCTTGAGATCCTCCATCCGCCGGTTGAACGCCTGACCCGCGAGCACGTCCACCAACTCCCGCCGCAGATCCGCCTTCGTCATCGACGGCGGCAGCGGCTTGTCCACGTGCGCGATCGAAACCTGCGCCCGGGGCATCTCCGGATCCGTCACCACCACCGCGAACGAACTCTCGTACGGCTTCACCCCGACCGGCCGGTCTTCGGGCGTCGGCACCCGCTGCGTGTCCTTCCCGAACACCCCCTCCACCAGCCCGATCACCTTCGCCGGATCCTCGTCCGCCACCACCATCAGCGTCATGTTCGACAGCACGTAGTAGCGGTTGTAGTAGTCCAGGAAGTCCGGCCGCTTCACGCTCCCGATCGTCTCGTCCGTGCCGATCGGCAGTCGATCGCCGAACGTCGAGCCCGGCAACACCCGGCGGATCATCTCCTCCGAGATCCGGCTCTGGGCGCTCTTTCGCGACGTCTTCTCCTCCAGGATGATCTGCCGCTCGTTCTCGATCTCGCTGTCCAGCAGCAACAGGCCCCGCGCCACATCGTGGAAGAACGTCAGCCCGCGCGTCAGCGTCTCGTCCTTCACGTCCGGCAGCGAAAGCTGGTACACCGTCTGGTCAAAGCTCGTGAACGCGTTCTGATCGCGCCCGAACGTCATCCCCATCCCCTCGAAGAACTTGATCACCTCGCCCGGCGGAAAGTTCGTCGACCCGTTGAACGCCATGTGCTCCAGGTAGTGCGCAATCCCCCGCTGCGGGTCCGTCTCGTTCAGCGACCCGCTCGAGATGTGCATCCACATCACCGCACGCCCCTGCGGGTTCGAATGCCGCTGCACCATGTACCGCAGCCCGTTGGGCAACTCCCCCTGCACCACGTTCGGATCAACCGGCAGCGGGGCGCTCTCCTGCGCCAGGCAATGACCCACGGTCAGCCCGGCAGAGGCGAGCAGTACGGCGACAAAACGGCGGACGTGCATGCAGCAGCTCCCAAAGCGCACCGATCGATCCGGTGACGCCGGGAACAATAGCCAAGCCTTCGCAACCCCGCATAATCCACCGACTTGCGCAAGGACCCGGCCTCAGCCCCCGATCATCGGTGCCACCCGACCCTCCGCCTCAAACCGCTCCCTGCACCCCAGATCGTGCATCGCACGGTTCAGCTCCTCGTGCAGCGTCTCCACCGTGTCCCCCATCAGGAACAGCCGACGCCAGATCCCCATGTTGATCCCCGTGTACAGCATCTGCGACAGGTAGATCTCTGGACTCTGCAGCGACCGCAACTGCCCCTCATCAAACCCCTTCGCCGCCACCCGCACCAACGGCTCAAACACACTGTTTCTCGGTCCGTACTTCTCGGAACGAATCCCAAACGCCGCCTTCGGTCGGGTGATGATGAACTCTTCGATCCCCAGCGACCGCGCCACGTTCCGCAGCGCCGCCTTCGGTTCCGCCAACTTCTGCTCCCACGGAATCCGGTACGCCCGGTCGATCAACTCCGGGTTCGGATACGGGTAGAACACCCCCACCCCCGCCCCCTCACCCACAAGACTCCACACCACCTGCGTCTCCGTGCCCTCGCTCAGGAACCCCAGGATCGACACCGCATCCAGCAGCTCTCGACCCGCAAACGGAGCCATCCCCTCCGCACGCCCACGCACGATGTCACGCCGCGTACACCCAAACGCCTTGCGGATCCACGGCTCATACCCGAACATCGCCAGCGACCACAGGATGTGATCCGGATCTCCCAGCGGCGTCCCCCGGTCGTACTTGCGGCCCGCCATCTCCGCGACCAGCCCGAACCGGTTCAGTTGCCGCGCCATGAACCGCATCGGCCACTTGAAGAGCGGAAACCCAAGCCCGGCGCGGTGCAGCGGCCGCTTCGAGAGGTAGTTCAAAAACTGGTGGAAGCGAAAGCCGAACATCCCGTCGGCACCCTCACCGCACGACACCACGTTCACCCCCGTCGGGGCGAGCCGATCCCGGAAAATCGAGTACAGCAGCACCGTCTGCAGATGGATCAGCGGCTGCTCCGCATGCCACACGCAATCCACCAGACCCCTCAGGTACGTCGCCATCGTGGGCACATGCACCCGGTGGTCCATCCCCAGGCTCTTGGCCGCCGTCGTCGCGTACATGTACTCAAGGTCATCGTTCGGATCTTCAAACGGGTACGCGCACGACCACGATCCCCGCACCCCCAGCCGCATCGACGCGATCTTCGTGAGGATCGAGGAGTCCAGCCCCCCGCTCAACAACACCGCAAACCGCGACGGATCAAACTCCCCCTCGTCGTGCACCCGCTCAAGCGCCCGCTGGCAGTCCCCCACCAGATCGTCGCTCCCGCCCCCCGCCTCCGGAGGTGAGAACACCGCCGTCGTCCGCACCGACCAGCCCCGCTCCCCACGCGCGATCGTGATCTCCTCACCCGCCTGCAACTGCCGCACGCCCTTCAGCAGCGTGCTCCCGGGCATCGCGTACCGATACTGAAAGACCTCCGGCAGCTTCGCCGGATTCTCTTCGATCGGCACCCCCATCGCCTTCAACAACTTGATGTGGCTCGCGACATACACGCCCCCCGCGTGCTCCGCGTAGTACACGTGCCGCCCCGAGTTCATCCGCCGCAGCACCTTCGCGCACCCGCTGCGCAGGTCGATCTCCGCGCTCACCAGCGAGTACCGCTTCCCCCCCGCACGCGACGGAAGACTCTCCCCCGTCTCAATCACCCCTTCACGCTCGCTCATCACCCCCAGCAACTCACCCGCCCCGACCGTTGCCCACCCTCCTGCGCACGGTCGCCTCAGCACCTTCATCCGGTCGGGGGCCCCTTCCCCCTGCTGACCACTCAATGCCACCAAAAACATGACAAATCCTCTGGCTCGACCCCGTGACACAACAGGGCCCACCGGCGTTCCGTCACCCCGCGGAAAGCTGCGCCGGTGCTGTCATCTGCTCCCAAACCCCAAGGTCTCGAATCGAAGCGTTCAACTCCTCATGGAGTTGCTCTCGTGTGTGCCCCAACTCGAAGTGCCGGCGAACAAGGCCGACATTGAGAGCCGTAAAGAACATCTGACTGCGGAAAACATTTGTGGACCGCAGTGAGTCTAGCAGACCAGCATCAAACCCGCCCGCCGAAACCCGCACCAGCGGATCCAGGATCGAGCCCTTTGGCCCATAAAACGCCGGTCTGATATCGAACGACGCCTTCGGCCGCTCCGCGATGCCCCGTGGTAGCCCCTTGCGCACCGAGGTGTCCCGCAGAATGCCCTTGGGCTTCTCCAGCCTCATCTCCCACGGCACCCTGCTCACCTCCGACACAAACTCCGGCGCTGTGAACGGATAAATCGCCTCAACCCCAGACCGTTCGCTCCCCGCCGCCCACACGCACTGCGTCTCCGTCACCTCTCCCAAGAGGTTCAACGCAAAGAACTTCTCGTTGTCGCTCCCGCCCGCGTACGGAGTCAGGCACTCCACCCGACCCGCCGTCGGTTCACCCTTCATGTGCGTTCGAACCCACGCACGCTCGCCGAAAATCGCCGTCGACCACAGCACGTGCCGCGGATCTCCCAGCTCCGTCCCCGGCCCCCACACCCGCCCCGCCATGTCCGCCAGCATCCCGTACCGGTTCGTCATCGTCGAGATCCGGCCCAGTACCACACGTGAAAGCCCCAGACCCAGCCCAAACTTCGCCAACGGCCGCCGATCAAACTCCCCAACCAGCCGCTGTATCTTCTGCCCAAACACCCCGTCCGCCCCCTCGCCACACGTCCACGTTCGAACCCCTCCCGGTGCAAGCCGCTCCCTCACCACCAGATTCACCAACGCGCTCTGCAGGTGCAGCGATGACTGCTCCGCGTCCAGCGCGCAATCGATAACGCTGTGCAGGTACTCCGCTCGCGTTGGCACCAGGACCTCATGCTCCGTCCCCAGCCACGCCGCGGCAGTGCGCGCATACTGCAGCTCCCGGTCGGACTCCGCCGGCTCCAACCCATACGAACACGAGTACGTTCGCTTCCGGTCGTACAGCGCCGCGCCGATCATCGTCAGAATCGAGGAATCCAACCCCCCCGACAGCAACGTCCCAAACTCCGCCGCCTTGATCCCATAGGCCCGGTGCACCGCAAGAAGCTGATCCCAGATCCTGTCTCCCGCTTCCTCCGCTCGCACCTGCCCGGTACCAGCCTCCGCCCGGAACACGGCCAGCGTCTGCTCCCGCACCCCTCGATCGTCAACGTCAATCTGCCGCCGCTCCCCCGCACGCAACTGCCCGATGCCGCGGAACAACGTTCGCGGGGCCATCACAAAGCGGTACAGCATCGCTTCCGCCAGTGAACTCTCCTCCACCTGAACGCTCAGCCCCAAGCTCTTGAGCACGGCCACATGGCTCGCGAACGCCACCCCTCCGGGCACGCGCGTCACGTACACTCGGCGCGCACCGTCCAACGCGCGCTCCGCTTCTATCCGCACACCGCCCGCAACCTCGCTCGCCTCAATCCGCGATCGAACCCGTTGCCCAGACCCGTGCCAAATCTCCGTCAGTCCAACCTTACCGCCATCGCCCATCGTGACACGAGCACCCGACCCCGGCGACGCGCCAACGCACAACCATCCCCCGCCCATCGGCGCGGTCTGATGGGTGAACCCCGGCGGGGCGATCCGCCCACGCTGCTTCTCATATAGGAAAAAAAACACCACAACCCCCGACGACAGCGACACCAGATCTAGCGCGCCTCGATCGTGGAGGTCCCGCGTTCTTCCGCGGCAAACACTCGCCCGGAAGCTCAAAACCGACAAGTCTCATTCTACAGGGTTTTCGGCAGGACGTGCGCGAATAGACCCTGCTCTTGACTCACCATCTATCGGAACAAACCACCCGGGTCCCTTGACCTCTCTCCGATCGCCGAAGAATAAGCACCACCATGGCCGTGACTCCCGAACAAAATCCTCCCGCGCCGGCCCAGCAGGCCGCGCTCGGCCGCACCGTCGGCGGCGGGATGACCCTGATGTTCTTCGCGACCATCATCTCCAAGCTCGCGACCACGATCGCTCAGGGGCTCCTCGGTTGGTGGCTCCTCCCCGAACACTTCAATAGCTTCGCCCTTGCCACCACCGCCGCCGGCCTCATCATGCTCGCCCGCGATGCCTCCATTCCCAACTGGCTTGTCCAGAAAGGAACGGACGACTTTGACCGAAACGTCGGCCCCGGCTTCTTCATCGCCCTCGTCTACAACTCCGGTGCTGGCCTTCTCATGGCCCTCCTCGCCTACCCCCTCGGCAAGTACTGGGCGAACGACTCCCACGTCGGCCCCATGCTCCTGGTCATGGCCGCGTCCCTCCCGCTCGGCACCCCGGGAACGATCGCCCAGGCGCGGCTCCGGTCGCAGATGCGATTTCGCTCCCTCACCACCCTTCTCACGGTTTCCGGCATCCTCCGCCAGGTCTTTACCGTCGCGCTCGCGTGGGCCGGATACAACGAACTTAGCCTCTCGCTGCCGGTCGTGCTCACCGCTGTCTTTGAAACGGTCGCCGGCTTCATCGTCACACGCGATGCGCCATGGAGCCTCGCCCCGCAGGTCCAGCGCTGGAAACAGATCTTCGCCGAGACTTGGCCGCTGATCCAAGGCACCGTCGCGAACTTCCTCACCGATTGGGGCCCGTACGTCGCCCTCCCCTTCTTCATGTCCGATGCCTCCGGCAAGCAGCAGGTCGGGTACTACTTCTGGGGCTACATGCTGCTCGGCCAGATCGGCGCCATGCTCTCCAACAATCTCTTCGTCATCTTCCTCCCCGCGCTCACAAGGTTGAGGAACGAACCCGAACGCCTCGCTCAGGCCTACCTCAGAGCCCTCCGTTCACTCATGCTCGCCGCGTGTTTCGCGTGCGTCGGCGTCGCCTCCATCATCCACCCGCTCGAACACCTCGTCTGGCGCGGCAAATGGTCCGCCACCACCGACGCCGTCATCCTCCTCGCCATCTTCTTCCCCTGGAAAGCCACCTTCGGACTCACCACCGCCACCTTCATGGCCATCCAACGCTCCCGCCGCTATTCCATCACAACCTGGTTCGAAGGCCTCGTGCTCATGATCGCCGCCGTCTACGCCGCGGCCTTTCACCCCTTCGCCCGCGATCTCGTCATCTTCACGGGAGTAGCACTCCTCATCGGCCGCGGCGTCGCCATGATCGTGCTCATGAAGACCCTCCACCAGCACAGCCGCCAACTCGCCCGCGCGACAGGCCCCGCCTGGGGCGTCTCGCTCGTCGCGGGTGCCGCGGGCGTCCTCGTGGACCACTACGCGCAGATCGGTCCGTGGGTCCTGAACTCCATCCCCGGCGCCTTCGTGCTCGATGAGTACGGGGCCGGTCAGCAGGTCATGGGCGATCTCTTCTCCCGCCTGGGCTCGCTGCAGGCCTGGACAACCACCCTCATCGACGTCACACGCTGCTTCGTCTCCGGCGGGGTCTGCGTCCTCGTATGGATGGCCCTCGCGCGACTCCTCCTTCGAGTCGACCTCGAGGACGTCATCGCCCAGGGCCCTTCACGCTTCCGCCGCCCGTTGCGTGCGCTTCTTCTGCTCCCCGAGCCCGTCGAGTAGCCTTACGCCGGCGGCGCCCCGCTCTTGAGTGGCTTCGCGCTCCCCGCGATCACCCGGGCCTTCGGTCCCACGGCCGTTGCGCCCGCGGGCACGTCCGTCACCACCACCGCGCCCGCGCCGACCCGCGCGTCGTCCCCAACCGTGATCTTCCCGATGATCCTCGCGCCCACCCCCACAAAGACCCGATCCCCGATCACCGGCGCTCCCGGATCGTCCGACGTGTGGTAGTTCGATCCGATCGTCACGTGGTGAAAGAACACGCAGTCATCACCGATCGCGGCCCGCGTCGCCATGAACATGCCCGCGAACCCGTGCACCAGCCGCAGCCGACGCCCGATCCGCGCGCCAACCGGGATGTCGCACCCCGCGAGCACGCACAGGCTCCGATGGACCACCACCACCGGCAGGTAGAAGAGCTTGAACCAGACCCGCCCCAACGCCCCCGACGATCCCACGCGCTCGCGAAGCCACGATCCCACCCGCAGCGTCGTAAAGATCACGCGGGTCAGCACCTGATCGCGGTGCAGCGACCGATCCTCCCTCGCCAGCGCGAGCGCCGCACGCAGCCCCGTCACGCCGCCTGCTCCGGACTCTCCGTGAAGACCCCCGTCCCCTCGTGGTCCTCGCTGTACGTCCCCGAGTGCCGGCTCGCCGCCTCGAACTCCAGCAGTCGCGTCGTGATCGCCGCGAAGATCATGAACAACGGCAGCATCACGCTGATTCGCGCGATGATGTACCCCTCGAACATCGAACCCGCAAAGTACGCCGCGAAAAACCCGATCTGCAGATCCCCCACGCGACGAGCCGCCGGATCCATCCGCCCCCGGACAAACAGCAGCCTGCCCGACTGCACAATCACCCCAGCCACAAGCAGCAGCAGCGTGATCAGCGACCCGAACCCGAACGAGGCCGTCGCAAGCAGGAACGAGTTCTCCGCGGCACCCGCGCCTCTCGCGCCCGCGCCGAACACGGGGTTCTGGAGCGCGTTGTCGAGCAGCGCCATCCACACCGCCGACCGTGTATCGCTCGTCGACGTCAACCGTTCAAGCCCCAGTCGGATCCCCATCGACTCCATGACCTGGATCAGCCCCGCCACGCCCGCCACGACGAACGGCGCAAACAGGACCGTGGATCCCATCCGCGTGTACAGCACCGACGTCAACCCGATGATCGTCATCAGCGTGCCCGTACGCGACCCCGTCCAACCCAGCAGCACCACGTTCAGACACGTCAGCGCGATGTACAAGCCCTTGTACCGCTTCTGCTGGTCGTTCATCAGCAGGAACACCGTCGTCGTCAATGCCACCGCCAGCAGCACCGCCACGAACTGCGGATTCCCCGAGATCCCCTGAAACCGGAACGCGTTCGGCGCCACCAGCGGCGTCCGGTTGATCCCCAGCTGAATCACGACCGCGATCGCGTACGCCACCGACACCCACACGATCACCCGCAGCAGCGCGCACACGTCATCCCACGAGTTCACCAGGCTCGGCAGCAGCACCGACAGACTCCCGATCGTCAGGACCGCCGAGATCACCGTCACCATGCCCTCCACCAGCCCCAGGTGATGGCAGTTGATCAGCCCCGCATACCCCGCCACCAGCAAAAGCAGCAAACCAAGCCCCGACACGCTCGCCGCCCGGATCTGCCCGATGTGGATCAACGTGCACAGCGTCAGCAGGCACCCGCAAAACAGATACACCAGCGACCGCTGCGTCTGCAGCGGCGTCAGCCAGGTCATCGTCGATGCCACGTCCTTCGCCGCCTCCGCCGGAATCGCCAACGCCCCCACAAACAGCATCAGCCCCAGCACAACCAACGCATTGCGGACACGGATCACCACCATGATCGCCAGCGCGACCGCCGCAAGCACCGCCATCGCCCCCATCGGGGACATGAAAATCGAAAAGTCGATGTTCATCGTGTCAAGTCGCTCCCTGCTGGTTCTCGGGGCCTACTCCCCTCTCTCATCGGCTTCTCGGGCCCCCGCCTCGAACCCCTTTGGATCCGCCACCATCAAGAACACACGGTAGGACCCCCACAAGACCCTCCACCCGTACGCTCCCCACCCTCCCCACAGGCCGCGCCGTCGCGCAACTTTCTCCACAATCGGTGCCCCCTTCTCCACCCCGCCCCCGCCGGGAAACCGACCTTCTCTGTTGGTGTGGTCCTCCACGGACCCTGCCTTGGGAGGGATTCCGATGCGCAACCTCAGTACTTCGTCCACCTTGACCGGCTTGCGACTCCGATTGGCTTTCGGCCGGTCGGCTGTCGCCCTTCTCGCCGCCGCCACCGTCACCGCTCTCTCCCCGGGGGCTCTCGCGAACCCCCCTGGGAACGAGCCGCGACCGAACTTCGAGATCCACTGGGGCGTCTTCACCAACCCCATGGAGCTCCGCTGGGGCAGCCGCACCGACTGGGCCAATCAGATCAACTTCGAGAACGCCCCGATCGCCACCGACACGATCGTCCTCTACGAGCACAACTTCGTCATCGAAGCACGCTCCGACGGCATCGCCGTCATGCGCACCGACCCTGACTTCTGGACCCGCGTCCGCTCCCGCCTCCAGTCCTTGCTCGCCGACGAGGCCACCCGCATCCCCAACGCCGAGTACGCCTGCCTCGACGTCGAGTTCCTCGACATGTACTGGGGCAACCGCACCGGCGGCCCCGGCCTCAGCCCAACCAGCGGTCACGGCCCCTTCCAGCATGACGCCTGGTACACCTACATGCGCCAGCACCACCCCGACCAGCTCTACGGCCTCTCCTCCGAGGCCGAAGAAGAGGTCCTCTCCCGCACCTACCGCGAGGCCGTCCAGGAGTTCTTCACCGGCATCATGCGCGAAGCCAAGGCCGCCAACCCCAACCTCAAGTGGGGCTTCTACGGCTACCCCTGGCGCCGCTACGGCGAATACCTCCAGCCCGCCCCCAACCGCTGGACCCAGATGAACGACGAGATGCAGTGGCTCTTCGAACAGAGCGACGTCGTCTTCCCCGCGATGTACATGAACCTCCAGACCGTCGCCGACGGCGACCCTAGCCGCCGCCCCGGCTACCAGTGGGAAGAGTCCTTCCACACCAGCATCATCCTCGCCAACATCCGCGAGTTCCGCCGCCTCGTCGGCGACAAGGAAATCATCGCCTTCACCGGCTACCGCTACCACCAGTCCCTGGACGACGAACGCACCGGCGACTACTGCGACCCCATCGACCTTCGTCTGGCTATCGAAGTCCCGGTCCAGAACGGCCTCGACGGTGTCATCATCTGGGACATCCTCAGCAACCAAGGTGATCACGCCGCCTTGCAGTCGTTCATGACCAGCTCCATCAGCCCGATGGTCCGACGCCTCCACGGCGTCGCCGACCCCGAAGCTCCGAACCTGCCCCCCGGCGGCGGTGGCGGCGGCGACAATCCCCCCTCCGGCGGCGGTGATTCCGGCGGCGGCGACACTCCTCCCTCGGGCGGCGGTGACTCCGGCGGCGGCGACACTCCTCCCTCCGGCGGCGG